>MDTE01066400.1_pt1 | contig 30717 bp, 37 predicted proteins | sample 811231 | NCBI WGS metagenome assembly MDTE01 (sample SAMN05326651, study PRJNA326480) | marine metagenome | isolation source: seawater | place: Indian Ocean: Red Sea | collected 2010 | reverse complement strand
AGAACATGAGAGGGTAATTGAATTGTGTGTAAAGGAATCAAAGGGTAAAATTCCTGTAATTGCTGGAACAGGCTCAAACTCAACAGCCGAAGCAATTTCATTAACAAAGCATGCAGAAAAAGTTGGAGCAAGTGCCGCATTAGTTGTTACGCCTTATTATAACAAACCTACACAAGAAGGTCTTTATCAGCACTTCAAAGCTATCAATGATAATTGTTCAATTCCAATTATAATTTATAACATTCCTCCAAGATCTGTCGTTGATATGACCGTAGATACTATGGCAAGACTTTTTGAACTAAAAAATATTGTTGGTGTTAAAGATGCTACTGGAGATTTAAATAGAGTTGATGAACAAAAAAAGAAAATGGGTCCTGATTTTATCCAACTTTCCGGAGAGGATGGAACGGCTCTTGATTTTAATTTAAGAGGTGGTGTTGGATGTATTTCTGTTACAGCAAATGTAGCATCGAAGCTTTGTGCAGAATTTCAAGAAGCTTCTATAAGTAAAAATAATAGCAACTTATTGTCAAAAGCAAAAGAAATTAACGAAAAATTAATGCCACTACACAAATCTTTATTTATTGAAAGTAGCCCAAGCCCTGTTAAGTACGCTGCTAGTTTATTAAATTTATGTTCTGATGAAGTAAGATTGCCATTAGTTAAAATAACAGATGAAACTAAAGAAACTGTAAAATCTGCTATGAGAAGTGCTAATCTAATCTAATAATGATTCAAAAAACCAAAAGTGGTTTAAAAATTATATCAAATAACAGAAAAGCTAAATTTAATTATTTCTTTAGAGAATTTTTTGAAGCTGGGATAGTTTTGTATGGATCGGAAGTTAAATCCTTAAGAGATGGTAGAGCTAATATTTCAGAATCTTATGCATTTGATAATAAAGGTGAATTATATTTGGTAAATTCTCATATACCTTCATATAAAGAATCTAGCTATAATAATCATGAGCCTAACCGTAATAGAAAACTTTTGTTAAATAAGAGAGAAATAAACAAGCTTATTGGAAGAATTAACAGAGAAGGTTTTACCTTAATACCTACCAGATTATATTTTAAGAAAGGAAAAGCAAAAGTTGAGATTGCAGTGGCAAAAGGTAAAAAACAATATGACAAGAGACAAACAAAAAAAAAGAGAGATTGGAATAGAGAAAAAGCAAGATATTTTAGAAAGACCAGTTAGAATTTTATGATTGTATTAAGCCTGGGTTCTAATTTGCCTTCGCCTGATGGTGCTAATAGATTTGATAATATTAATTTTTCTGTATCTTATTTTTGCTTGCATGGATTCAAAGAGATTAAGAGATCGAGCTACTATGAAACTCCATCATACCCTGATCAAAATAAACCAAAATTTATTAATATTGTAACTTCTTTAAAATGGGATGGTCCTCCTCTCAGCAAGGCTAATTCTGATGAAGCTGTATTAAATCTATTGATTTTTCAAATAAGTGAAATTGAGCTTATCTATAAAAGAATCAAAAACAAAAAAAACGAACCCAGAGTTATAGATATTGATATTATTGACTATAACGGTAAAGTTTTAGATTTTAAATCGAAAAACTCTGAATTATTTAAAATACCACATGAAAGCATGAGCTTGAGAAATTTTGTTTTATTTCCTTTAAAAGAAATATTTCCTAATTGGATTCATCCATTAACTGGAAAAAGTATCGATGAATTAATAGAGGCTCTTTCTGTTGATGATAAAAAATCTATATTAAAGGTAAATTATAGTTGATATAATATAAATATGCTTAATCAAGAAGATTTAATAAAAAAAGTAAAAATGTACAACAGCTTTTTTAATCCAAATACACTTTCAAAAGCTTATACATTTGCTTTGAACGCTCATAAAAATCAAAAGAGAGATGCGGGAGAGCCCTACATTATACATCCAGTAGCTGTGGCTAATATTTTAACTGATTTAAAACTAGATACAGCAACAATCACTACTGGCTTATTACACGATACAATTGAAGACACAAAAGCTACCTACAAAATGGTTGAAAAAGAATTTGGAAAAGAAGTCGCTAATTTAGTTGAAGGAGTTACAAAAATATCTCAATTAGAGGGAAAAGGTCAAATTCATTCTAAAGCTGAAAATTTCAGAAAGCTTATTTTGGCTACCTCAAAGGATATTAGAGTATTGTTGGTTAAGTTAGCTGATAGATTGCATAACATGAGAACAATAAATTCTGCTTCTAATTCAGAGAAAAGAATAAGAATTTCAAAAGAAACTATGGAAATTTATGCTCCTTTAGCAGACCGTATGGGAATGAATCGCATTAGAGATGAACTGGAAGACTTGTCTTTTTCTGTTTTAAACCCTGATCCACGAAAATTAATTGTTGATAGACTTTCATTGAATAAAACTCAAAGAGAAAAAAACTTTGATGAAATTTCAAAAAAATTTGAAAAAATTTTAGAAGATAATGGAATTAAATCTAAAATTATTGGAAGAGAGAAAACACCATTTTCTATATGGAGAAAAATGCAAACAAAAAGAATTTCTCTAGAACAATTGACTGACATTATGGGATTTAGAATTATTGTAGACAATATAAAATTGTGTTATGAGACCTTAGGTATATTCCACAGCAAATGGTCTATGATACCAGGAAAATTCAAAGATTATATTTCTACACCTAAAATTAACAATTACAAATCACTGCACACGTCAATAATTGGACCTAAAAAGGAGAGAGTTGAAATACAAATTAGAACACAACAAATGCATGATTTTGCAGAAAGGGGAATTGCTTCTCACTGGATATATAAATCTTCAGAAAAAGTAAGTTTTACATCTCTTAAAGAGTATGACTGGCTAAGAGATCTTGTCGAAATAATGGAAGAAAATAAAAATCCTGAGCATTCTTTGGAGTATACAAAATTACAAATGTTTCAAGATAATGTATTTTGTTTCACTCCAACAGGTGAAGTCATTAAATTGCCTAAAGATGCAACTCCAATAGATTTTGCGTATGCTGTTCACACAAAAATTGGAGATAGTACCGTCGGATGTGAAATCAATGGTAAAGAATCTCCTCTTCAAAGTTTTCTTAAAAATGGGGATTTGGTTAAAATAATTGTTTCAAAAAAAGTTTCACCTTCATTCTATTGGCTAAACCTAGCAAAAACAGGAAAAGCACGAGCCGCTATAAGAAGGTATTGGTACAACAAGAATTTAGGCAATGTTAAAAAAGAAAAAAAATATATGACTGGCCTATGTATAAAAATACCTAATTTACCTGGAAAACTGGGTGAAGTTAGTAGTTTAATAGGAACTAATGAGTGCAATATAATAAACATGGAAATTATAACTAAAAAAGATGAATATTTAGAATTTATTTTTGATATACAAGTTAAAGATTTAAAAAAATATACAAACTTAATTAGTGAATTAAAATTAAAAGAATACAAATTTAAAATAATACGACACAGGAAAAAAGATGCTCTCTTTCAACGAATCTTTAAAAATTTTAAAAGAAACTAAGGCTTTATTAGAAGGACATTTTATACTTTCATCAGGTTTGCATAGTGGAGAATATATTCAATGTGCAAAATTATTGAGTTATCCAAAACAGGCTGTCTCCATATGCTCTTCATTAGTGGAGAAAATAAATAAAGAAATTAATGTCGTTGATATTATTTTATCTCCAGCTGTGGGTGGAATAGTAGTCGGTTATGAAGTTGGTAGGCAAATGAAAACCCAAACTATATTTGCTGAAAGAGAAAATGGTATATTAACCTTAAGAAGAGGTTTTGTTATACAACCTAACTCAAAAGTTTTAATTGTTGAAGATGTAATTACAACAGGTAAATCTGCGTTAGAATGCTTGAACTTAGTAAATAAATGTAAAGCAAAATTAGCGGGGTATGCGTGTATAATTGATAGATCTGATGACGGAGTTTTGATAAAAGATAAAATTATCTCCCAGGTTAAAATAAAAATATCTACTTATAAAGAAAACGAGTTACCAGATAAAATTAAAAAAATTGAAGCAACCAAACCAGGTAGCAGAAGTATATCTTAATGAAGAAAATTAAGCTTGGTGTTAATATAGATCATGTAGCTACTATTAGAAACGCCAGGGGTGAATTTTATCCTGAGCCACTACGCGCAGCATATATTGTTGAAAAATCTGGTGCTGACTCAATTACGATTCATTTAAGAGAAGATAGAAGACATATAAGAGATAACGATTTAAAAAAAATTAAGAAGAAAATTTCTATTCCGGTAAATTTAGAAATGGCACCTACATTAGAAATGTTAAAAATAGCATTAAAGTATAAACCTAATTATGTTTGTCTTGTCCCAGAAAAAAGAAGAGAAATTACTACAGAGGGTGGATTGAATCTGAATAAAAAAAATAAGATAATAAAAAAAATTGTAAAAAGATTAATTCAAAAAGGAATTCGTGTCAGCTTTTTTATTGAACCAAAAATCAGAGATATAAAATTAGCTAAGAAACTAGGTGCAAATTGCGTTGAACTCCACACTGGTAAATACTGCAACTTATTTTTAAAAAATAAATCAATAAAAAAAGCTTTATCAAATATTAGATTGGCATCAAAAATAGCAAAAAAAATGAGTCTAGAAGTTCATGCAGGTCATGGTCTTACTTATGAATCTGTTAAACCTTTGTTAAGAATAAAAACTATTTCTGAATTGAATATAGGACATTTTATAGTCTCGGAATCCTTGTTTCTGGGATTAAAAAAGACTATAAAAAATTTTAAGAGTATAATTAACAATTAATATGAAAATTTACGGTATTGGTACTGATATAATAAACATTAAAAGAATTAAAAGTTCTTTAAAAAAAGGTGGAGACAACTTTAAAAGAAAAATTTTTTCAAAAGATGAAATAACTTATTGTGAAAGGAAAAAAAATCCCAGCGCTTTTTATGCTAAAAGATTTGCTGCAAAAGAAGCTTTTGCTAAAGCTCTAGGTACAGGAATTAGGAAAGGAGTCAGTTTAAAAGATATAGAAGTTTTTAACGACTCTAAGGGCAAACCTTCTATTAAATTAAAAGGATCTACAAGTAACTTGCTAAAAAAAAAAATAAAAAAAAATAATTACTTTATTTATCTATCCCTTTCCGATGACGAGCCTTGGGCACAAGCAACGGTAATTATATCTTATAATTAATGAAAGAAAAAATTATAGATAATCTGAAAACATTGCTATATGCATTGATTATAGCTTTAATAATTAGGTCACTTTTGTTTCAACCTTTTTATATACCTTCGTCTTCAATGGAGCCAAATTTATTAATTGGCGATAGATTATTTGTCTCAAAATATTCCTATGGTTATAGCAAACATTCATTTCCATTTAGTCCAAATTTTTCAAACGAAAGATTTTTTTACAAAAAACCCAGAAGAGGCGATGTTATAGTTTTTAAAACTCCTGCTGATAATAGAACAGATTATATTAAGAGGTTAATCGGCTTACCAAATGACAAAGTTCAAATTATTAATGGAGTTTTATTTTTAAATGACAAAGAGATAACTCGCAACAAGTTAAATAGTATAAAAAAAGTATATTGTGGAAATGAAGAAATTATAGTTGACGCATATGAAGAAACTCTTCCAAATGGCGCTAAGTATATAGCTGTTTACAAAAAAAATGGAACAATCTTAAATACAGATCTGTTTGTAGTTCCTAAAAATCATTATTTCTTTTTGGGCGATAACAGAGATTGTTCTAAAGACAGCAGATTTTTGAGTAGCGTTGGGTATGTTAAAAATTTAAATTTAGTTGGTAAAGCTCAAATAGTTTTCTTTTCAAATAACAAAAATAAAGGAAGTTTGCTGCAATTTTGGAGATGGAATAAAAGTTTAAGGTTTGAAAGATTTCTTGAGAAAATTAAATGAATTTGAAAATAAATAAGTTAGAAAAAAAAATAGGGGTAAATTTTAAAAATAAATCATTATTAAAAAAGGCTTTAACTCACAAGAGTGCAAATCAAATAGATAATAATGAAAAACTTGAATTTCTTGGTGATAGAGTAATAGGATTAATTTTATCTAAAAAGATAATTGATTTGTATCCCAATGAAGAAGAAGGAAATTTAGATAAAAGATTTGCGAAGCTTGTTAATAGAGATACCTGCTCGGAAATAGCTTGGTCTATTGGTATGCATAATTACTTAATTCTTGGTGATTCACATAAGAAGATTACTAAACAAGACGGAAAGATATTAAGTGACTCGTGCGAGGCTTTGATTGGAGCTGTTTACTTAGATAAAGGTTTTGATTTTACAAATAATTTTATTTTAAATTTGTGGAAGGGTAGTCTACAAAATTCTAACATAACCATCCTCGATCCAAAAACCAAATTGCAAGAATATTCATTAAAGACTTTTAAAAAACTTCCTACCTATAACTTTATAAAATCGTACGGTCCTAGACATAAACCTATATTTAAAATATCAGTGAATATACCTAACTCAAAAAAATTTATTGGCTCTGGTAATTCTAAGCAACAAGCTGAGCAAGATGGTGCAAGAAGATTATTAGAAAGTATTAATATTATTTGATTTATGCAATGGCAAGATGAAGGATATTTGTTATCAAGAAACAATTTTGATGAAAATTCAATAATTATAGAAACGTTTACTTTGGATCACGGAAAGTGTTCGGGAATTGTTTATGGTGGATCATCAAGAAAGCAAAAAAGGAATTTCCAAATTGGTAATAAAATCATTTTAAATTGGAAATCCAAAGGAGAAAATAAGATGGGTTATTTTAATGTTGAGCTAGCAAAACCAATTTCCCCACCTTTTTTTGATGACAAAGAAAAATCGGCATGTATATTGTCTGCTTCATCAATCCTAAAAATTTTACTTCCAGAAAGACAAGTTAATAAGAAAATTTATAACTCTTTTGAGAATCTTTTAGAAGGCCTATTTTATGAAAACTGGATTAGTCTATACATTTTTTGGGAGCTATCACTTATTAAGGAATTAGGTTATGAAATTGATTTTGCTAATAACAAAAATACTATTGTTGTAAATAGCAAAACTTTAAAAGTTCCTGAAATACTTTTGTCTAAAAAAAATAGTGAAATATCAAAAAAAGATATTAATGAAGCTTTAATTTTCAATAAAAATCTTCTGTTGGAAAATTTTATACACCCAAATAAGTTAAAAATACCAATATCAAGAAACTTATTAGAAAAATATTTATTTAGAAGGAGTTGATTTAAGTTTGCTTGCAATTTGATAAGCAAAGTATGTTACTACAGCTGAAGCCCCAGCTCTTTTTAATGAAAGCAAGCTTTCAAAAATAGCATCTTCTTTTAGTATTCCTTTATCAATACCATTCTTTATTAAACTATATTCGCCTGAAACTTGATAAGCAAAAACGGGCACCTTAAAGTTATCTTTTACAACTTTAATTATATCTAAGTAAGGTAAGGCAGGTTTAACCATAACAAAATCCGCTCCTTCATTTATATCTAAAGCTACTTCTCTTAAAGATTCTTTTGAGTTGCTAAAATCCATTTGATAAGTTTTTTTATCCCCTTTTAACGATTTTTTTGATCCTATCGCATCTCTAAAGGGACCATAAAAATTAGAAGCATATTTCACGGCATAAGATAAAATTTGAACCATTTTATAACCATTTTTATCGAGAGCTTTTCTTATTTCACCAATTCTTCCATCCATCATATCCGAAGGAGCAATAACATCACATCCCATTTCGGCTTGGAGGATAGATTGTTTGATAAGAATTTTTATTGTTTCATCATTATCTACATAATTATTTTTAATTATACCGTCATGCCCATGTGAGGTATATGGATCTAGAGCAACATCACACATTATTCCTATATTTTTGTAATTCTTTTTAATTAATCTTAAAGCTTTACACACAAGGTTATTTTTATTGAGAGATTCTGTTCCTTTTATATTTTTCTTTTTATTCTCAACATTTGGAAATAAAGCCAGCATCGGTATTCCTTTGCTTAAGGCTTTCTCTGTTAATTTTTCAACCTTATCAAGAGTATATCTGTACACACCAGGCATAGATTTAACTGGCTCTTCTATATTTTTGCCTTCTCTAATGAATATAGGCCAAATTAAATCATTAACGGATAATTCATTTTCTCTAACCAAGCGTCTTGCCCAGTCAGATTTTCTATTTCTTCTTAGTCTTGTGCTAGGATACGATCCGATGTTCTTCATTTGATAACTATTCTCATTTCAATTTTAAAGTTTATATTAAAGAATTTAATATTTCTATTGCGACAAATCCAGCCTATCATTTGATTATTAATTGTAATAGAGTATTAAAATGGAACAATTTAAAGATTTTCAAAGAGTAAAAGATTTAAAATTTGATATCGCTAAACTTAAAATAGCTCTAAACCAAGTTCTTTCAATTAAGAATTATGACGATGCCTCAGGAACAAAATATATTGCTGGAATATCTTTAAATCAAATTCCAGGTGATCCAGATTCTACAAAAGGTGAAAACGTCAAAGGCATTTATTGGACGAAACCTGATAGCTCAGGAAAAGAATCTATACGTGCAAAAAAAATTAACGAATTAGCTTATACCGAATTTGTCAAGGAACTTGAAAATACTTATTTTAAAGAAGTATATGACATTTTATCTAAGAAATTTAAACTTGGAAGAGTTAGAATTTTACTTAAAGAACCCCGTTCAACATTGAGTTGGCATAGAGATCCTGAGCCTAGGTTGCACATCCCAATTATTACAAACCCAGGATGTATTATGGTTATAGAAAATGTTGCTAGACATCTTCCCGCAGATGGGCATGCCTATATAACTAACAATATTAAATATCATAATGCATTTAATGGTGGTGAAGAAAATAGAGTTCATTTGGTGGCTTGTTTACCTGGTTATAAATTTAATTAATTATATCAAGATTTAAACAACACAATATTGTGGTATAAATATTTATACTATATATATGTAGTAATTTTTACATAATCATAATTTAAATAAATGAAATTTAAAAAAGTCTTTTTAGCATCTGATCATGCGGGTTTTTTATTAAAACAGCTAATCTGTAAATTTTTAATAAAAAAAGGTATCAAAATTTCTGATCTTGGTCCAAAAAATAATAATTCAGCGGATTATTCAGATTTTGCTCATTTGCTAGCAAAAAAAATGGGTAATAAAAAAAGTAATGTAGGCATTTTAGTTTGTGGCTCAGGTGAGGGAATGATTATGGCTGCAAATCGTCACAAAAACATACGCGCAGCATTATGTTATAACACAAAGTCGACAAAGTTAAGCAGAATGCATAATAATGCTAATGTAATGGCTATAGGTTCGAGATTGACTAAAAAGAACGTTGCTTTAAAATGTGCTGAAGTTTTTTTAAAAACTAAGTTCGAGGGCGGTCGTCACTTGAGAAGAATTAGAAAAATATAGTTTTATGGTTAAAGAAAATAAATATATGTCTATAAGTTACCAGAATTTCTTCGACAACGATTTAAAGTCTACAGATCCAGACTTATATAATTCTATAAAACTCGAATTAGAACGACAACAGGAACATATAGAATTAATTGCTTCAGAAAATATTGTTTCAAAAGCTGTATTAGATGCCCAGGGATCAGTAATGACAAACAAGTATGCTGAAGGTTATCCGTCTAAAAGATATTATGGAGGTTGTGAATTTGTAGATAAAGCTGAAGAGCTAGCACTTGAAAGAGTTAAAAAATTATTTAATTGTAAATACGCAAATGTTCAACCCCATTCAGGGGCTCAAGCAAACGGAGCAGTATATCTTGCGCTTTTAAATCCTGGTGACCCTATACTTGGTATGAGTTTAAATTCAGGCGGTCACCTAACACACGGAGCAAAAGTAGCACTTTCAGGAAAATGGTTAAATTCATTTCACTATGAAGTAGATAAGGAAACAGGACTTATCGATTATGATAATGTTGAAAAATTGGCTATTGAACATAAACCAAAATTGATAATTGCTGGCGGCAGTGCATATTCAAGAATTATAGATTTTAAAAAATTTAGTGATATAGCAAAAAAAGTAAATGCTTATTTGATGGTTGATATGGCACATTTCTCAGGACTCGTTGCAGGCAAAGGATATCCTAATCCAGTTGAATATGCTGATGTTGTAACATCCACTACCCATAAAGTTTTAAGGGGAGGGAGAGGAGGAATAATTTTAAGTAACAGAGAGGATATTTTTAAAAAAATTAATTCTGCGGTATTTCCTGGATATCAAGGAGGACCATTAATGCATGTTATTGCAGCTAAAGCAGTTGCTTTCGGAGAAGCATTACAACCTTCTTTTAAAGAATATATAAAATCTGTACTGGCTAACGCCAAAATTTTATCTGAAACTTTAAAAGATAATGGTTTTAAAATTTTTTCAGGAGGAACGGATACTCATTTAATGCTTGTTGATTTAAGACCTTTTAATGTAACTGGCAAAGATGCTGAAACAAGCTTATGTAAAGCAAACATAACGTGTAATAAAAATGGTATTCCATTTGATGCTGCTAAACCAACAATAACATCTGGTATTAGATTAGGGTCTCAAGCTGCAACAACTAGAGGTTTTGGTTTAAAAGAATTTAAAGAAGTTGGTGAACTAATAACTAAAGTAATAGTTGGATTGTCAAAAAACCAAAACGATAATAGCAAGATAGAAAATGAAGTCAAAAATGAAGTAATAAAACTTTGCTCTAATTTTCCAATATATAATCATTTGGTGAAAAATTAAATTATGCTTTGTCCATTTTGTAGAGAAAAAGATACATCCGTAGTTGATTCTAGACCTACTGAAGATGGAACGGCTATAAGAAGAAGAAGAGTGTGCGGATGTGAAAGAAAAGAACGTTTCACAACTTTCGAAAGAGTGCAGTTCAGAGAATTAACAGTTGTAAAAAATAATGGTCGAAGGGTACCATTTGATAGGGATAAAATAGCAAAATCTATAACTATAGCATTAAGAAAAAGACCTATAGACAGTGAATCTACAGAAAAATTTATTTCTAAAATAGTTAGAAACCTTGAAGGTCTTGGTGAAAATGAAATTCCTACATCAACAATAGGTAAATTCATTATGGATGGTCTCGCAACCTTAGATCAAGTAGCTTATGTTCGATTTGCTTCTGTTTATAGAAATTTTAAAGAAGCTAAAGATTTTGAACAATTTATTGGCAACTTGAATGTCTACAAGAAAGAATAGTCAAAAGAATAAGATCTATTTTATGAATCTTGCTAAAAAGCAAGCGGAGAATTTATTAGGAAACACTGGTACAAATCCTTCTGTTGGCTGTGTTTTAGTTAAAAATAATTCTGTTATAAGCGCTGCTCACACAAGTCTTAACGGAAGACCACATGCAGAATTTAATGCTATTAGAAATATAAGAAATAAAGCTATTGGTAGTGATTTATATGTTACTTTAGAGCCTTGCTCAAATTACGGCAAAACACCTCCTTGCGTAAAGTTGATTGTTAAAAAAAAAATTAAAAGAGTTTATTTCTCGATAAAAGATCCAGATCCAGCGTCATTTAATAAAAGCTCAAGATATTTTAGACATAAAAAAATCAATACAAAAAGTGGCATTTTAGAAAAAGAAATGAATTTATTTTACAAAAGTTACTATAAATTTAAAAGGGATACGTATCCTTTTGTTACATGTAAATTAGCAATATCTAAAGATATGTTCACAAAAAATATTAGAAATAAATGGATAACGAATGAATTTTCAAGAGCAAGGGTTCATATGTTAAGAGCAAGTCATGATTGTTTACTCACGAGCTATAACACTATTAAAGCTGACAATCCAAAATTAAATTGCAGAATATCAGGACTTGAGTCTAGATCTCCCAATTTATTTATACTAGATAAAAATTTAAAAACGTCGATGAATTCAAATATTATTAATAAAAAAGCTAATAAAACTGTAATATTTTTTAATAAAGGAAATAAAGAAAAAATAAAAAGATTAAAAAAATTAAAAGTTAGAATACTAAAAATACCTCTTAACAAGACTGGTAAATTTGATTTAAAAGAGATTTTGAAAATTATTAAGAATTTTGGTTTTTCACGTGTTTTTGTTGAATGTGGTCATAGATTAATATTTGAATTTTTGAACAAAAAATTAGTGGATGAGTTTAAATTATTCATCTCAAATAAGAAAATCCATAAATTAGGAAGAAACAATATTAAGAATAATGTAAATATACATCTAAAAAATAAAAAATTTATTAAAGAAAGAGTTAACCTTTTTGGTGAATTAATGCTTTCGTATAGGATGAAGTAATGTTTAATGGAATTATTAAAAATGTCGGTAAAATTAGAAAGATTTATAAATTTAAGAACAATTGTATAATGGAAGTATATTCAGAAATTAAATTTAGAAGCAATGAAATAGGGTCTTCTATTTCATGTTCTGGCGCTTGTCTTACATTAGAAAAATTTAAAGGCAAAATAAGTATTTTTTATATTTCAACAGAAACAATGAAAAAGACAATTTTTAACAATTCTAAAAAGGGGGATGTAATAAATTTTGAAAAATCAATCAAGTTTGGAGAACGTCTATCTGGTCATTTCGTACAAGGTCACATCGACACAACGAGTAAAGTTAAAAGTATAAAACATTTAGGAAAATCTTGGATTATTGATTTTTCTTTAAAACCAAAATATATAAAAAATTTAGTCACAAAAGGATCTATTGCAATTAATGGTGTATCTTTGACTATTGCAAATTTAAATAAATTTGGTTTTCAAATAGCTGTTATACCTAAAACATTAGAGTTAACAAACTTAATTTATTTAAAAAAAGGAGATGAAGTAAATATAGAATTTGACATTATTGGAAAATATATAAAAAAATACTTAAAATGAAAAAATTTAAATTTTCTAAAATTAAAGACATAATTAAAGATGCTAAAAGAGGAAAGATGTTTGTTCTTTTAGATGACGAAAGCAGAGAAAATGAAGGAGATTTAATAATACCTGCTGTTAAGGCTACAGCAAAATCAATTAATTTTATGGCTAAACATGGTAGAGGTTTAATATGTTTGGCTTTAACTCAATCCCAAGTAAATAAACTTAATTTACCTTTGATGTCTTCTACTAATCAATCTAGAACGCAAACAGCTTTTACTGTTTCGATAGAAGCAAAAAAAGGTGTGACATCTGGTATATCAGTTCATGATAGAGCTCGTACAATCAAAACTGCAATTAAAGAGAATGCTTTACCAAGAGATATAATTTCACCAGGTCACGTATTCCCATTAGTAGCAAAAAATGGCGGAGTTTTAATTCGAGCTGGTCATACAGAAGCTTCTGTGGACATAGCGAAATTATCTAAATGTGGATCGTCTGCTGTTATATGTGAAATAATGAATGATGATGGTAGCATGGCTAAAGGAAGACAATTATTTAATTTTGCTAGAAAGCACAAATTAAAAATAGGTAAAATCGATGATCTTATAGCTTTTCGTCTAGCACGTGAAAAATTAATTAAATTAAAAAAATCTTCAACTATTCAAATTAAAAAACAAAACTATAATATTAAAATTTTTGAAAACTTGTTAGATGGTTCAGAAAATTTTGCTTTAATTAAAGGAAATATTAATGCAGATAAAAATACTCGTGTAAGAGTAATTTCATCAAACATTATAAAAAATTATTTAATGGGTGAAAAATTTCCTAATCTATTTAATCAAACTACTGAACATTTTAAAAAACACAAAGATTGTGTTCTTGTTTTTATAAGAGATCCTAATCTAAAATCTGTTTCTGAAACTCTAAAAAGTTACAAAAGTCGGTCTTTTTATAAAAATGGCAAAGATAAGTTGATAAAGAATTACGGAATAGGTGCGCAAATTATAAAAAGTCTTAACATTAAAAAAATGATATTAATTACTAGATCAAAAAAGAAAGTAGTGGGATTAGACGGATATGGTATTAAGATTACAAAGCAAGAAATAATTAAATGAAAACCAAAATACTCATTGTTACAGCAACCTATTATAAAAATATTTCTAAAGGGCTTCTTTTTGGAACAAAAAAAATCTTAAGTAGAAAAGGCAGCTACAAACTTGCTGTAAAACAAATAGAAGTGCCAGGAGTTTTTGAGATACCAGTTGTTATATCTAAAAACATAAAAAAATATGATGGTTTTATTGCCTTAGGATGCGTAATAAAAGGAGAAACTCCCCATTTTGAATATATCTCCAAAACCTCAATAAATGAAATTATGAAGCTCTCAGTTCAAAACAAAAAACCAATTGGAAATGGAATTTTAACTTGTTTAAACATGTCCCAAGCAAAAATAAGATCTGGATCGAAAAATAAGGGTAGTGAAGCGGCTAAAGCTGTTTTATCAGTTTTGAAAAATTTTTAAAATGATTAAAGATGAAGCTTTGCAAAATCCTAGGGTAGTGGTAATACAAAAATTATATTCTCATCATATAAATAATGACTCTGAAATTGCTTTTCCAAAACACCGATATAAAAAATTCATAAAAGATGTAGTTAATGGCACTATTGAAAGAAGAGAATTAATACAAGATTTAATTGATAAAGAACTTAAAGCAGATATTAATGAAAACAAAACTGAACTAATGATTAAATTAATGATCATGGCAGCTATTTATGAATTCATGTTTATGCACAAAGTCCCCAAAAAAGTGATAATTACAGAGTATTTAAAGGTCTCAGATTTTTTTGTTGAAGAATCAAAAAAAAAGTTTTTAAACGCAATATTAGATAAAATTTCTAAGCTAAGTAGATTAGATAAGTAATAAATACCAATTATACACAATATTATATAAAGATTTTTGTTGCCTTTTATCCTTTTTTTTGGCAATTTCCGCTTTTTTAATCTTAATGAATTTTAATAAATGATTGATACCTTGAACTATATAATAGCAGCGGGATTTTTAGCGATTATATACGGATATATAACTGGTAAACAAATATTATCTTCTAGTCCCGGTAATGCAAAAATGCAAGAGATTGCTAGTGCAATACAAATTGGAGCCAAAGCTTATTTAAATCGACAATACAAAACTATAGGAATAGTAGGAGTTATTATCTTCATTATAATAACATTCGCTTTAGGATTCTATGTAAGTTTTGGGTTTTTTATAGGAGCTCTTCTTTCAGGGGTTGCTGGTTATGTTGGTATGTTAGTTTCTGTTCAAGCTAATGTGAGAACAGCAGAAGCATCAAGAAAAGGCTTATCTTCTGGTTTAAATATTGGATTTAAGTCTGGAGCCGTTACTGGAATGCTTGTAGCCGGTTTAGCTCTTCTATCTATCTCAATTTATTATTTAGTGTTATTAAAATTAAATGTAGAAAGTAGAGAAATCACCAATGCTCTTGTAGGTTTGGGTTTTGGTGCATCTTTAATTTCAATTTTTGCAAGACTCGGTGGAGGAATATTTACAAAGGGAGCTGATGTAGGAGCTGACCTAGTTGGAAAAGTAGAAGCTGGTATTCCGGAAGACGATCCTAGAAACCCTGCTGTAATAGCTGACAATGTTGGTGACAATGTTGGTGATTGCGCCGGTATGGCCGCTGATTTGTTTGAAACTTATGCTGTTACTATAGTTGCTACAATGGTTTTATCTTCTATCTTCTTTGTCGATAATTTAAATATGATGCTTTATCCTTTAACTATAGGAGCCGCATGCATAGTTACATCAATTATTGGAACTTTTTTTGTAAGACTTGGGTCCAGTAAAAATATAATGGGAGCTTTATATAAAGGGTTTATTGCTACCGCTATATTATCCATAGTAATTTTGTATCCAATTACTTCAAAAATTATAGGTTTGGATTCTATTTATACTTCAAATAATGCTACTTTTACCGGTTTAGGCTTGTATCAATGTGGAATAATTGGATTAGTAATTACTGGATTAATCATCTGGGTTACTGAATATTACACAGGAACAAAATTCAGACCAGTAATTAGTGTTGCTAAATCGTCAATCACTGGACATGGCACTAATGTTATCCAAGGTCTTGCTGTATCATTAGAAGCAACAGCTATACCAGCGATAATAATTGTAGCTGGAATTCTTTTGACAAATCATATTGCTGGATTATATGGAATAGCAATTGCAGTGACCACAATGCTTGCTCTTGCTGGAATGGTAGTTGCTCTTGATGCTTACGGTCCAGTTACAGATAATGCTGGAGGAATTGCCGAAATGGCCAACCTACCTAAAAATGTTAGGAAAACTACAGATGCTTTGGATGCAGTAGGAAACACAACTAAGGCTGTAACTAAAGGTTATGCCATTGGCTCGGCTGGACTAGGAGCTTTAGTTCTTTTTGCTGCTTACACTGAAGATATAAAATTTTTCGCAAACACAAGTGGTTCATACTTAGAAAATATTTCTGTTAGTTTTGATTTATCAAACCCTTTTGTTGTAGTTGGATTATTGATAGGTGGAATGTTGCCATATCTATTTGGTTCAATGTCTATGCAAGCTGTTGGAAGAGCAGGTGGCGCTGTGGTTATTGAAGTTAGAAGACAGTTCAAAAAAATTCCAGGTATAATGAAACGTAAGAGAAAACCTGATTATGGAAAATTAGTAGATTTATTAACTAAAGCAGCTATTAAGGAGATGATAGTGCCTTCACTATTACCAGTTTTGTCACCCATAGTACTGTATTTTATAATATTTTATATTGGAGGTATTGAAGCTGCTTTATCTGCTGTTGGAGCAATGTTGTTAGGTGTTATAATTACTGGTCTTTTTGTTGCAATTTCTATGACAGCTGGCGGTGGCGCTTGGGATAATGCCAAAAAATATATTGAGGATGGAAAATTTGGTGGCAAAGGATCAGAGGCACATAAAGCTGCTGTAACTGGAGATACAGTTGGAGATCCTTACAAAGACACAGCGGGACCAGCCGTGAATCCAATGATTAAAATTACTAATATAGTAGCCTTATTACTTTTAGCAGTAATAGCTCACTAACTCATTTTTTTTTTGAATCCATTTTTGTTCTGATACTTGACAAAAAACTGTATATAAAATTTTCTTTTTTTAATTCATTCTCAGTCTTTTTTTTTGCAAATTTAACATTTTTCATATCGTTTTTATTATAAAAATCTTTTTGTATCAAAATTCCAAGTTTATTAAATTCTAAAACCAAAACATTATTTTTTGATAGATAATTTCTTCCTAATTTAAGGATTTTTTCTCTAGTTTGTGTTCTTTCTATATATATCCAAACATTGTCATTTATCATGCCTTTTGTAGCTGGTTGTCCAAAGATTTTAACTACATCATTTTTATTAGATTCGTTTACATTTATAAGTTTTTGTCTTTTTTCTAAGTATGCTATACCATGGGTTTTTACAACGTTATGACGTTGACAGCTAATTAAGAAAAATAATAGTATTAGCGATATGTAAGTTATCTTGTTATGTTTAAATACTTTAAGCAAAATTCCACCTTAGAAAAAGAATTATATAATAAAATTATCTTTTTATCACGAAATAAAATATTTTACACTAAATTTAATTTAAGTGATACATTCCAGAATCGTATCATTTTAATTTTTTTTCATGTCTCATTTTTACTAAATCGAAGTAATTACAAAAAGAAAAGTAAAATACACAAAGAATTTGAGCAAAAAATATTTGATCTGGTTTTCAATAACATAGAGGTCAATATGAGAGAAATAGGACATGGAGATGTTACAGTAAATAAAAATATGAAATATTTAATTAAAACTTTTTATGCCATATTGTTAAGCTGCGAAGGATATAAAGGAAAAAAAGAAACTGATAAACTTATCTTTTTGCTTAACTATTTATCTTTAAATAAAGAAAAAAAAAGCCCATATAATGCTCCTTTGGTTGATTATTTTAATAAATATCAAGCTTTTTGCTTTGACTTATGTTTAGATAGTATATTAAAAGGTGACTTAAATTTTACATACAAATGAAATAATACTTATGGCTGTACCAAAACGAAAAACATCAAAGTCAAGAAGAAATAAAAGAAGATCGCATCACAAGATAAAGAGCCCAAATATAATTGAGGATAAAAAATCTGGTGAATTTCGACTTTCGCATCATGTAGATTTAAAAACTGGTATGTATAAAGGCAGACAAGTTTTTGAGCCAAAAAAATAATTTATTATTTTAAAATGAAAGACAAAGTAAATATTGCTATTGATGCAATGGGTGGTGACAATTCACCTAGTAAGATTATTGAAGGTATCAATATATCTATAAAGACTAATAAAGATTGCTTCTTTATATTATTTGGAAACGAAGAAAAAATAAAAAAAGAATTAAAAAAAAACAGTATACCCGATTCATATTTTGAAATCATAAATACAAATGATGTAATTCTTGATAAGGAAAGTCCTTTTGCTGCTGTAAAAAAAGGTAAGGAATCAAGTATGTGGAAAGCAATTGAATCAATCAAAAATAATAAAGCGGATATTTGTCTTTCTGCAGGAAACACTGGAGCCTTGCTTGTGATTTCACGTTTACTTTTAAATACTGTTGAGGGAATTAGTAAACCTGCTTTAGCGGCTTTATGGCCAAACAACAAAAATATGAATGTAGTATTAGATCTTGGAGCAAATATCGAATGCAATGAGAAAAATTTATTGGACTTTGCAAGTATGGGATCTGCTTTATATAAATCTCTTTTTGATAATACTCCAAAAGTCTCTTTGCTTAATGTTGGGTCCGAGGAACACAAAGGTAACGATGTACTTAAAAAAGTATTTTCAATTTTAAAAAATAATAATAAAAACAATTTTGAATTCTCCGGGTACATTGAAGGCAATCAGATTATGGATGGGAATGTGGACGTTATAATTACAGATGGATTTACCGGAAATGTTGCGCTTAAAACTGCTGAAGGAACAGCAAATTTTATAATCAACAATTTAAAAAAATCACTAAACAAATTTTCATTACTTTTCTCATATTTCTCCCTTAAAAAATTTAAAGAGAAGCTTGATCCAAGAAAATATAACGGTGCTATTTTTATAGGTTTGCAAAGCCCTGTTGTTAAAAGTCATGGCTCAACAGATGCTATAGGTTTTGCGCATTCAATAAATGTATGCAATAAAATTGTTAGATCAAATTTGATTGAGAAAATAAAATTGCATTTAATTAATATTGATTCTTGAATTAAGCAAAACTCTAATTAAATGATTAAAAAAAATTTTACTAGAAAAGACCTTGTAAACAAATTGAATACGAGAGTCGGTTTATCAAAAAATTTATTATCAAATATTTTGGATGATCTTTTTGAATCTTTAACAACAGAAATTATAACAAAAAATAAAGTTAAAATCTCTTCTTTTGGTACATTTCAAGTAAAAACCAAAAAAGAAAGAATGGGCAGAAACCCTAAAAATAAAATGGAATTTAAAATCTCATCAAGAAAAATAGTAAAATTTAAACCCTCTGAAATTATAAAAAAGAAATTAAATAATTAATGCCAAAAATAAAAAAAAATTCTGTTCCATATAAGACTATAGGTCAATTAACTAAAGAATTAAATTTGATAGATAAAAAAACAGGTCAGCCACAAACTCATACATTGAGATATTGGGAGTCTCAGTTTAAACAAATTAGACCAACTATAAAGGCAGGAGGAAGAAGATATTATAATGAAGAAAATATACAAGTAATTCGACTTGTGAAATTTTTATTAAAAGAAAAAGGTTTGACTATTAAAGGAGTTAGAAAAGTCTTGGATAATAAAAAATTAGATGCTATTGACCCTAATGCAGATTTAGGTGTATATAAATCAAACTTAAAAACAAAAAAAATTATTGAAGAGAAAATTAAAAAAATTGCATCAATTATTAAACAATTAAAAAGTAATAAAAATGGCTAAAAAAACATCTGTAAAAGTTAGATTGGTTCCTGAGAAAAAGCCTGATAGTCCATATTTCTATTATGTAAAAAAACCATCTTCTGGAGAAAAAGCTAAAATAAAATTAAAGGCTAAAAAATATAATCCAGAAACACGAAAACACGAAATCTTTATTGAGAAAAAGCTTCCTCCTCATAGTAAATAAACATTACTTCTTAAAATTTCTTCTTTGAAAATCAACATAGCTCCAAATCATGGATTTCCAAATTCTATTGGTAATCTTGGGGTCTATTTTATGAAGCAATGATTTTTTTTTTAATGTTAATAAAATTTCTTTAATTCTTCTATGGTCGACAATTTCATGCTTATATTTTTTAAGAGTAAGCATTTTTTTAACCACAATTGTTCTTTTTTTTATGAGTTTAAATAGTTGCTGATCTATTTTATCAATCTTTTTTCTTTCTATTTTTAGTTTAGCTCTATCCATATAAGCGACAATTTAATAATTTTATATTTAATAAATAGATATGTATATTAATTTTATGAATGAAGATAACAAAAATATTTATATATCTTCTTGGCTCTTGTTAATAACTTTTTTAATAGCCTTAATGATTATAGTCGGTGGATTAACTAGATTAACTGACTCTGGATTGTCTATTACTAAATGGCAATTATTATCAGGTTTTTTACCTCCTTTAAATGATTCAGCTTGGGAAAATTATTTTAATCTATATAAAAAAATTCCTGAATTTAAACTTCAAAATTATTCTATGACGATTGAAGAGTTTAAAATAATATTTTGGTGGGAGTGGGGCCACAGATTCTTAGGGAGACTAATAGGAATTTGTTTTTTACTACCTCTTCTTTACTTTACATTAAAATTTGGATTTAAAACTTTAAAGAGGTTTTATTTCATATTTTTTCTTATATGTTTTCAAGGTTTTATTGGCTGGTATATGGTATCGAGTGGATTGGTAGAAAATGTTGATGTCAGTCACTATAGATTAGCTCTACATCTGCTGATAGCTTTTTTTATTCTCTCTCTAATTTTATGGGAATATTTTAAATTAAAAAATATCGATTTATCAGCTCAAAAATTACAATTTCATCTACCATTTATATTTTTAATATTAAACTTTTTTCAAATAACAATAGGAGCATTTGTGTCTGGAATGGATGCTGGAACTATATATAATTCATGGCCATTAATGGGATCTTCATATTTCCCTGATGATAATAAGTTCAGTGATATATTTGCTTTGAATGTTTTCAGCAATCCGTCACTGGTTCAATTTTTTCATAGAAATTTAGCCTACATAATTTTTATTTATTATTTAATTTTACTATATAAAGTTTATAAAAATAATCTAATTAGATATTTTTCTCCAATAAAAATAATTGGTTTAATTTTATTTGCTCAGATTGTCTTAGGAATTTTGACTTTGCTATATGGAGCACAAATTTACTTAGCATCTATGCACCAAATTAATTCAATTTTTTTGGTAAGCTCAAGTGTTTACTTTTTATACTTAAACTATAATACTAACTAACAGCCTTAAGCTTAGTAGTTCCAGATGCTTTCAATGCTTGATCTAGGTCAGCAATAATATCATCAGGATGTTCAATTCCAATAGATAATCTAACATATCCAGGAGTAACTCCAGCTGCTAATAATTCATTCTCTGTAAGTTGACTATGAGTTGTTGTAGCAGGATGAATTGCCAAACTTCTAGCATCACCGATATTTGCCACGTGGTAAAACATTTTCAAAGCTTCAATAAATTTTTTACCAGCTTCTACTCCACCTTTAACTTCAATTCCAACAAGACCCCCGTTTCCACCTTTAAAGTATTTTTTTGCTCTATTTCCAATCTCGCCTTCATGCAAAGTAGGATAAATAACTCTAGAAACATTTTTATGATTTTTTAAAAATTCAACAGCTTTCTCAGCATTAGAACAATGCTGTTTCATTCTTAAAGCAACAGTTTCTAATCCTTGAATTATACCGAAAGCATTATCAGGAGCTAGTGCTGAACCTAAATCTCTTAATAAAACTACTCGTGCACGTACAGCATAAGCTACATTTGCTCCGGTAAGTTCAGGAACAACTTTACCCCATACAGCTCCACCATAACTTGCGTCAGGTTCATTAAATAATGGTTGTCTTTTTGGATTTGTTGTCCAGTCAAAATTACCTCCATCTACTAGGCAACCTCCGATTACAGTGCCATGCCCGCCTATAAATTTAGTTAATGAATGTATAACGACAGCTGCTCCGTGTTCAATTGGCTTACATATAACGGGAGAAGCAGTATTATCCATAATTAAAGGAACATTATATTTTCTTCCTATGTCAGAGACTTCTTTAATTGGAAAAACTCTTAAATATGGATTTGGCAAAGTTTCCGCATAAATACATCTTGTTTTGTCATCAATTAATTTCTCAAAATTTTTAGGATCTGATGGGTCAGCATATCTTACTTCTATGCCCAATTTTTTTAATGTATGTGTAAACAAATTTACTGTTCCTCCATAAAGATCTGTAGAACTAATAAAGTTATCTCCAGATTGACATACATTGGTTATTGCAAAAGTTGATGCGGCCTGGCCCGAACCAACAGTAACGCAAGCTAAACCGCCTTCTAATGCAGCTACTCTTTTTTCTAAAACATCATTCGTTGGATTCATTATACGTGTGTATATGTTTCCAAATTCCTTTAAGGCAAAAAGGTTAGCCGCTGTGCCTGTATCTTTAAACTGGTATGAAGTCGTTCTATAAATAGGAACGGCTACTGCTGTGGTAGCAGGATCGCTTCTATACTCTCCTCCATGTAAAGCAATAGTTTCTGGATTTTTAATCTCTTTTGACATATTTACCCCTTAATTATTAAATTTCTAATGATATTTTCCTCTTAAAACGGCTTGTTGTAAAGCTTTATTATGAGCAATAAATTTGACTTTATTATTAAATACAAGTAATTATGCCAAAATTATAATGACAGACTTTGTAAAAAAAAAAGATAAAAAAAACAACTGGGTTTTAATTGATGCAGAGAATGCAGTTGTAGGTAGACTGGCCGCTTATATATCAAAAGTTTTAAGAGGAAAAGATAAAAGTCAATACACACCACATATGGATAATGGCGATTTTGTAGTTATTACTAATATAGAAAAAATAAGGTTTACAGGGAATAAGTTTAAAAATAAAAAATATTACAGACATACAGGACATCCTGGTGGTATTAAAACTACAACTCCATCATCAATATTTAATAAAAAACCTGAGGAAGTCTTAAAATTAGCAGTTAAAAGAATGCTACCAGGAGGACCTTTAGCAAAAAAACAACTTTCAAAATTAAAAATATATAAAGGAAAAAATCACCCTCATGAGTCTCAAAATTTAAAAATAGTAAATTTTTCAAAAATGAACGCAAAAAATTATATTTCTTTAAATTAATATGGATGCAAATATTAATACAGAATCTGACAAAAAAACAAAGCTAGATTTTAAGGATTCTAAGTATGCTACGGGTAGAAGAAAAAGATCTATAGCTAAAGTTTGGTTAAAAAAGGGCTCAGGCGCAATTTATGTTAATGGAAAAAAAATGTCTGAATATTTTAAAAAACCAAATCTACAAATTGCTTTATACAGGCCACTAAGCATAACTAAAAGAGAAAAGGAATTTGATATTAGATGTTCAGTTAATGGTGGAGGTCTGTCAGGACAAGTAGGGGCTATAATTCACGGTATATCAAGAGCTTTGGTCGAATTTGAACCTTCTTTAAAACCAACACTAAAAAAAGAAAAACTTACCACCCGTGATTCACGGTCTGTTGAAAGAAAAAAATACGGCCGTAGAAAAGCAAGAAGAAGCTATCAATTCTCAAAAAGATAGCACTTCATAAACATATTTCTTAATAAAGAGAACTGATATAGTTTAAAATAATGAGAGATTCATTGAAAATAGCAATTGCAGGCGCCACTGGATATACAGGATTGGAGTTGATCAAGATACTTTCAAGACATCCTAAAGTAAAAATTTCATATTTGTGCGCCCAAAAATTTATTGGGAAACCAATATCTTTTTTTGATAAAAATATTAAAAAAAATAAATTGCCTAATATTTCCAAAATTGAAAAAATTAATTGGAATAATATAAACATCCTATTCACTGCTTTACCAAATGGGGAAGCTCAAAAAATTGCAAAAAAGATTCCAAAAAATATATTATTAATAGATTTATCCGCGGACTTTAGAATTGAAAATCATAAAATTTACAAAAAATGGTATGGATTAAATCATAAATGTAAACATTTAATTAAAAAGGCAGTATATGGATTAAGTGAATTTTCTAAAAATAAATTAAAAGAATATAATATAATTTCATGTCCTGGATGTTATCCTACTTCTATACAACTACCTCTAATACCTTTGATAAAGAGTAAAATGATAAATATAAATAGAATAACGATTGATTCAAAGTCTGGTTATTCTGGAGCAGGCAAAAAGATTGAAAAAAAATTTTCTCATAAATATCTCTATAATTCCGTCGCCGCTTATGGTGTTGGTTCCCATAGGCATATGGCTGAAATTGATCAAGAATTATCTAAATACACGAAAAAAAAAATTAAAGTTTTTTTTACACCCCATCTTATTCCAATGTTTAGAGGTATACTCTCAACAATTTACGTGGAAACAACTAAAAACAATAATGCTTGGAAAATTTACAAAAAACTAAAAAAATTTCATAAAAAAAATTTTTTTGTCAGAATTAGCAATTTTAACAAACCTATTAGTACTGGCGATGTAATGAATACAAATTTTTGTAATATTGCAGTATGTAAAGATAGAAAAAAAAATAGAGTTATAATTATTTCTGCATTAGATAATTTGATAAAAGGAGCATCAGGACAAGCGGTTCAAAATATGAATATATCTAATGATTTTAATGAGAGTTTGGGTTTATTATGAGATTGTTTTTTATAATATCTTTATTCCTATTTTTTAACTCATGCTCAAGTGGAAAAAGTGTTTATTGGTGTGGCGATCATGCTTGTATAAACAATAAAGAAAAGGAAGCTTATTTTAAAAAAACAATGATTGTTGAAAAAAAAATAATAACTAAGGAAAATAGAAAAGAACTATCTAATAGTGAAAAAATTATAAAAAAGGCTAAATTAGAAGAAAAGAAAAGAATTAAAAATGAAAAAGAATTAGCTAAACAGGCTAAACTAAAAGAAAGAAGATTAAAAAAAGAAAAAAAAGAATTAGCTAAACAGGCTAGATTAGAAGAAAAAAAAATAGAAAAAGAACAAAAAAAATTAGCTGTACAAGACAAAAAAATGAAAAAAATTCTCAAAAAGAAGGAAGAAAATATTAAAAAAGTAAAAACTGTAAAAATTGATAAAATCGTTTCTTATTCATCAGATATTAAAGAGGTTGAATTTGAACAAATAAAAGATCAGATTATTAAAAAAAATTTGATGAGGCCTTATCCAGATATTAATGATATACCCAATTAATTATGAAGCAAAAAAATATTAATATAGGTATAATAGGACTTGGTCAAATTGGTAGCAGACTATACAAAGAAATTTTACTTAAAAAAAATGATATTACTTTAAAAACCGGTGTAAGATTAAACATCATAGCGATATCAGCAAAAAATCGTAAAAAGAAAAGAAATTTCCAGTTTAAAAAGAATATCTTTTATAAAAATCCATTAAGCATTTCAAAAAATCCAAAAATAGATATAATATTTGAATTGATTGGTTTTCCTGGCGGTATTTCAAAAAGAGTAGTTGAGACAGCATTAAAAAATAAAAAACATGTTATTACTGCAAACAAAGCTTTAATAGCAAAAAATGGAGATTACTTATCATCTTTAGCAGAAAAAAATAAAGTGAATTTAGAATTTGAAGCAGCTGTAGGAGGAGGGATACCAATATTAAGAACAATAAAAGATGGTTTATCTACAAACAAAATACATAAAGTAGTTGGGATTTTGAATGGAACTTGCAATTACATTTTATCCGAGATGGAAAGTTTAAAAGACACTTTCTCAAATGTATTAAAAAGAGCTCAAGAATTAGGGTATGCAGAGCCAAGAAATCCAAAATTTGACTTAAATGGTTACGATACTCTTGCAAAGGTAAGAATACTATCTGCTTTATCTTTTAATAAAAAAATTTCAAATAATAACTGTTTAATGAATGGGATAGAAAATATTGAATTTGAAGATATAGAAATGGCGAACAAATTAGGATTTAGAATAAAGTTGTTAGGAATTACAGAAATTATTAATGGAAAACTTTTTGAGAGAGTTCACCCATGTTTAATAAAGAAAGATAAATACATTGCAAATATAAATGGGGTAATGAATGCTGTAATTCTTGACGGAAAACCTGTTGGACAATCTGTTTTACAAGGTGAGGGAGCGGGGCCGGGACCAACTTCATCAGCTCTAATGTCAGATTTACTTTCGATTTTAAGAGGTAATATAAAATACCCATTTGGTTTACCATCAAATAAAAGAAAAAGAATTAATTATTATGACAGAAGCCTACATTCAAATTCTATGTATTTAAGATTTGAAGTTAAAGATAAACCTGGGGTTCTTTCATCTATTACAAAAATTTTTGCGAAATATAAAATTTCAATTAAGAATCTAATACAAAAACCTAATAAAAAAAATAAAAAAGCTTCTGTTATAATAATAACACATAAAAACCTTGAAAAAAATTATAGTAATTTAATCAAAAATTTATCTAAAAATAAATTTATTCTAAGAAGACCAACTTTTATCAGAATAGAAAAAGTATAGATGATAATTAATAAAGATCTGATCAATTTATTTGCTATGTCTACAGCAAGAGCTGCCTACGGAGCTTCTCTATTTAAAGGTAAAAATGATAAAATTGCTGCTGATAAAGCGGCTGTCGATGAGATGAGAAAACAACTTAATTCTATTAACATGCGTGGTACAGTAGTAATAGGAGAGGGTGAGCTTGACGAAGCTCCAATGTTATTTATTGATGAGAAACTAGGTACCAATAAAGGTGATGAACTTGACATTGCTGTTGACCCTTTGGAAGGAACAAACTTTGTTGCTAAAAATTTACCCAATGCTCTTTCAGTAATAGCAGTAGCGAGAAAAAACTCGTTACTTAGAGCTCCAGATATGTATATGGAAAAAATTGCAATAGGCCCTTCTTTACCAGAGAATTTAGTTAATCTTGATTACGACGTTAAGAAAAATATTAAATTATTAGCAGAAGCAAAAAATACAACTCCAGATAATTTAACTGCTTGTATTTTAAAGCGTCCCCGACATGATTTATTAATAAGTTCACTTAAAGAACTTAACGTTAAAATAAATTTCATATCAGATGGTGATGTTTCTGGTGTAATATCAGTTGCATATCCCCAATCAAAAATTGATATATATATTGGTATAGGTGGAGGTCCAGAAGGTGTCCTTGCAGCCGCAGCATTAAAATGTCTAGGATGTCAAATGCAAACAAGACTAAAATTTTATAAAGATGATGAAAAAGAAAGAGCAAAAAACTTTGGTATTAAAAATTTAAATTATAAATACAATATAAATGATATGGTTAAAGGAGATGTTATATTTTGCTCTACTGGGGTTACTGATGGAGATTTAGTAAAAGGGATAAAAGTCAATAAGGACTATTTTGAATCAGAGACTTTTGTTTTACATAAAGGTAGTAACACTAATAAAAAAATTAAACACAAAATCAAAAAATGACATCTGTTTCTATTACTGGAAAAAATTGGATTTTTAAACAGTTTGAAAACTCTGATGTAAAAAAATATTCTGAAAACTACGATTTAAAGGAAATTGTAGCAAGACTTATTGCTATAAGAAAAAAAAATATTGATAATGTAAAATTATTTCTTGATCCCAAAATAAAAAATAATCTTCCTAATCCATTTGAGTTAAAAGATATGGAAAAAGCTGTAAATAGAACCTATAAAAGTATAGAAAAAAATGAAATCATTGGTATATTTGGTGATTATGATGTTGATGGAGCAAGCTCTACAGCCTTACTTGCAAAGTATTTTTTATCTATTAACCGGCCTATTAAAACTTATGTCCCAGATAGAAAAAAAGAGGGCTATGGTCCAAATATAAAAGCTTTTAATGATTTAATATCTGCTGGATCAAAGCTTATTTTTACGGTTGATTGTGGCACTTTATCTTATGAGCCAATTAAAGTTGCAAACAATAAAAATACAGATGTGATTGTTTTAGATCATCATAAGTCTGATACTAAACTTCCTCAAGCATTAGCAATAGTTAATCCCAACCGATACGATGATATATCAAATTTAAACTATCTTTGCGCTGCAGGCGTCTGTTTTATGTTTTTAATTGCACTCAATAATAAACTGAGAAAAAAAAATTGGTTTAAACTTAATAAAATAAAAGAGCCAGATATTTTAAATTTTCTTGATTTAGTTGCCCTAGCTACTGTATGTGACGTAGTTCCTTTAATTAAATTAAACCGTGCGATCGTAAAGCAAGGGCTTGCAGTGCTAAAAAATAGATCAAATCTTGGATTAAAAACTTTATATGACTTATGCAAAATACAATCAAAACCAAGTACATATGATCTAGGTTTTGCCTTGGGACCACGAATTAATGCTGGTGGTCGTGTCGGCAAATCATCACATGGCATGAACTTATTAATTTCTAATGATCCAGAAAAAGCCTATAAAATTGCTATAGATTTAGAAAAATATAATACTGAGAGAAAATTTATTGAAACAAACTTAACCGATGAAATTTTCTCACAAGCAAATAAATATCATAATCAACCAGTTTTGGTTTTAACTGGAAGTAACTGGCATGAAGGAGTTATCGGTATAGTTGCAGCGAGAGTTAAAGAAAAATATAACAAGCCTACCGTATTAATTTCAATTACTGATAATATAGGAAAGGGTTCTGCAAGATCAATTTTTGGTTTTGATATTGGATCTCAAATAATAAAAGCAGTTCAAATGGAAATATTAAAAAAGGGAGGCGGTCACAGTATGGCTGGAGGTTTCACAATTGAAAAACAAAATATCGAGAAATTAAGGAATTTTTTAATAAAAAACTTTGAAAATCTAAAAATTAAAAATTTAGATAATTATAATTTATACTTAGATTCAATAATAGCTCCTAGCGCTTTAAATATAGATTTCTATAATGATATCGAACTTTTGGCTCCTTTTGGATCTGGAAATAACGAACCAAAATTTGTCATAGAACAACTAAAAGTCATAAAATCTAATATTGTAGGTGATAATCATATAAAATGTATTTTAACGGGCAAAGATGGATCGATTATTAAAAGCATTGCCTGGAATGCAGTAAACGGTCCCTTGGAAAAAATTTTAAGCTCAAATAATAAAAAAACATTCAATGCTGCAGGAAAAATGAAACTTAATGAGTGGAGAGGTGAAAAAAATATTGAATTTATTATTGAGGACTTATCAATTAATTAGACAAAATCTTAAAAAGATTTGCCAAGTATGGTTCATAATTTCTCCAAAAATCTATAGATCTATTATACATTTTTTTTCTTACTTGAGTATCACTAGCTGTTTTAACAGCTCTTTTATTCTTGTAAAATTGAAGACATTTTATATTCCAACTAAGATTAGTAAATTTTAATAGTTTTTTTATTTCTTGTTCTGGATTATTTATTAATTCTTCATATTTTACATCGTGAATATAGCCTGGAAGAATATATTTCCAATAATCCATCAAATCTTTATAAAAATTAAAATATAAGCCTATTTCTTCCTGATTGTATGCATATTTTAATTCTGAACTAACAAAATAATTTCTGAAAATCGAAAGACATATATCTTTTGAATTTCTGGTGCAGTGTATTACTTTAGCATTAGGTAATATTAATTTAATTAGTCCAATCCACTTAAAATTTAAGGGCATTTTATCAGTAATCCTTTTCGTCTTTGGAGATATCTTTTTCAACTCTTTTAAATATTCTACAGATATATTTTTTATCAATACTCTATTTCTTAATTTATTTTCGTTAATATTAATTTCATTTTTTTGATTTCTGAAATATTTTTTTACAAGATCAGGTAAAATATTAAGTTCATCTCCTCCAAATACCTTAGGATGAGATGATATGATTTGTTCAACAAGCGTAGTGCCTGATCTTGGCATTCCTAAAATAAAAATCGGTGTATCTTTTTTACTTCCAATAATTTTACCTTTTTTTATTATATCTTCTGTAAATTCATCTTTAATAATTTTAAATTCTTTTTCTTCTTCATTTATTGAAAAATTTATAGTTTTTCTATGCAAATTATTTCCAAAATTATAATATTTATAAGCCTCAAAAAAATTTTTTTTATCTTCATAAGCTTTCCCCAAAGCAAATCCTATTTCTTTTTTGTTTTGTCCATCATCTTTTATGTTGTAAATCTTTGTGAGAAGATCTAGATGTTCATTATCCTCTTTATAATCAATGATCTCACTTAGATTCCTATGTGCAGTGTAAAGAGTTGGATTTATTTTAGTAGATTCAATTAAATTTTTTTTTGCTTTTTTAAGATCACCAATATTTTTATATGTAATTCCTAAGTTAAAATAAGCAGGAAAAAATTTTGGATTAACTGATATTGCTTTTTTATAAAAATCTATAGCATAGTACTCTTTATTTAAAGCCCTATAAAGATTTCCCATATTATTCAAGGCTTCTGGAAAACTTTTATTTATTTTTATGGCTTTTTCATAATAACTTTTGGCTTTTGAATATTCTTTTTTAGATTGATATATGGTTCCAATATTATTATAAAACATT
>MDTE01045815.1_pt1 | contig 30751 bp, 21 predicted proteins | sample 811231 | NCBI WGS metagenome assembly MDTE01 (sample SAMN05326651, study PRJNA326480) | marine metagenome | isolation source: seawater | place: Indian Ocean: Red Sea | collected 2010 | reverse complement strand
ATATCATGGCCGCGGTTTCGTAGAGGTGGAAGAGCTACAGGGACAACATTGAGTCGATAGAAGAGATCTTCACGAAAACGCCCTTCTGCGATCAGTTGCTGTAGATCCTGATTGGTTGCTGCAATGAGACGAACTTCGACATCGATAGTACGTACACCGCCCACCCGTTCAAATTGGTTTTCCTGTAGGGCGCGTAGGAGCTTCACCTGGATTTCCAGTGGAATTTCAGAGACTTCATCGAGAAATAGTGTTCCCCGGTTAGCCAGCTCGAATCGACCTGGTTTACTATTTACCGCGCCGGTAAACGCACCTCGTTCGTGGCCAAAGAGCTCGCTCTCGACCAGATCCTTGGGAATCGCGGCGCAGTTGATACGAATAAAGGACTGGTTTTTCCTATCGCTATTTTCATGGAGTGCCCGCGCTACGAGCTCCTTGCCTGTACCGCTTTCACCCGTAATGAGAATCGTCGAGGGGGTGTTGGCAACTCGTTCGATGATGGAATAGACCTGGTTCATCTCGGGCGAGCTTCCCACCATTCCAAAGCGTTGACCCATGGCGTGGTCGACCGGACCCAGATCCTCTTCTTCGGAGGGGATCACCTCTCTCTGGTTCAAGCGATACTGCTGCGCCGCCTTGGCGATGATCTGTTTGATCTCGTTTCTATCGAACGGTTTTGTAATGAAATCGAAGGCACCTGCTTTAATCGCCCCTACAGCCCTGTCCACCGTCCCGAAGGCGGTGATCAAAATAACAGGGATATCTGGGCGTTGGCTTCGGATCTTCTTAAGGAGAGCAAGGCCGTCCATACGTGGCATTTTGAGGTCCGTGACGATCACAGAGATCGATTCCCGGCTCAATACTTCCAGGGCTTCGATTCCATCTCCGGCTGTGCGCACGGAATAGCCGGCGCGACGCAGGAGTGTGCCAAGTACCTTTCGAAGGTTCACCTCATCATCAACAACAAGGACGGTTTCGTCGGTGGTTACTTCCACTTCAGGGGGCATGGTCTTCTCCAATCATCAATTCTGTTCCTCTGCCTTTCTTGAGGCATGGTTGTCAAACGGACCTTCCAAAAGATCCTCTACTGCGACATCCATTGCACCTTCATGAAGAACGACCCGGAGGCGATCGCCCCGGGACACATCTTCGGTAGAGCGTAGTATTCCATCGTCACCCTGAACCAGGGCATATCCACGTGCGAGGTGGGCTTCCGGTGATAGGGCCCGGAGCGTACCAATATTCTGTTCCAAACGTTCGCGGCCTGATGCTGCGATCTGCCGACTCGAACGCTGGAGGCGTTGGCGCAGTTCACTAAGTCTCGCTTGCACCTGTTTGATCCGTTGTTTTGGATGAAGGGCGGATAGATGCCGCTCCATCGCCGCGAGTCTTTGCGCTCCGGCCTGATGGGTAGAGCGTATACTTCGCTGCAGTCGAAGATGGTATTCATCGAGTCGCTGCATACGTAGCTGAATCTGGTCCTGGGGACTACGTAATCGATTGCCAAGAGATGCCAGCTGCATGGACGATTGCCGGAGTTGCCGACGAGACTGTCTCCCACATCGCATCTTCAATTCATCGAGCCGGTTTTGTAGTTCGAATCGGTCGGGCACCACATATTCGCCCGCTGCTGTCGGTGTCGCTGTTCGAATATCTGCGACCAGATCAGCCAGGGTCGTATCGATCTCATGACCAATCCCGGTTACGACTGGTGTGGACGCGGCCCCAATCGCTCGAACCACTCGTTCGTCGTTGAAGCAGAACAGGTCTTCGAGACTTCCACCGCCACGCGCGACGACGATCACATCCACCTCGGGGATGCGGTCCAGGTCTTCGATGGCGCGTACAATCTCTGGGGGGGCATCCTGCCCCTGGACACGCGTAGGGGCTACTAACACATGGGCTGGATAGCGTGTGAGAATCGTGCGGACGATGTCTCGAACGGCAGCACCTGTCGGGGACGTCACGATACCGATAGTTCGTGGTAGGAACGGAATCGGCTTTTTGCGTTCCTGCTCGAAGAGCCCCTCTCCCAATAGCTTCTTTTTCAGCTCTTCCAACGCAGCCAGGAGTGCCCCAACACCGGCCGGCTCCGCGCGCTCCACAATGATTTGGTACCGCCCACCCTGCGGGTAGATGGTGACATTTCCATATAGGCGAACCCGGTTCCCGGCCTGGAGGCAGGGAGGGGCACCGCCACGCATACGACCGCGAAACATGACGGCCGGTATCTTGGAATCTTCTTCGATCAAGTCAAAGTAGATATGTCCACTTGCTGGTGTTGATATCCGTGAGACCTCGCCTTCCACGGCCACAAAACCAAAGGATTCTTCCACGACAGCCCGCAGCTGGTTGACCAGCTGGCGTACACCTACGGCGGGATTTCGCATGGAGGATGGCGTAGAGGTTTCGTAAAGCAAGGTGGTGGTCCATATTGGCCGTTGAATCCGGGGAACCCTATCATTACCGGGTGTCTTGGTCACCCAATCTATTGCAGGCGTCGAACTGAATTTCGACTTGGGGTACAATCCATCGGAGAAAGCAGATCGGAACCGGAGAATCCTTTTGCTCGGTTATGCGTTAAGATAGAGAGATGGCAACGACCTCCGAAATATCATTACGCCAGGCATTCGCACGACAGCTCTGGAAACTGCGGGTATATCGAGCCCTGCGTACCGGGGTGTTGGGGCTGACCGCCGGTGGACTGCTCGCGTTGGTTTTGGTGGTTGTTTGTTGGTTTATTCAGATACGGCCCGCTATTTTGGAGTCTGCTCTGGGACTCTGGTTTGGGTTACCTGCTGGCCTAGGAGCGTTTCTGGGCTTTGTTTGGCCGGTACGAGAGCGCCTCGTATTCCATCAAATTGATCGGAGTCATGGGTTCGACGATCTTCTATTGAGCGCGTTTGAATTGATAGAGTCGGAACGCGACGGAGAGAACAGGGCCCCGGCCGTTCGTGAGGCAATTCTTCAACGAGCTGTGGTTGCCTGTGAAAAGATTCGCTTCCTGGTGGCCTATCCGCCCCAGGTGATTCGTCGTATCTACCCGGCGGCGTTAGCTCTGGTGTGCTGCTTCTTTGCCCAGAACCTTCCCGCTCGTATCGGTCCTGCCGGGACACTCGACGCCATTCGCGGAATGCACCTCAATACCGATGTGTCTGTTCCAGAGTTGGCCGCGCTACAGAGCCCGGATGACAAAGAAGCGATCGAAGACCTGGAACAGACTCTGGACACGTTGCAGGAATTGAATGGAGTGGCGACGCCCGAACAGAGGCAACTCGAGGTGGCGGTTCGTGGCCTGGTAAAGGAGCTCAAGGAGGGGCGCGTGACCCGACCGGATGCTCTGGCACGGTTGAAACATCTACAGGCCCGGATGGCGCAGGAGAGTAAGAAGCAGGAGCTGAGCGATAAAGATCTCCAAAAGGCCGCAAAGAAGTTCGAGAAAGCTGCCCGAAAGATGTTGGAAGAGCATGGTGAGAAAATCTCGAAAGAAGAAAAGCCCTCTGCGGTCTTTAAGGCCTTATCCCGCCTGGCTGAAAAACTGGCGGAGAAGAATCCAGATGCGTTGGCGCGGCTGGCCGAAAAGCTTGCTAAGAGTTTGACTGACAAGCAGCTGGCTGAGCTGGCCCGCAAACATAAGGGCCTGGAGAAGAAGTTGAGCGACGCCATGTCCAAGAAGCGAAGTGGGGCGGCCGAACGTCGTCTGAAGCGGCTTCAGGAGCGATTGAAGAAAAAGCTGGCGGGACTCAAAAAGGACATGAAAAAGCGTGCTGGCAAACAATCTCCCGGTCTCGAAAAGCTACGACGAAATCTAGAGTCCAATAAGAAGAAGGCTGCTCAGAAGCCTCCTCAGAAGAGTAATACCGACGGAGCCAATGCCCAGAAGGGTCAGAAGGGAGAGAAGCAGGCAGGTAAGAAATCGGACCAGGCGGGAAAATCTTCGAAGAGCGGTGTGCGGGAGTCGTTGCGCCAATTGTCGCAGGAGAGCCAGCGACGGGAAGCAAAGAAAAAAATGAATTCGTCTATGGAGAAGGTCAATCGACGCCTTCGTCGTTCCATGGAGCGAGAGCGAATTGAGCGGCGCCTTGGCCGCCGCGGGGGAGCTGGGAAACGCGGCCCGGAGCGGCTGGGTAGGAAGCAAGGACCCAAAGGGAGTAGCTCCAGCGGTAAGAGTGCGGCGGGGCCGAAGGGTTCGAAGCCCGGCTCTTCACACGAAAAAGATTCGATGGGCAGTCGTACCAAGCTGAATGGCAAAACCCAGGATCATCGATTGGGTACAGACGGCAAGGCTGGGACCTTCAATGAGAAGACCCGTCGGGGTGCCAAGGTGCTTGGTGAGGGCAAGAATGGAAAGGTTGTTGCCCCCAGGAATATAGAAGATGAACTATTGAACGCCCGTATTCCGGAACGATACCGTGAAGGCGTACGGCACTATTTTGAACTGATGTCAGAGCCGACTCCGTAGTCGGCGATTCCATAGCGAAGAGGTGGCTTGATGCCCAAAGTAACCAGTGCAGTAGAAAAGCAGGTCGAGTCCGTAGCTGCGGATATAGGCCGGGTGCGTGCCGAGATTCAACGATTTGTTGTGGGGCAGGAAGATGTAGTCGAGGGCTGTCTCATCGCATTATTGGCTGGTGGCCATGTGCTTTTGGAAGGGGTTCCTGGCCTTGGAAAAACAGAACTGGTGAAGGCTTTGGGGCGCGTGACCCACTTGTCGAACACACGTATCCAATTCACCCCTGACATGATGCCTATGGATATAACGGGTACCCATATGTTGCTGGAAGGTGACGACGGTCGTCGTGAGTCACAATTCCAGCGCGGTCCTATCTTCGCGAACCTTGTCTTGGCCGACGAGATCAATCGGGCGACGCCCAAGACACAATCGGCGTTGTTAGAAGCCATGCAAGAGGTTTCAGTCACTGTGGGGGGGGAGACCTTTCAGTTGGAGCGCCCCTTCTTTGTTATGGCCACACAGAACCCCATCGAGATGGAGGGAACCTACCCCCTTCCAGAGGCCCAGGTGGATCGGTTTTTGTTCAAGTTGGTGGTCGAATTCCCGGATTCTGAAGACCTCGCTGCCATTTTGGATCGTACAACGGGTCAAAAGACCGTTGGGTTGGAATCGGTTCTTAGCCGCGAGCGATTAATCCAGCTCCAGGACCTCTCCCGCCAGGTCGAGATCAGTCCCGCTATACGTTCGTTGGTGGTTCAACTGATACTTGCAACCCACCCTGAAAAACAGGAAGCGTCGGAGCTGGTTCGAAAGTATGTCCGCCATGGCTCCAGCCCTCGTGGAGGCCAAGCGGTGATTCTGGCAGCGAAAGCTCGGGCTTTGATGCAAGGGCGTCTACACGTGGCTGAGCAGGATGTCCGCGATGTTCTTTTCCCCGCTCTACGACATCGCCTGTTGCTCAACTTTGAAGGGGAAGCCGAGGGCGTTCGCACCGACGATATTCTTCGTCTCATCAGTAACGAAGCGCGGCTAGAGGCTGTTCTCTGAGGGTAGGTTGTCGTGAAGTTGTTTGGTAAGACACGGGCGGCTGAGACGGAGTTGGAGCAGGCACCGCCTCTGTTTGACGAGGCGTTCCCACAGCTCCTCGAACATCTGGCGATCCTTGCTCGAAAACGTTTTGCTGGCTTATTACAAGCGGCGCATCGTAGTCGCGTGCTGGGTACTGGTTTTGAGTTTGCCGATCATCGGACCTACGTGCCTGGTGACGATCTGCGACGAATCGATTGGAATGTGGCGGCCCGTACCGAACGATTAATGATTCGGCGGTTTGAGGAGGAAGAAGACCTTTACATCTATATCGTGGTCGATGTCTCCAGCTCGATGATGGCGGGCGGCTATGACGGTGTCCCGTCTCGATTACGACGTGCTTTACGTTTGGCTGCTGCCCTTGGCTTCATCGGTCTTGTGAACCTCGATCGGGTAGGCATCGAATTGGTGGATAGCCGTGTACAGGAACGGTTTCGACCAGTGCGCGGTCGTGGGCAGGTCCTGCGAATTCTACGTTTTCTGGAGAAGGCTCAACTCGGTGGTGAGACCGATCTGTACCGAGCTCTTACGGAGACGGTCGGTAAGGCTCCGAAACGGGGATTGGTCCTACTGATCAGCGACGGCTATGACGAGGCTGGCCTCTTGCGTGGGCTGGGCTTTTTACGACATGAGGGCTTTGATTGTGCATTTATACGCCTGGTCGATCTTCGTGAGCGACACCCCAAGCCCTTGGGCGATCTGCGAATCGAAGATGTGGAGACGGGAGGCCGCTTGGAATTGACCCTCACTCCTGCCGTAGCCAAACGTCTTGGGCAGGCACAACAGGAGTTGAGTGATCGCCTTCGGAACGGGGCCCGGTCTCTGGGAATTCCCTACCAGGAGCGAGCTATACAGGAGTCGTTCCTCGATTGTGTACTGCAGACCCTTGTCGGTGGGGGCATTCTAGATGGGTCCGGTCATAGTGATACGAGCCTGGTTTCGGGGGCTGGCAAGTGGCGTTGATTATTCGCAATATCTCCGTCGGTGAGCTCGGCCGCTTCGCTCTCATCCTTCTGGTTGTCATTGTACTTCTCTATCTTCTTAAGGAACGGAGACGCTCTGTTCGGGTCCCCTATCTTCGCCTCATTGAAGAAGCACTCGGTCGGAAGATCCTGTCCATACGAGGAAGTCGCCTGAAGCGCTTTGTATCTATGTTGCTCCAGATCATGGTGGTGGCCGCAGCGTTATTTGTTTTCGCAGATCCCGTCTGGGATAACGGCGCCACGGTACGACATGAGCCCGCGAAGGTTCCTGATGTCCCCGAACTCGTGGTTATCGTCGACCGGTCTCGATCGATGCGTGCGTCTGGGATGCATACGGTGAATTGTACGAACCGTGTTCCGATCCTCGAAGACAACGCGATTCCCAGACCCGATGGATGCTCCTGGTCGGGAGTGGGCGAGAGTGATGTGTCTGTATTGGGTGTCGCTCGTGCCCGGGCGGCAGAGCTGTTGGCTCGCGCACCGAAAGAGGTTCGCGTCTTTCTGGCTACCCTCGATGAAACGGTGGAATCCCATCTCATATGGGGAGACCGCCAGACCGCATTGCAGCGTTTACAGGAGATTGCAGCGACGGATTTCTCGGACAATCCACAGCGGCTCATCCGATGGCTTCAGCAATTTCGTTCCACCCACCCGTCGGTCCCAGTTTTTATCTTCACGGATCTACAGCGGCGGGAGGTCTGGCAGGGAATTTCGATCGCTGGTGTCAATATTGAGGGGGTAGGGGATCCCGTTGGAAATGTTGTCGTAGAGGCCTTTCGTGCTCGAGCCGATGTGAGTAGACCAGGGCATGCAGAGATCCTTTGTAGACTTCGCTACCATGGGGTCCCTGGCGAAGATACGACAGAGCTTGCTCCAACACATGTTCAGTTGGAGATATCCGGTCGTGCTCTGGAGCCCGACGCGGAGCCGGTGGTCGTGGCGGTCCAATCACTCGATGTGTCGGCAACGAAACCAGTCGAGGTGAAGCTATCTGTCGCAGATCTACCCGGTCCGTTATTACGGGCTCGGGTTGTGACCAACCAGGACGATCGCGATCTACATAGCTCCGATAGTCTTCGATGGGCAGAAGTACCATCGTTACGGCCTCTGCCGGTGGCGGTCGTCGGTCCTGCCCCGCGGGGTCTATTTATTGCGCTTATATCGGACCCATTCCTGGAGGTGTTGGGGCCGTTCGATTCCGAAGATGACGTACCCGCACGTGCTCGAGCGATCGTATATTCGGGTTATTTGCCGGATTCGATCCGACGCCCCAGTTTGATCATCGATCCGCCGTTGAAACCATCGCATAATTATGGAGCAGTGGAAGATATGGGAGATGGCGTTCTTCGGCCCACGAGGAATCGATTCTGGAGACGTCTTGATCCGGGCGAGTTACCCGTATCGGTTGCTTTACAGCTCACCCGTCAGTCGGGAGAAAAGGTTGTGCTTCGCCATGGCAAAAAGATGGTGGGTACGGTTGGCGAAGTTGATGGCTCTCGTGTGGTTCGGCTGGGTGTGTCGACGAAGGATCCCGACCTGATTCGTTCGGTGGCATTTCCTGCCTTGATCGCGCGCGCTGTGGATCATTTGCAGGATCGAGAAGACCTGGTGGGTGAAATACGTCCAGTGGGTGTCCTCCAGTTACCAGAACGACCGGACGATCGTTTGCTCTCGATCGTAGACCTTAAGGAACCGACGCGCTCGATACCACCGTCTGGCCGACGCTTTCTCCAGGAGCAGGCGGGCGCGATCCTTCTACAGTGGGAATCCGGTGATATTGAACCGATGGTAATCGTACCACGGCCTGATCTTCGAGAAGATCGTCTGGATGGGGGAGTACAAGAAGCAGCCCCGGCCTCTCTGAAAACTCAACCGCAATTGGAGCGTAGCCAGGTCTGGTGGGTGTTGGTCTTGGCGTTGGTTTTGGTGGCCCTGGCGGAACGATTTCTATTTGTTAGCCGGAGGGTCCTATGAGTCGCCGCGCCGTACAGATGGTCGTATTTGGCTTCATTCTCGGAGCCATCTTTGCAAACGCCCTCCCCTATATTGCAGAACGATTCGACTTTGAATTTCTGGCCCCGGACTGGCGTTGGATAGCCCTGTGTACGGCGTTGTTATGGGCGCCGGGCATCGGCAGTCTATGGCAGGCTCCCAATCCACAGCGAGTTTCTGCTCTTGGCTTGCGGACTCTTGCGTTGTGGGCTCTTGTCTTGGCAATGGTCCAGCCGGTCCGGTACGAACGAGAGCCGCAAGATGTCTCCGTCCTGGTCTTGCAGGATCGGTCCTCAAGCGTGAACGCCAAAGATGCGGATGTTCTCGACATGGACCCCATACAGAAGAAGATCGGTTCTGGCCGCATCGGATACCACCCCTTTGGAGACCCCAAGGCGTCGGATGGCCCGCAATTAAGTGGGGCGGGAAGTGAGCTGGACCGTGTGTTGGAGTTGGTACCGACTTTGATTCGCGGTGGCATGGACACCCGTGTTGTCTTACGTACCGATGGGGGCAATACAGGAGGTGCTCTTAGTCCAGTGGTTGGGCGTTTGAACCAGGCCGGAATCGCCGTGTACCAAGAGCGTCTGCCCTCTCTTCTCGATGGGGGAGACATCGCTGTGACGGGGATTGAGCATCCACAACGTGTACTGTCCGGTCGCAAGATAACGATCGCCGCTAGAGTGCATAGAGCTGCGGATGTACCCGTGGAATGTAGTATGAAACTGGGTAAAGAGCTGCGAACGAAGACACCAGTGGAAGGCGATCTGGTCACCTTCGCGAATGTTCTGGTCCCGAGCTCGGACGCGATGCCATTGGTTGTATCCTGTGAGCGGTCCGATGGTGTGCAGGATGCCGTGGAACCAAACAATCGGTACACGACCTTATTGGTTCCGGAACAACCTCCGAAGGTCTTGATTGTAGATAGTCAGCCCAGCCGGGCACGCAGTCTGGCCGATGCTCTAGGGAGCGGTTTCGATGTGACGGTCCGAGGCGGGGGAGGTCTACCGACGACGAAAACGGGGTGGGCCCAGTTTGATGTCGTGCTCGTATCGGACTTACCCCGAATCACCAACTATAGCCGTAATAATTTCAGTCCTCGGCAAATGGCGATGGCGGATCGATATGTTCGTGATGGTGGCGCTCTATTTATGATCGGTGGACCGCAGGCTCTCGGTCCGGGTGGTTATATTGGAACGCGATTGGAGCAGAAGACCTTGCCTGTCTGGTTGGATACACCCCGAACCGAACAACAGCCAAAGTTGGCATTGGTATTGGTTCTGGATCGTTCGGGCTCGATGACTGGGTTGAAGTTGAATCTCGCGAAGAAGGCCGCAGCCGCGACGGCAGAGAGCCTTGGTCGCAACGACCGGATTGGTGTGGTGGTTTTTGATGCCAAGGCCGATGTTGTTGTGAATCTACAACGTGCGGCGAATCGTTTTCGTATTCTTAGTGATGTGGCCCGAATCAAGGCGGGTGGTGGAACCAAGATCCAGCCGGCTCTTGCCGAGGCGTTTCGTATGTTGAAGCGTGCACCGGCCCGCTTTCGACATGTGATCCTACTTACGGATGGTCAGAGTCCACGGGGAGGGGTTCTCGATACAGTCCAGTCCATGACGGACCGTGGGATCACCGTATCTACAATCGCCGTAGGGCAGTCAGCGGACCGGACCATGTTACGAGAGATCGCCGATCTGGGTGCAGGTCGATACCACTACACGAACAGTCCGGAACGGATCCCCAGAATCTTCCTGCGTGAAACACGCGAACTTCGTCGAGATACTGCGGCCACTGGAAATTTTCGCCCCCGTTTGACCAAAAAAGGTCGGCGCCTTCCCTATCTTCGAAAGTTGGAGCGTTTGGTTCCGTCTCTCGGTGGATTGGTTCTGGTGCGTGCGAAACCTGGGTCCGATGTGTTGATGAAAGATTCGTCTGGTAATCCACTCCTGGTTACTCGCCGACATGGCCGAGGAACAGTGGCTGTCTTCGCTTCCGATGCCAAAGGGATCTGGTCGTCACGATGGATCCAGAGCACGGTGTTTCCGCGTTTCTGGCGTTCCATGATCCGATCTGCACTTTCGGATAAGAACGAGGACCTCCCGACAGTGGAGTTAATTGACCGACGCGATCGGCTGGTAGCTCAGGTTCGGTATCCCATGAGCCATAAAGGGGCGATGGAGCCAACAATTCGAGTGCGGACGATGCGAGACTCTGATGAAGACTGGCAGGTCTTGACGGCGGCGGTTCGTGCGCCCGGTGTACTAGAAGCCGAATTGGTCACCAGTGAGCCTCAAACGGCATTATTTGAGGTCACGGTTCGGCCCGACGACCCTCGCAGCCCGGTCCTGCGCAATAGCATTACCAGACCCTACGAGGCGGAACTGAACCCAGAGCTCCTCGAAGTAGGACGGAAGGAGCTGGTTTCCCTATCGGAAGAGGGTCTTCTTCCCCCAGCAACGATGGCCGCATTGACCCGTCCGGGTCGAGTAGGATCAAAAAAGCGTACGGAATATTGGCAGATGGCCATAGTCGGCTTTCTGGCATCCTGGATCCTCGGTTTGATTCTACGCCGTATACCGATCGGGCGAACGGCCCCTGAAGGCTGGTTATGAGACCTACAGAGCGTTTCTGAGAATCAAAGAGAAGCCAAGCGCGGCGATACCGAATAGGGTCAAACGACGGAAAATCGCTTGGTTTACGTGTGGGTAGAGACGTCCAGCCACCAGAATCCCCAGAGCAAGGGCGACACCCGTCTTTGCGTTCAGTAGGAGTAGTTCGGTCCGGAAGTACCCCTGGCTGGCAAATCCTGCGATTTGTATGATCGAGACAGATGAGAAGAAGATCTGGAGCGTGGCGACTACTATGTCCTTTGGCCAGTTCTTTACGCTGGTATATAGCACGACTGGAGGACCGCCTGTGTTATATGCTGCACCCAAAATCCCACCAAAGAATCCCGCAATATATCCCCAGAGCCTGTGAACATCGGCGCGCAGCTGGAGTAAGCCGAATAGCTCATTGAAGGCGTAGAAGAGAAGTAGAGCGCCAAGGCCGATCAGGAGAACCTCGGGCTGTATGGATGCAAATAGAAAGATGCCTACGGGCGCTCCCAGTAAGCCTCCGACGATCAAAGGTAGGACGTGTATCCGTCGGATATTTTTTCGATGTTGAATCGCCAGGGACATGTTCAGAAGAGCGGAAAAGACCGCTAGAAAGGGCACCGTGTCTTGAATGGGGAGTATCGTAGAGACCAGCGCTATCGCGATCATGCCGAAGCCGAACCCAATGATCCCCTGGACACAACCAGCGAAAAAGATCACCGACGCGATAAAGAATAGCTCGTAGGTCGTTACCAAGGTTTTCTCACCGCGGGCGCGGTGGTGCCTCGTCTATGATACGGGCGAGCAGCGCGACGTCGCCGGCTCTTTTGTCTACATGAAGATCCATGGGCTCGACTATAACGTGTTGGTTCGTCAAGGCTTCGGGCTCGTCGTCTTTTACGAGGACACGAAGATAATTCGAGGTTGTACCGGTGGCCCACTGCCGACTTCCATCTGGACCACGTACGGCTCCTTCGAGAAGCACGGTCAATGGTGCGTCCGCGTCGAGTATTGCCTGGCAGTGCTTTGTATGGCGTTCCGTACTTAGATCCATAAGAGCCCGCACGCGTCGTTTGCGCTCCTGTTTGGGAACGACGCCGTCCAGGCGAAGTGCTGCGGTTCCCTCTCGCTCGCTATATGGGAAGACATGGAGACGGCTCCATGGAAGTTCCGATAAGCGCTCGTAGGTCCATTGGAAGATTTCATCGGTTTCGCCTGGAAAACCAGTGATCACATCCATGCCGACAAAAATACCACCAATCAGGTTTCGCTCGGTACCAAGCTGGAGTCCGATCTCTTCAATCTCTAAGAGGCTGTCTTTGACATCCTCGGCCGTATAGTGACGTTTCATTCGTCGAAGTATGGTGGAATGCGGACTCTGCAAAGACATATGAACATGGGGGCAGAGGCGTTCATTCGTGGCCAGGATGCGTCGGATCCCCGGGCTGAGCTCCAGGGGATCAAGACTACTGATACGAAGCCGTGGGATGGTGGTCTCTCGCAAGATCATCGACACCAGATCGTCGAGTCCTACATCAATACCGAGATCCGATCCGTAATCGCCTAACGCCGTACCTGTAAGCACAATCTCCTGAAGACCTGCAGCCTCCATGGAGCGTATATTTTCGATGACACGCGCGGGGCGCAGGCTTCGAGCCGGGCCGCGGGCAAAGGGGATAATACAGAAGGTGCAAAAGGCGTCGCAGCCTTCTTGTATCTTCAGAAACGCCCGGGTTGCGCTTAAGGCTCCTGTAGGGGCCAGAAAGGCAGCCTCGGGGATAGGCCAGTTGCGGTCCGCCGGGTGACTGGCTTTCATCTTCTGGTAGTTGTCTACGTCTCCCAGAATGATCCCGGCCTCTGCTTCGGATTCGGGCGTATCCCATGCCTCCATCACGAGGTCGACAAGGCGCGCCTTATCCTGGTTTCCAACGACGAAATGGACCCCATTCGCCTGCGCCATTCTCTTGGGAGCTATCTCTGCTGCGCAACCTGTCATGACTACGCGTGCTCGTGGATTATGACGTGCAGCTCGGGTCGCTTCTTTCCGGCTCTGACGATCGGCCTCATTGGTGACCGTGCATGAGTTGATCACGACCAGGTCGGGACCCTCTTGTAATGAGACTGGAGACCAACCGCGCCGCGCCAGCTCCTGTTGGAGAAGATGCGTGTCGTAAGCGTTGGCCTTACATCCCAACGTCTTGATAGCAAACCGGCGTGCCATTATCCGCGATTCGCGGTGAGGGAGAGGGTCTGCAATATCGTTCGAGACATGATTCCCATGGCGACGGGGATCGCGTTTTCGTCTGCGAAGAAATTGGGCGTATGAAGACCTGCGAATGGTAGGTCTTCACATTTGACGCCGAGGCGCATCATATAGGACGGCACGACGTCGCTGATCCGGCCGAAATCCTCTGCACCGGTGCTCGGCTTTTCGATGGGGTGGACGCCGTCCTCACCCAGCACATGTCGGGCGGCCTGTTGTAGGATCGTATGAAGGGTGGGGTCGTTGTGAATGGGGCTCGACCCAAGTTGGATCTCGATGTCTGCTTCACAATCGTAGGCTTTGGCCAGAGAGGCTACCGTATTCCGGATACCGTCATGCATCTTCTCACGGGTTTCTCGCCGCATGGTTCGTACTACGCCGGTAAGGTTTACATTGCCGGCGATAATGTTTTCGGCCGATCCGCCTTCGATAAGTCCCACATTGATAACGGCCGCATCCAAGGGATCGATGCGTTGGCCTACAAGGGAATATAGGGCGCGTATCACGTCTGCTGCGAGGAGAATGGCGTCTTTGGCGAGATGTGGTCGAGCGGAATGCCCAGCTTTCCCGCGTAGATGAATTCGATAGGTATCGGAGGTAGCGGTCAACAGGCCATCCCGAACACCAACGTTTCCTGTGGTTCGGTGCGGATCGACATGTAAGGCCAGAGCATATTCGATTCCTTCAAGCACCCCTTCATTCACCATCTGTTCAGCGCCAGAAGGGATGATCTCCTCTGCGGGCTGAAACATGAACCGTACGGCTCCTGGCAACGTTTCCGATAACTCGTGCATCGTTAATGCAAGGCCTACACCGATCGCCGAGTGCATATCATGGCCGCAGGCATGCATTACCCCTTCGTGCTTGGAACCAAAGGAGATCCCTTCCTTTGGTTGTTCACCAATGGGGAGGGCGTCAATATCGGCACGATATAGAACCGAGGGCGTCCCCGTTCCGATATCTACAATAAGTCCGGTCTTTGCCGCTACGCGCGGTTTGAGGCCCTGCTTTTCAAGGGTTTCCGTTAGAAAAGCCTGGGTTTTATGCTCTTTCCAGCCCAATTCCGGATATTGATGGAGCTGTCTCCTTACATCTACGGCCAAGGGCGTAGTTGCCTTGATCGTCTGGTCAAGGCGTTGATTTAAAGAAGTCCAAACAACAGACATCAGATAGGTTCCACTATGAAATTTGCGGACGGTACCGCGAAGGTTCTGGTTGAGGTAGCACGTTTCGTGCAAACCGTCAGTAGGAAAGCCTCTTAGGGGCCCGTATAGCTACAGAATCAGCTGCTCATCGGAATGTCGGTTCGGAACTCTTCAACGAGCCCGTCGACCACGGATTCATAGCTCTGAGTGGCTTTATACCGATTACGCTGCCGGATGTAGTTGGGACGTCGGTCCAGAATGTCCATGACCTGTTTTAGTTCGGCCGAACAGCCGAGATCCGCAGCCGTTGGCCCCAGGCGCTCCACGGTCTGTCGAATGTGATCATAGATGGGCATCTGTTCGCCGCGCTCGTTGCGGATAAACAACATCTCGTCACCATGTCGCGCCGCACGCCACTTGTTTTCTCGAATCGTCCAACGTTTGAAGGCGGGAAGAATCTCACCGGCGTCGTAGAGCTTGGTGAAGTGTGCCACCAGGCATTGTACAAGGGCGGTAATGGCGCAGATTTCTGTGATGTTATTGATGGCATCACAGATTCGTATTTCGAGTGTTCCAAATACTGGATGTGGTCGGATGTCCCACCAGATTTCGCGGATCGATGTGATGGTACCCGACTTTACGAGTGTCCCCATCAGAGTTGTGAACTCGTTCCAGTTGGTAAGTTTGGGGGGAAGACCAGCCGTAGGAAGACCTTCGAAAATCTTGATACGGCTCGAGGCCAGTCCCGTGTCTCCACGTTTCCAGAAGGGGCTGGAGGCAGATAAGACCAACAGATGCGGGATAAAGCAGCGGATGGCATTCATGACAGCGATCGCGTGTTCTCCAGATGGAACACCGACATGTACATGTTGCCCACAGATGAGCAGCCGTTGTGCGGGCCAGCGCATACTGTTTACCAGGTGCTGGTAGCGTTCCTTCTCGGTAATTGGCAGCTCACGTGGTCTGGAAAAGGGGTGGGTTCCAGTACACATGATCTGGAAGCCCTGCTCTTCGCCCACCTTACGTAGGATATCGACTTTAGCGCTCAGATCGCTTCGGATCTGCGAGACATTTTCACAGACGTCCGAGTTGATCTCGACGATGGTTTGAAACAGCTCTGGTTTGAAACACCCTTCTTCGCCGAGAGTCGCGAGAACATCTCCGGCCATAGGGATCAGGGCCCGTGTTTCTGGGTCCACCAGGGAAATTTCAAGTTCTACCCCGACTGTATGTCGCGGTGAGCCATTAAACTGAATTACATGGTTCTCTTTTTGAATATTCGCGATTTCCACCCTGGTGTCCTCCTCGAGCTGATACCACCAAAATTGGCCCCCGTATGGCACCTTTTTTCAGATGCAAGGCGGAAACGCAAATCATATCCGGATTTGAAGACCCTTCAGGATGGGTGCGCAGTGGAGAATGTTTCGTTCGAGACCTTCGGAGAGCGTGGTTGGCTCGATCGCGAAACATGTGTCGCACAGGGCTTCTATGCCCGCACCCTGACCCAATAAGACTCCAAGAACTTGAAGATCGCATTTCGTTTTTACTTCTTCAAAACGGGCGATCGTTTCGGGGTCCAATTGGCCATCTCCATCGGTGATGAAGATCGCATCGGCGTTTCCCCAGGGCTTCTCGGTTACGATGTCACGGATCCGCTCAAACGGCCCATTAAAGTCGGTGCCCCCGAAAAAGACCTGTTCAAGACAGTTTTTCATACGTCGGTAGAAGGGCGCGCCGACCTCGATACGATGTTCGGTGAGGGAACCTCGCGCACCAAATGTCAGGACAATAAAGGGCCGCCGTTGCTCCCAGCATAGGAAGCCCATAGCCATCATCAGAGCTTTCGCAAAGAGCATTCGAGGGCCTTGCATAGAGCCGCTGGCGTCCACCACAAAGACCACAGGGCCTCGTCCGAGTTTTTCGGGGCCACGCACTTCATATTGTAACGCTCGTCGTTGCACCAGGCGCGCGAGGAGGGCACGGCGCAGGGCAGGATGTTTGAGTCCCAGCAGCTCGGTGGGAAGGATCCGTTCCAGATCTCCCCCAAGGGTGATGGCATGGACCTCGTTTCCCGTACCCGGTCGTTTCCGACTGGTCGGCTTTTCTCGCATCACCTGTGTCATTCGACCGGCCATCTCAATGATCGAATAGAGAGCTGGGTTCTGGGCTAGGATTCTCCCCAGCCATAGGACCTGCTCAATCGGCATGGATTTGCTGGAAGCTGTCCGATCGCCATGGGGCGAGAGGCTATGCATCAGATGCTCCATGGCGCGCGCGGCTTTCTGAAGATCGGCCCATTTCTCGTCGAGGGCTTGGGCTGTCTCTTCAAGGGCCTCATCGATTTGTCTCGTGCTCTCCGGTTCGGGTAATTCCGAGACCAGATCGTTATACTCGTCGTCGCTTATCTCTTCCCGTTCCATGAGGTCAGAGAGGATGAGGAGCGTGTCGAATCGTTTCAGCTGTCCAAGGGAACCATCGGATTCCGCGACTCGGCTTCGGGCTGTGTCGAGCAGCTCTTGTAGATGTCTGAGCATTGGGAAAATAAGGGACGCTGTCCGCCATTCATGAAGGATCGTGGTCCTTCGAATTTCCTGGATCGATTCGGAGTCTTCTAACTGGCGGACCCATTCCTGGCATAGAGGAGAGGTCACTCCGGCGTTGGTGGTCGGATGTGCCTTGTAGAGCATGGCGTAGAGATCGAGGGCCGGAAGAATAAGAGCGGGTTCGTCGTGCAGCCTTTGCCTTGTTTCGGGATCCGCCAGTACCAGAGACCGGAAATGCCAGATGTCGTAGCTATCGAGTGCGTACGCGGTTGCCGGGTCTTTCGGAATCAGCTCTTGGTTTGTGAAGATTCCCTGCTGTTTTGCAGAGTCGCCACTCAAGAGATGGTTCCATGTTCTACGGTGGCGAGTTGTGCCAGAAGACGAGAGCGCTCGGTCTTGAATTCCTGGGCTTCTCGGTGGTCTACATTTGGAAGAACTCGAATGAACAGATCGTGCTCTAATAGAGCTTGTACATGTTCGTTCAACATTTGCCCGCCGGCAGACGATTGCCAGAAGAGCGACCAGATCCCGTCAATGGATTGGATCAGATCGGCTTTGGCTCGACTCCAGCTCTCCGCCTGCTGTGAAACCGTGAGGGTTTTGTGGGCAAGCTCCTTCATAAGACTCTGTGTTTCGGTCGCGAAATAATCCTGTGGTCGTGCGAGGATCGCGTCCGCCTGGTCTTGAATCTCATCCACGAAATCGAGCATTTCACTGAGAGTCGGCTCCTTGCCGTCGGTCGTACCCAATTCGTCCAGAACGGCTCCTACGATGCGTGTAACTACCGTCTGCTCCTGTGGCCGACGCCAGAGGATGAAACGAAGAACACCAAAGTCTGACCAGATGACCTCGGAACGTCCATCGAGGGCGGCCATAGTCTTCATGATCTGGACGGACTGTTTATAGCGACGATCGGAGATTTCCAGGCCTGCATTCTCTGCCGCTCGGCGAATTTCAAGCAGTTTCAACGCCGCAGCTTCTGGAAAGTCGACTCCAGCAGCCTGGTTGTCGATTTCTTCGATAGCATTGCTGGAGAGGGCAGCCGGGGCCGTTGGAGGATCGTTGTCCGCCTGGAGCATGGCCACAAAGTTTTCGGGAGATTGTATGGGAGCCACCTCGACGCGAAGCAGGAGACGATCGTCGAGGGCGTCCAGGCCCTCTTCATCGTCTGGCAGCTCGTTACTCGCCGCGATCATTGTCCGCAGCGGTACACTCTTTACATTGTTGCCGTTTGCGAAGGTGCGCTCATTCAGAATACCGAGCAACGCATTCAAAATCGACGCATTGGCCTTGTAGATTTCATCCACGAAGGCAACATCGGCTTCGGGGATGTATCCTTCCGTGAGCCGCTCATATGCGCCCGCTTCGAGTGCAGGTAGGCTTAACGGGCCAAAGACATCTTCCGGGGTGGAGAAACGCGTGAGAAGCGTTTGAAAGAGTGTTCCGCTGATCATTTCGGCCACCTCTCGGGCCAACATGGATTTAGCGGTGCCTGGTGGGCCCAGAAGCAGAACGTGGTTGCGCGATAGGACGGCGAGAACCGATAGCCGCAAGGCGACCGACCGCTCCGAAAATCGTTGGTCCAGGTAGTCAAACCATGGCGTCAGATTGAGGTCATTATTGCTCATAGGAAAATCCCTCAGGTCCCTTTATGGTAGTCGAGAACCCGTCTGGACGCCAGGGGAGACGGCGGGCCTACGATTCGTCGGAATCACCAGTCGCGACACATAGGCGCTGGACAAGCTCCCATATACAAGCCAACCCCCATTGGAACCCGTGCACTGGAATCCGTTCGTTATGACCATGAAACATCGCGGCGAAGGGGATGGATGGGGGGAGCCAGATTGGCGAGAAGCCGAAGCATGGGGTTCCGACCTGGTCGAATGCCCGAGCGTCGGTAAAACCGGTCAGCATTTGTGGAACGGGATGGGAGCCGGGATCGGCATCTCGGAGAATCTGTTCCAGAACATTGTAGATGGGGTGCGAAGTGTCCATGACGACGGGTGGGCCTTTGGCCAGGACCTCAATATCGTAGTCGCCTGGTACACGCTCCTTGAACATACGAACAAAGTCGTCAGGATCGGTACCAGGAAGAATACGGCAATCGACGGTGAGGTGGGCGTCGCCCGGAATGACATTCGATTTGGAGCCGGATATCGCGATGGTGGGGGCGATGGTGTTGCGTAGCAGAGCGCGAAACACACGTGTCTTATCTGGCGCAGCTACAAGCTTGTCCAGGATGAGATCGGAGACGGATTGTTTACCGATACCCCGGAACACAAGACCTTTCGGAAAGCCCAGAACCTGCGCGATAGCTTCGAGAAAGTCTTGTACGGGCTGCGTTCGCTGGAAGGGAAAGGGTTGTTTTCCGATATGGCGGACAATATCCGCCAGCTTCAGAAGGGCATTTTCTTCATGGGGCATGGACCCGTGCCCGGGGGCTCCATGAATATGAAGCCGCATCCAGACAAAGCCCTTTTCGGCCACCTGAATGGGATATACCCGGTGACCATCCACATGCATGGTGAATCCCCCGACCTCGGTGACAGCCGCGTAACCCTGCAGCCAATCCGGACGATTGTCTGCCACGCTCAGGGAACCGTGTTGGCAGCCCGCCTCTTCATCGGCAAAGAGGACCAGGCGCAATCTGCGATTCAGTACATGCTCGCTTTTCGCCAGCTGGCGCATGACCGCTAGGCCGTAGGCCGCTACATGTTTCATGTCGATGGTTCCACGTCCCCAGATGCAGTCATCGGCTTCGACAGCATCGAATGGGGGATGATCCCAGCAATCCGGATCCGCCGGAACAACATCGAGATGCGCCGATATTATTAGAGCTTCGGAATCGGCCGGACCGATTTCGGCCATCAGATTTCGTCGTCCCGGTAACGCGTCGTGGCAATGGGATGCGATCTGAACCTCATTGAGGTATTGGGCGCAGCGGTCCGCAGCTTTTTCTTCATTTCCTGGAGGGTTGGTTGTGTCGATCTGAATCAGTTGTTTCAGAATATCCAGCCCATCCGTCAACATGGCAGGCGGTGCATCAAATGGAATGGTCGGAGGCGTTGGTGTCTTGGCTGAATCGTTGGACGGCATGCGTGGACTTTATCCTATTGGTCAGGAAAGGAACTCTATCCGACATTTTTTGCATAGGTAAAGACGCTTCTTCCATTGACGTTGGCTGAGTTGCGGGCTATGTGCACCCCTTACCGCAGTGAGAGGGGACCCCATGGACGACCGTTTGATCTTAGCACTGGACCAGGGCACGACCGGCAGCACCGCCCTATTGGTAACAACCGAGCTGGAGGTTTTGGCACGTGCAAATGTGGAGTTTCCGCAGATCTACCCCAAGCCGGGTTGGGTCGAACATAATCCCGATGCCATATGGGAGTCGGTTCAGCAGAGTATTGCGAATGTGCTGGTCAAAGTACCGGACGCTAAACACCGGATCGCAGCGATCGGTATTACCAACCAGCGTGAGACTACGGTGGTATGGGACCGACAGAGTGGCCAACCTATCCATAATGCGATCGTCTGGCAGTGTCGGCGAACCGCTGAACGGACGGCTGCGTTACGTGCGAAGGGGTTGGGACCTGTGTTCAAAGAGCGCACAGGCCTGGTGCTCGACCCCTATTTCAGTGGCACAAAGATCGCCTGGCAATTGGACCATGTAGATGGTGCACGAGCTCGCGCGGAGCGCGGTGAGCTTGTTTTCGGAACGATCGACACCTTTCTGGTCTGGAAACTTACGGCCGGTGCTCGGCTTGTGACCGATGCATCGAATGCTTCGCGTACATTACTGTACAATATCCATGAAGGATGCTGGGACGAAGAGTTGGCGAATCATCTCTCGGTACCAACCTCTGTCCTTCCCGAAGTCGTTTCGTGCAGCGAATACTATGGTGAAACCCATAATATGGCGGTTCTGCCAGACGGTATTCCTGTCTGTGGTATGGCGGGCGACCAACAGTCGGCCCTTTTCGGCCAGGCTTGTTTTGAGCCAGGCGATGCCAAGTGCACCTATGGAACTGGCGCATTTCTTTTACAGAACACAGGAGAGGAAGCGGTCACTTCCAACTTTGGGCTGTTGACGACGGTGGCTTGGAAACTTGGCGATACGACAACGTATGCGCTGGAAGGTAGCGTATTTATCGCCGGTGCGGCGGTGCAATGGCTGCGTGATGGCCTGCAACTCATTCAATCCGCTCCGGAGATTGAAGCTCTGGCGTCCTCTGTGTCGTCCTCGGACGGTGTTGTTGTGGTTCCAGCCTTTGTAGGGTTGGGGGCACCGTATTGGGATAGCGAGGCTCGTGGAGCTGTGTTGGGTGTGACTCGAGGGACGACCCGTGCACATGTGGCACGTGCAACCCTTGATGGGATTGCCCTCTCTTGCGCAGACCTTGCTGTGGCCATGGCGCAGGACTCCGGCCGAACTCTACCCGCGCTTCGGGTGGATGGTGGTGCGGCTGAAAACAATCTATTGATGCAGACACAGAGTGATCTGCTCGGTACAGAGGTAATTCGGCCCCGGCAATTGGAGACGACGGCTCTCGGTGCAGCCTGCCTGGCGGGACTCTCTGTAGGAATCTTCGAAGGCCTAGAAGACATTCGAAGCCGGTGGCAGACGGAACAGACCTTTCAGCCAGCAGCCGATTGCACGTACGTAGAGCCGCTCAAGGATCGCTGGAAGCGATCGGTTGAGGCGGTCCGTAGCTTAGGTTGCTGAGTTACGGCCTCAGGCCGCTTGCTCAGCCAACTTCCGAAGGGTCTCTGCGCGGTCGCAGCGCTCCCACGTGAAGGTTGGAAGATCCCGTCCAAAGTGGCCGTAGGCCGATGTGTCACGGAAGATCGGACGTTGCAGTTGCAAGGTCTCGATAATCGACCGTGGGCGGAAATCAAACACTTCGCGTACGATCCCAGCGATCTGCTCATCGGGGATTTGACCCGTTCCCATGGTATCGACGAGAACCGAGACGGGCTCTGCAACACCGATAGCGTAGGCCACCTGAATCTCGCATTGGGTAGCGATGCCGGCTGCAACCACATTTTTCGCGACGTAGCGAGAGAAATAGGCCGCTGAGCGGTCTACCTTTGTCGGGTCCTTACCGCTGAAGGCGCCACCACCATGACGGGCCCAGCCGCCATAGGTGTCGACGATGATCTTGCGACCGGTAAGACCGGCATCACCCATCGGTCCACCAACAACAAAGCGTCCGGTTGGATTTACCAGGATGCGGGTGTCTGCATGAATCAGCTCTCTGGGTACAATCGGATCAATCACATGTTCGATTACACCACTGCGTACATCGTCATAACTCGTATCTTCGTCATGCTGGGTCGAGACAACGACCGTGTCCACAGCCTTGGGCTTTCCGTTCTCGTATCGGATAGAGACCTGGCTCTTTCCATCGGGGCGAACGAAGGGAAGGGAACCATCCTTACGAGCATTCGTAAGTTGCTCTGAGAGGCGATGGGCCAAAGCGATGGGAAGTGGCATCAGCTCTGGAGTCTCATCGATGGCGTATCCAAACATCAGTCCCTGATCGCCAGCACCTTGGTCCGCGAACATACCTTCACCGGAGTTTACACCCTGGGCGATGTCGGGGGATTGGGTACCAATCGACAGCAGGATCGAACAGGTGTCCGCATCATAGCCCATATCACTCGATACAAAACCGATGTCACGAATGGTCTCGCGGGCCACAGTTCGGTAATCCACTATGGCGGAAGTGGTGACCTCACCAGCTAGCACTGCCAGCCCAGTCGTGGTCATGGTTTCGACGGCGACTCGCGCTGTAGGGTCTTGTTCGAGAATTGCATCAAGGACCGAATCAGAGATTCGATCGCACATTTTATCTGGATGCCCCTCGGTAACCGATTCGGACGTAAATACGAAGTTGGACTGGCTCATATTGTCTCCAAGTACTTCTCTAAATAAACAGAAGCCACTAATCGCAGATTAACGGATTCATAATTGAAATTGTATGGGGGAAGGGGCGGAGATACCGATAAGGACCTTGGCTGTCAAGACTTGCGTGCCACTTTCCCAGTAATCCTGACCACTTTGGTTACGCGGTCCGAGACGGTTGGTTAGCGCCGCATACCGGGTATCCGGGGGATATATGTGAGACTACCCAGCACCCAGAATTCGTCCCCACCCGACACCATCTGTGCATAGCTGATATCAAAACCGAAGCCTGTACTTCGAAAACCAACGCCGCCCGAGACAATATGTTGGTCTGTTGCAGTGTCGAAGGTGTAGCCGGCTCGTAGGGGGACCATCGCGTTGGGGCGAACCTCCATTCCAACGCCATGGGATAGCGGTGTATCGTCACTGTCCGGGTCTAGAGTACCCGTCAGATCATACTCCAGATATACGGGGCCGAAGGCCATGCCGGCAGCGCCAACGAGCTCTCCGATTTGTCCGACATCTTCCTTGTCCAGGAGATTTCGTCCTACAAATGCTACGCGGAAGTTATTCTGGAATATAAAGAGTCCTCCAATATCGAGGTTCCAGGCCGTATTGGAATCCTTTCCGATGGTGCCGTCCTCGGCTGGGCTCAGGAACGCCATCTTGGAACGATGATAGGAGGCTCCTAGAGAGTAGAGTAGCCCTTGTGAGCGTTCGCTCATCGCGATACCCGATCGGAAATGGTTGCTCCGAAGAGATTCTCCGTCCACGTCCGACATCACATAGGAATAGCTCACACCGAACGCCATACGTGGATTTAGAAGCGCGTCGTCGGTTAGAGATACCGTCATCGCCTGATCTCCACTATCACCGTAGTTATAGGCGAGATTCCCTTCGTATAGTCGAGAATACCCTTGCGCAGCGGGGTTGTGCACGAGGGCGGTCCAGCCCGTAGCGCCGGCCGCGACAGCTCCTCCCATAGCGATAGCGCGAGGGGAATCAAAAACGAACGGACGTTTCGCAAAGGCCCGTTCATGCACGAGGTTGGAGAGCAGCAGGAAAGTCAGGGCGGTGATTATAAGAAGACTTTTGGACTGCGCATTGGATTGTTCGGCGCCCTTTCGCTCAGCGTAACTCATAAGACTGACTCGTGCCTGGGTTGGTGTTCATTGGTTAAGATGCCCATATAGGGCGGATACGATATGGAAGATGGGGATGAATATGCTACGAATTAAACGTGGCAAAATCCCCCTTGTTCGAATCGACGCGAATATGCTGTTCTTGAGTCGAATCGTGGTAGATTATTTCGTGCTTTTCAATCAGAGACATAATTGTTTTCGGTCCGGTCTGCTGCCCAGTCTGTTTTGGGGGGCGGCTTTACTTCTGTATCCGACACTCGTTTGGTCTTCACCGTTTCAGATCTATGGATTTGGGGCCCGGGGCATCGCAACTGCGGGTGCTCGTACAGCTACAACCGATAGCTACCACGCTGTATTCTACAATCCGGCTGGGCTTATGCGGGGATCGAACGCATCGGTCGGATTTGGAGCCATGGCGATAGCTCCCTCTGTGACCGTACAACAAGCTCGTTCGGATTCCCCCTATCCAGCGATTACTCCAAAGAGTAATGCCGGTGTACTTCTGGGAGCGAATCTGAAACCAGGGGGAATATTCAAGGACCGAATAGCCCTTGGGTTTGGACTCTACCAGCCTGTAGTACGTCCATCGCGCCTTGAAGCTCTCGATCCGAGAACTCCCCAGGCGTATTATTATCAAAATCTGCCCGACAGCCTGGGATTTGGATTGTCGGCTGCGGTGCGATTACATGATTGGGTCGATCTGGGCGTGGGTCTTCAAATGATTGCTGGATTCGACGGCTCTGGATTTGTGGATATCTCACCCTCCCTCAACCAGGTAAGCCATCGTAGCCTACGAGTTGATTTTGTACGTCGTTATGCTCCGACCGTGGGCTTGGCAATTCATCCAACGTCGACGCTGGATATCGGTATTGCCTATCGTGGAAGCCTGGCATTTTCGTACGCCATCCCTCTGGACGTGCATCTCGAAGATTCGGCGGTGGTGAAACTCGAGGCTCGTGGCACATCAAAATGGACCCCCGACATCGTGGATGTTGGAATCGCCATGCAGTTGCCGTTCGCACGCCTCGCATTGACGGTATCCTACGAACGGTGGTCTGCGGCGCCATCCCCAAACGGTCTGTTTACGACCAGTGTGAGCTCCAGCTCGGCCGAGCGGGCGGGTGAAGAGCCTGCATTGAGCACGACGCCAATACCTGTCGATCTGGGCGCATCGGACATCATCGTCCCCAAGGTCGCCTACGAAATGACGATCGATCGAGCCTGGGCGGTACGGCTGGGATACGCCTATCGTCCGACCCCATTACCGGAGCCTCGAGGTGCGGTAAATTACCTGGACACCTCGGCGCATGTCCTTGGGGCCGGCGCTTCTTTTCAGACGGCCGCCGATCCACCATTGACCATCGACGCAGGTATCCAGTGGCAATATCTCGTGCCACGAGGAATCCCTAAAGATGACCCGGCAGATCCCGTGGGAAATCTAAATTTCTCAGGCAACCTACTGGTCGGTAGTGTCGAGATTCGGCACCAATTCTAAAGCACTCGAAGCTACCAATCAGGGAGCACAAGCTCCATTCGGAGTGGCATCTCCACATACATTGTGCAGGTAGCGAATCACCGCTTGAGCCTGGGTTTCACTGTATTCGGCGCCCATCTCTTCGGTCATCGAATTGGTGAGTTGTGTCCACGCTTCGATTGTTCGCTCTTCTGGCTTGAGTTCTGCGCCCCATTCGAAGGCTTTTTCACCCTCATGACATTCGGTGCAGACTTCGTCGTATGTCTCCTTCATTCCTGCCAATTCTTCGGCGGTCAAAGCGGCAGTAGCGGTGTCGCTTGGAGTCGTTGGTGCCGCCGTTTTCTTTCGTTTCTTGGCGGCGTTTTTCAGATCGGGTGTAATCGCGACCAGATAGGCTGTGACCGTAGCCATATCCTCGCCATTGATCGGCGCGTGAATGGTTGGCTTCCGCGCCATTCGTACCACTAAGCTATGCCAGGCGCTGGCCGGCCGTGGTCTAGCGATAGCCGTCCTCAGATCGTGACAGGATGTACATTTGGTCATTAAGACTCGGCGTCCTTTCGTCAGAGCTGGTTTGGTGGCTAGATGATCCACCAGCTTCTTTTTCTTCTCTTCAGCCGAGTCTGCGTTGCCAATCTCAGGGAGAGAGTTCGCCCACTCCATAATCTCTTCATCAAAGTCCACATTGGGCATATCGGAACGGATCTTCTCGACACCGCTTGCGAGAGAGGCCATACCAATACCATGAGCCCGCATAGCATAAGGGATGGACAGCACCGATAGCATAACCGTGCAGTAGAGAAGCCATGTTCCAAGGGCCGGCAGGGCCTTTCCGAAGTGTTGGAACCAGCGAATAATTGCGATCTTTATGACGAGGATGAATCCGATGGAGATCCCCATGACCGCATGGATGATCGTTCGGGCCGGTAGTTCCGTCTGGTATTCCCACAAGCGAGGAATCATCTCCCGCATCATGATGATATAGATGATCACATAGGCCAACCCCACGATACGGTGGAATTGCGTCCAATGCTTTGGCGCGGTGCTTTTCCCGTTCGGATCGGGGCCGCCCGGATCCGGAACCATCGGAAAGCTCCAGAGCCATGCCTGCATCACAACGGCGACAATACCGAGTACAAGAAAGGCTATACCTAGCCACATGGTAATTGTTGAATCCATGCCGTCCTCCTCATTTCCATGAACGGTCACAGGTCATGGTGATCTCGTCAAGGATTTTGACTGGATTTATTCTTCTGTATTGGCGGGAGCGGCCGGTGTACGCCGAAGACTGCGGATAAACGCAGTCAGATCTTTAAGATCGTTGGGCCGCAGAAATGGATTGGCAGGCATTTTCATCCCGAGCCCCTGGACCATCGCCGTTTGAATCTGTGCATCGGAGATACGGTCTTGCCATACGGGATCGGTATGGTCTCTTGAACCCTTCTCTCGGATTCCCTCGCCGCCCTGACCGTGGCAGTCGGCACATAGCCGTTTATATAATTTCCCCCCGCGCTCCAGGTCGCCTGGGACGATCTCTGCGTGTGGTTGTATGACGGCGGTCTGTACAATATCGGGACATTGCCCATCAGGAAGGCAGATCTGATGCGTATGTTCTGTGGGTCGCCCCTTACAGCTAATCACAACCATGCAGAGCCCGAAAAGACTCATGTATACCATTCTATGTGTCATAGGCATGCGGATCTTCTTGGATCAGGGCATCTGAATGCCCAGAAGCCTTTTGTGTTCACCGGCCACGATTGTGACGGTCTTTCGTACGGCTGCACAATCGACACATTGCCGCAACGTGAAGGTATATCGACCGGGTCTCATTCGTTTCCGATTGATAGGCGTTGTGCCGATGCTTCGGTTCCCCATGTATACATAGGCATAGGGGTTGGCATTGATAGAGATATAGCCCACTTTCGGCTTGGGAGCTTCACAGTTTGGCCCGACCAGATCCAGGTTTCTGCCCTTGGTGTCCGCTCGGCTCAGTCGGAATTCTACGGTCTGAGAATCACAGCCATTTCGACTGGCCTCCACCACGATGGCGGCGCCAAGTTGTTTGTTTTCGGAGCCTTTATAGACCTTATAGGGCTTCTCAACTCGGCCACCAGTAAGTAGCACTCCGTCGATCTTTACCCGGGCATCGCTCGGTTTTACTCTGACAACCGGTCGGACTTTGTCAGGACCAAAGTCCAGGGTGTTTTCTGGGCCTAGAACCAACTCTTCTGTTTCAACATGGCCGTTATAGTTGGCTTCTACCTTGATTTTATCCCCTTCGTATCCGGCATATTGACCAGTATCTTTTCCCTTATCCCGGTCGTTGATCCGAATCGTTGCGCCCGTAGCTGTTACCTTGAGAACTTTGACGTTCGATGCGTTTAGATCTGGCGGTCGGAGAGTTTTCTCACTTCGAGCTTCTGTAGATGGGAAGGTCGTCTCTCTGGACTTTATGGAGTCTACGATTACAACGGCGCTGACCGTCGCGACCGGTGAGATATCCGTGACTTCATATGTATTGTCCTCACCCCGTTTTACTTCGACCTCTTTCCCTTCGACGGTGACCTGGATCTCGGCACCGTCAACAGGGGGGTCAATGGTGAAGACCACGGTATGTAGGGCGTCCGGATCTACGGGGCCGACACAAAGCTTTTTATTGCACTCGCCCTCTGCACAATCGTCGTTTACTGAGCAGGCTTTTCCGAGCAGACAAGGATCGCAGACACCACCACAATCGATGTCGGTTTCGTTGACGTGCTTTTCTCCGTCGGAGCAATGCACTGGGATCTTCGGTTCTGGCGTCATGGCCGAATTGGTTTTTACCAGAATAACGGTGGTTACAGCCGCCGCGATCAGACCAATGATTGCTAGAGCCCAGAGGAATACTTTGCGACTCTTTCCAGGTGGTTGGAAGCCCGTATGTGAATCTGTGACAACTCCCGCGTCGGTACTTGTGACCGGCTCTAGATCTACATAGTCCTCGCCTTCGGGAAGGGCCACAGTATTTTCACTTGCAGCAGCGCGGTTTAGATTGAGCTGGGCCAAGGCCTGATCTTTGAGATCAGATAGCTGTAACGTTGCCTTTAGATCTTCGTCTGTGATCTGCGTGGTATCTACCACTCCGTCGAGTGCAGGAAGAGCGACCGTTTCACCGACCTCTTCTTCCTCCTGATGACCGGAAGCCGAAGGGCTCGATTCCGTGGTCTGCTCGGTGGCGACGGGCTTACCCGTGGCGATTCGATGTTGGCGCGCCAGGTCTTGTAGCATGACCGTTTTGCCAATCTCGGCCTCTTCCAACGCCTCGATCTCGCTTGCGAACAATCGATGCATGAGCTTATTCAGAGAGACCTCTTCCAGGTTCTCCACTGTGGAATAGAACAGTCTACTCAGTTCTCGTTGGAACTCACCGCAGTCTGCAAACCGATCGTCTGGGTCCTTGCTGAGTGCTTTCAGCAATAGGTTGTCGAGCGCATCTGGAATGGATGAATTATATGCAGACGGTGGCTTGACCTCGCATTTGAACACATTGTTCAGGGTCTCGAAATCCGTATCGCCAGCGAAGAGGCGCCGCCCCGCAGCCATTTCCCAGAGGATAACGCCGAGGGCAAATAGATCGCTTCGCTGATCAAGATGCTTTCCACGCGCTTGCTCCGGACTCATATAGGCACATTTCCCTTTTACGGTACCGGCCTTGGTATGTGTGGAACGTTCGGCAGCTTTCGCGATACCGAAATCGGTCAGCTTCACCTCTCCAGAGTAGGTGAGCATGATGTTCTGCGGTGAAACATCACGATGAACAATATTGAGGGGTTTTCCCTTATGGCTTCGGTCGTGGGCGTATGCCAACGCCTTCGCCACTTCAATGCCGATGAACACTGTTTGCCAGATGTCCACCTTGCTCTTGGATTTTTTCAGGCGTTCACGGATTTTCTTGAGGTCTTTCCCCTCAACAAATTCCATCGCGATATAATAGGTTTCATCGATTTTATCGAAATCGAAGATCTGTACGATGTTAGCGTGATGCAGCTTTGCGGCGATCGTTGCCTCGTCAATAAACATGCGAGTGAACGCCGGATCTTCCGTGAAATGAGGAAGAATTCGTTTGATCGCAACTTCTCGTTCGAAGCCCTCCGCACCAATGGTTTTTGCGCGGAAGATTTCGGCCATCCCTCCGAGGGCGATCTTCTCTAGAAGGATGTATTTTCCAAAGGGTTGCGGAAACTGTTGTTTCGCCAAGAATAATCCCCGGGAAAAAAACCAAGAAAACGTAATACAGGAGCCGTGAAGATCCTGCAACAACAATGCGAGAAAAAAATTCGTCCCGTCGAATACATATCCATACATACACGAACCGACAGACGGTAAACCGGTCCCATGATACCATATATTGGTGCCAAACGATGGGGTCTGTACAAAGCTAGAAATCCCTTGACAGGGGTCCTGCCCCGGCGGTACTTCACACCGGCTCTTACAACGGTTTTCGATGTGCTGGGCCTTGGGCGCCAGGGAGGATGGCATGAGTGAAGAATTTAGTGGTGAGCGACGAAAAGCGATTCGGGCACGCGTCCATCTGGACGTTGTGGAACATCGTGATGGAGCCAGCCATAAGCTTCCTGTCGTCTATCTTTCGGCAACCGGAATGTTGGTTCGTGATGCGTCCTTCAATCTTGGTCGATTTATGGAAACCGAGAACGTGAACCTGGAATTAAGTCTTCCGGGGGTTGATCGCAGCTTAGCTCTTTCCGGCCGTATCGCGCGCATCGAACCAACGGATGATGGTGAGCTGGGCGTGGGCATCGAGTTTGTCAATCTGGAAAACCGAGATAGCGAAACTATCGATGTATACGTGCGTGGGGTGGCTGACGGAGAGGCCGCTGCACGGTCTCGTAGTTAGGCCAGAACCTGACGATGAGTGACCTCGTTGTTGTCGACCATGGTGCCGGCAACTTGCCGAACCTGGTCCGTGCCCTTGAGCATATTGGGCAGGCGCCACGGGTTAGTGGAGATCCGGCGATTGTGGCTGCAGCCGATCGATTGATTCTTCCTGGAGTGGGAGCGTTCGGTGATTGCATGGCGGAGCTGAAACGTTCCGGACTTGATACCGCATTACGTAATTTCCAGGAGCGTGAGCGTCCACTTCTGGGGATCTGTGTGGGTATGCAGGTCTT
>MDTE01156218.1_pt1 | contig 30766 bp, 28 predicted proteins | sample 811231 | NCBI WGS metagenome assembly MDTE01 (sample SAMN05326651, study PRJNA326480) | marine metagenome | isolation source: seawater | place: Indian Ocean: Red Sea | collected 2010 | reverse complement strand
ATCTTATTATTTTTTTTATCTTCATAATAATCAAACATGAAAAAATCTTTTAAAAATTTTATTTCAGATTCTTCGATACATTTATAAAGTTCATATATGTCTCCCTCATCTTCAATTGAAAAAGAAAAATCTCTGTAACTTGATGGATAATCAGATACATCATGATATCTTAAAAAATTATTATTAATAATTTTTGAATAATCAAGGTGGCTAACTTGAGAATATATATCATTCAAATTTACTTCAAAGCCAATCATAGGAGTCTTTATTTTTGAGTCTACATTATCTCGACTAATATCTTGAACGTATTCTTCAACATCAACTCCAATTTTTTTAAAAAGTTCCTTTAGATATTTTTTATCGAGCTTTTTTGAAAAGTCTTTATAACCAAGGCCTTGTCTTCCAGATATTATAATGCCAAGTTTTTTTTCATAGTGAACATTGTTATTTTTTAAAAAATAAATATCTGATATTTCAAAAAATTTTAAAGATTCTTTTTGTCTTTTCTCGTTATAAACAACATTTTCTACTAGAGAAGGTAACAGTTCTGTTCTGAGGAATTTTCTTTTTGAATCAAGAGGATTGTCAACTTTAATTGAATAATTAGCTTCAATAGAGTTAAACGGCATATTTATTACTTCACAAAAACCGTTCTCTATTAGAAAAGTTTTGATTTTATCTTCTTTTAAAGTACTGCTGATTTTCTTAGGATTATGAATTTTTATAATTTCTTGATCTATGTTGTCATATCCAATAACTCTTGCTATTTCTTCTGCTAAATCGTTTTGGTGAAAAATATCGCTTCTATGTGATGGAATAACAACTTTTGATCCATCAATTTTAAATCCCAGTTTTACTAAAATACTTTCATAGTCATTGTTTTCAATTTTCGTACCCAATATTTTATTGATCATATCCACATCACAATCAACATAATTAATTTCTTGATCTAAGGATACGTCTCTAAATATCTCAAGATGTTCTATCTCAATATGATCTTCAACTATTTGAATAAAGCGTCTCAAAGCCTCTTCCTGGAAAAGTGGATCAACACCTCTCTCAAATTTATGTGATGCTTCAGAATTTAAGCCATATTTTACAGACCTGCCTATTATAAATTCAGGCTTAAAATATGCACATTCGATTAATGCATCATTGGTATTCTGGGAGCATGATGTTCGCAAACCTCCCATAATACCTGCTAAATTAATTGGGCCTTTCTTATCAAAAAAAACTAAATCATGATCTTCAATTTTAATCTCATCATTCAATAGAGTTATAAATTTCTCTTTACTATTCTGACTATTTTTTAATGTTAAGTTGCCATCAATTAATTTAAAGTCATAGGCATGAATTGGTTGTCCTTGTTCATAAGCAATGTAATTGGAAATATCTGTAAAAAAATTGTTCTTCTTGATATTTAAATCATCAAAATACCTATTTAAATAAGCTTTGTATTTTATTTTTTGATCCTTTATTTTAATCCTTAAAAAGCAAATAGATGGACAAGATTCTTTGCATAAATTAGTGAAACTCATATTCATTTTAGGAATATTGTCTTTGTATATTGATGGATTTTCTTTGATTTTATAAAAAACTTTCAAATCTCTAATAATGCCTTTAAGAGATAAACAATCGCCCCTGTTTGGAGTAAATTCAAAATCAAAGACATCATTATCAATTTCGTGTTCATGACCTAGCTGAAATAGTTTTTCTGATAAATCAACTATTGAAGGTATTTCCTCCAGTCCATCGATGATATGTTGGTATGCTATTTTCATTAAAATTGATTTAGAAAATCTAAATTTGATTTATAAAAATCTCTAATATCATTCACACCATGCTTGAGCATGGCAATTCTTTCAACCCCAAGACCAAAAGCCAATCCTGAAAATTTTGATGGATCAATATTGCAATTTTTTAAAACAATTGGATTTATAACTCCACATCCAAGTATCTCAAGCCATTTTCCATTTTTAGAAAGAATATCAACTTCAGCAGAGGGCTCTGTAAATGGAAAGTATGAGGGTCTAAATCTTATTTCTGTTTGTTCACCGAATAAGGAAAATATTATTTTGTAAATTAAGTCTTTTAACTGAGAAAAATTGACTTCATCATTAATTAACATGCCTTCAATCTGATGAAACATTGGTAAATGAGTTGAATCATCGTCTTTCCTAAAAACCTTACCACCTGAAATAAAGGCTATAGGTGGTTTATTGTGTAACATACCTCTGATTTGAACAGGAGAGGTATGTGTTCTCAAAACTTGTGATTTATTTTCAACATAAAAAGTATCATGCATTTGTCTTGCAGGATGAGATTTTTTTATGTTCAACATATCAAAATTATATTCTTCAGATTCGATTTCAGGACCACTGATAATCTCGAAACCCAGATCTTCTAATAAAAGCATAATATGATCTTTCATATTATTGATTGGATGAATACGACCTAAAGCACTCTTAGAGTGCGAAAAAATAATGTCTTTTTTTTCTGACATTATTGTTTAATTTAGCTTATAGCTTTTTTTAGAATTACTTCAAAAGTTGCTGAATCGTTTACAGCAATATCAGAGAGAACCTTTCTATCAAGAATTATATTATTTTTTGACAACCCGTTAGAGAATGAGGAATAAGAAACTCCAAGCATTCTTGATGCTGCATTGATCCTTGATATCCATAAAGATCTAAATACTCTTTTTTTATTTTTCCTATCTCTAAATGCATATTGCAAAGATTTAATGTTTGATTGTTTTGCTGTCTTATACAATCTACTTCTAGCTCCATAATGACCTTTAGTAGAATTTAAAACTTTCTTGTGTTTTGCTTTTGCTGTAACCGATTTTGTAACTCTAGGCATAATTAACCCCTCAATAACCTCGAAGCCATTTTCAAAACAGTTCCGGATATTTTATTTAAGCCTCTATTATGTCTTTTTCTTTTTGTAGACTGTTTGGTTAAGATATGATTCCTATTTGCACTTCTGCTTTTAATAGCTGAGCCTGTCTTCTTAAAACGCTTAGATGCTCCAGAATGTTTTTTTAATTTATAACTCATTTTTATATGTTGATTTTTATTTTCTTTTAAGAGGTGATAAAACCATAAGTAATTGCCTTCCTTCTAATGATGGTTCTTGATCAACTTGAGCAATATCTTCAAGCTCATCTTTAATCTTATTCAATAAATCTAAGCCCATACCACTATTAAGAATCTCTCTACCTCTAAATCGGACGGTTATTTTAGTCTTATCTCCACCAAGAATAAAGTTTTTTATTTTTTTTAATTTAATATTATAGTCTCCAACATCAGTAGATGGCCTAAATTTTAACTCCTTGGTGGTTTGACGTTTAGACTTAACTTTTGAAGAAGATATATTTTTTTTCTTTTCAAATACATGTTTTCCATAATCAAGCAATTTACAAACAACTGGATTAGCATCTGATGCTGAAACCTGCACCAAATCAAGAGATACTTTGTTGGCCTCTATTAAAGCCTCATCGATTGACAAAATACCTTGTTTTTTTCCATTCTGATCAATCAACATCACTTTAGATGCTTTTATATTGTTATTGATCGGTGTCGAACTTTTTTTAGGAGCCATTAAGTTGCCTAATTTAAATAAATAAATGGGTTTTTAAACATCAAGAATAGATATTGTTATTGATAATATTGGTTATATTAAACATGTGATTCAAGGATTTTAAACTAATTAGCTAATTTCGCAAACATATTATGGTTGTAAAAAAGTTTTTATCCAAATTTCATTATTTAAATGATATGACTCTCTTTTATTAAGTCTATTTTCATTGCCGCTCCAAAATTCAAAAAAATATGGTGTAAATTCATAACCTCCCCAATAATGAGGCCTAATTTGAAGATTTTCTTGTTTCATCACTTCAGCAAAATCCTTTTCAACGTTTTCATAAGAATCTATTGGTTGTGATTGTTTTGAAGATATTGCTAGTGCATTTTTTTCTTTTTTTCTTTTTTTGAAATGCTCATCAGAATGAATGCTGTCCAATTTTAAAATCTTTGCCTTCATTCTGATTTGTATATCAACTTTGTTCCAGTATATTACCGCTGAAATTTGAGAATGGGATTCAAATTGCTTAGATTTTGGAGATTCATAGTTTGTAAAAAAAATAAATTTTTCGTTGTTAACATATTTAAGATTAACAAATCTAGAATCAACTTCATTATCTTCATGTGAAAATGATGCTATTAGAATAGCTTGTATATTCATTTGATTTTTAGAGAGTGCTAAATCGTATAAATCTCTTAGCTTTTTATATGGCTCTGAATCATTATTATTCTCAAATACTATCAAACCTTAATTCTCCATAAAAATATCTCTTGTGAAGATTTTATTTTGAACATCTGTAATATCTTCATGAATTCTATTAGCAAGAATAAGATCACAGTCTTTTTTGAAACTTTCAAGGTTATTTTCTAATCTTATACCCTCAAACTCTTTTGAGTTTAGTAATGGCTCATAAGCAACAAAATCAATTTTTTCTTTTTTTAAATTTTTAATTACATCAAAAATAGCTGAATCTCTAAAATTATCAGATCCTTCTTTCATGATAAGTCGATAAATACCTAATTTTTTTGGTCTTAATGATGCAACTTGTTTTGCTATAAAATTTTTCCTTTTAATGTTTCCTTCTACAACTGCAGAAAAAATCCCTTGTGGAATACTCTTAAAATTTGCTAATAGTTGTTTCGTATCTTTTGGCAAACAGTACCCTCCATATCCAAAGGAAGGGTTGTTATACCCTTCTCCAATTCTAGGATCTAAAGAAACACCCATAATAACTGATTTAGTATCAAGGCCATTGTCTAAACAAAAAGAGTCCAATTCATTAAAAAAAGTTACTCTTGTAGCTAAATATGTATTTGCAAATAATTTAACAGACTCTGCTTCAGATGAATCCATATAAACTACCTCAGGATAATCTGTTGCAAAACTAAACAAAAGATTTCCAACTGCTTTTCCTACTTTACCTTTGTCACCAATAACAATTCTTGAAGGAAAAAGATTGTCATAAAGTGCATAACCTTCCCTTAAAAATTCTGGTGAAAAAATAATAGAGCTGCTAGGGTATTTTTCTTGTAATTTTTTTGTAAATCCTATTGGCACTGTAGATTTTATAACTATGGGTATTGATGATTTAATCTCTATTATTTTTGATAATATGTTTTCGATAATACTTGTATTGAAATAGTTCGTTTCAGAATTATAGTCAGTTGGAAGAGCCAATATTGCGATATCACAAGAAGTAATCGAATCATCAATCTGTTCTTGCGCACTTATTTTAAGATGTTTTTCTCTAAGGAATTTATTAATTAAGTTATCAGCTATAGGTGAAATTTTATTATTTATCCTATCAACTTTAGATGCATCATTATCAACCAGTAAAACATCAATATCTTGACTTAATAATACAGCAAGAGATGATCCTACATATCCTGCTCCAACAACAAGAGCTTTTTTAAATTCCATTTGTTTAAACTACCAATAAACAATCATAAATTAAAGTTTTGTTAATGAAAGTCTACAAGAATTATTTTTCAGTTCAATCTCAATACATTTATTTGATATAGCAAGCCCAAATTCACAATAATATTTTGAGTCTTTTAAGATGAATTTCGAATCTGGTATATCAATCAAAATTGGATTTCCATCTGAGTGCATAAGTTTAATCTGATATTCATTGACACTCTTTACTTCAACATCGGGATGTAAATATAATCTTGACATACCAGACGCATTTTCTCCAAGAAGCTTATCTTTAATTGAAAGCTTATTTTTCTCAATTTCCCAAATTCTTTGATGTATGCTTCCGCAAATAAAATTTTTGTATCCATTATGAGAACTTTTAATAATTATTTTATTATCTTTATTAATTAATTTGGTATTGATATTTTTTGCCCTAGCTCCAACTCTAAAAATATCCCATACATCACTTGAATTCGTATGGTTAACTTCAATGGTATTGTGAGCTTTTGTACTTCTTTGAAAATTTCTTAATTTTGAACGACTGTAGGTTGACGTACCAGAATTGACAAAGAATCTTTTTGAGTTAATAGACAATTCGAACGATAAACTATCGGCATGAGCATGTCCTGGGTTATAGTCTATTCCGATGTTACCTACATCAATAATCATTTTCCCCAAATCGGTTTGAAGAGATATATATCCAGAATCAGACATATAAGATATATTTTTAATTTCCTCTTGAAACTGTTCTTTTGTAATACAATTTTTATACTCTTTTAATTCATCAAATCTTGGGCATATCGAAAAAGTAGAGTCATTGAAAAATGCAATTTCATTATCTGGATGTGTCATGTTATTTGACCAATTAAGCATTGAATTAATTTTTCTATTTAAAGCAATATCAAAGCCTTGATCGTTTTTCGTCTTACTTAAATTATTGATTTGAACTAAATCTAAAAGGTCACTTACAATAATATTATGATACATAGGGCTTAGTTCGCAATGTGCTCCATCATCCAGTATTTGTTCATCTAGTTGCTTAAGCAAATTCTTTTTTCCATCTATAAGCCAACTTTTTGATTGATCATTATCAAAAAAATAACCTGCAAATATTAAAGCCTTGAGGTTAGATATAATATGATTGGCTAATAAATGCCACTCAATATTTTGACTAAGAACTATGGTCTGAAAATAAATACTATTAAGAATTTTTTCATCATAATTTTCATTTGATAAACACCATTTTATGAGATTTACTATTCTTAATGATGTTGGGTAAGGATCAAAAGAAATTCCATCTTCTATAGAAGTATTTTCGATCCATGCATGAATATATTGTGTCTTGTCAAAGTTAGTTTGTTCATTTATGAAATCTAAATAATTACAATTGTATGACCACAAAACATCCTCAAATTTTTTGCTCCATACTTTATTAGAATACTCAATTCTTTTATTAAGAAAATAGAAAAATTTGCCATCAAAAGTTTCTTTTTTATTTCTTAACCATATTGGTTCTGAAAAACTACTTACAGGTAAATTTTTGATTACTTTAAAATTTATTTTTTTTGGGAATAGACGTAATAGTCTGTATTTAAATTGAATTAATTTGAGATATCTTAGTGTGTGGAAGTATCTTTTTAGAGTTTTTATGAAAGACCGCATTTAACAGAAGCATCAATTGTTATTTCTGAGACCTTTAATATATCATCAATAGAAATTGGCATATCAGATCCGTTTTGAATAGATTTCTTAAATTCATGAATACAATTTCTATGTCCTTTGTCTTGAAAGAATAACCTCTTCCTCTTAATTCCCGAATTTGAAAAATGTCTTAAATCTTTAAAGTTATCAATAAGAAAAATGTTTCCTTCATTAAATAATTCTATTTTTTCTTTAGGAAAACTTTTATTTCCATTACAAAAATAATTTATTATTCCTATAGAGCCATTATTGAAAGTCATATTTATTGAAAAGCTATCTTTAACCTTATCTATTACTTGAATAGTATTAACTTCAGAAACTTGACCATTTAGAAGAAAATAAACAAGATCAATAAAGTGACAGGCTTCACCTATAATTCTTCCACCTCCAATTTCGGCATCATTTAACCAGTGATCTTGATCAAGCCTACCAGCATTAATTGTAATAACACATGATGAGGGATGTTTCGAATTATCGATGAAATTTTTAATCTTTATTACGTGAGGAGCAAATCTTCTGTTAAAGCCGATCATAAGCCTGGGCTTTTTTTCTTTATTTTCGTTCTTATTGAAATATTTTTTAAGCCTTGATAACTCCTCATGATTTAAACACAAAGGTTTTTCAACAAATACATTTTTGTTGTTTTCTAATGACTCTATTATTAAATTTGCATGAGTATTATGACGTGTAGAAATTATTACGGTTTCAATTTCGGGATCATTAATTATATTTTTGAAATCAGTAGTCGTATTTTCAATATTGTTTTTTTTAGCAGAAAAAAATCCAGACAAGCCATGTTGGCTAGCAATGGTTTTTAAATGGAATTTCTCTTTCTTAAGGTTGGGAATCAAAACACGTCTGGCATATTCACCTGAACCAATTAAACCAGCTGTTAAGCAATTATCTGATTTAATATCTGCTCTTTCAGTGTTAACTCTGGGGATTGTTTTTTTAATTTTATTATCGTTAATATCATCACTTTTGAAATCTATGATTATTCCAAGAGAATCTGGAGAACTTATTATTTCATTATAACTTCTTGAAGCTTCTTCAATTTCAAATCGATCTGTAATAAAGGTTGATGGTGAAATCTTTTTTGATTCAATTAGTTGTAATATTGATTTAAAGTTTCTTTGTTCGGTCCATCTTACGAATCCAATAGGATAATCTAGGCCTTTTTCTTCATAGTTTTTTTCATATCTGCCTGGTCCATAAGAGCTTGAAACTTGGAAGGTTATTTCTTTCTCATAAAAATCATCTCTTGAAATATTTAACCCGGTGACACCTACTAAAATGATCCTACCTCTTTTCCTGCACATGTTAGCTGATTGTTTAATAAGCTCATTGCTAGTGGTATTAGCAGTTATGAGAACGCCATCAACCCCAAAACCATCAGATAAAAGAAGCGCCTCAGAAACTGGATCAAAATCATCAGCTAGAAGAAATGCATCAGCACCACTTTTTTTTGCAAATTCAACGCGATCTTTATTAAAATCAAATGCTACAACTTTACAGCCATTAGCAAGAAGAATTTGGACAGTTAATTGTCCAACTAAACCCAATCCCATAACTGAAAAAGTTTCTCCGATACTTGGATTTGAAAGTCTAATACCTTGAAGAGCAATGGATGACAAAACAGTGAAAACTGCATCATCAGTTGAAACAGACTCAGGCACTTTACAACATAAATTTTCAGAAACTAAAACATACTCACTATGACTTCCATTTGATACGACAATATCGCCTATTTCAAAGCCTCTTACTCCATTTCCAACTTCGCAAACTTTTCCAACATTGCAGTATCCAAGTTGAATTGGCATATCTAGTTTACTTTTTACAGCATCAAATGTTGCTGCTACTCCATCTGTCTTGATCTTCTGTATTACTTGTTTGACTTTATCTGGCTGTTGTCTAGCTTTATTTATATAACCTGCAGCTCCAAAATCAACTAACATTTTTTCAGTTCCAGTTGAAACTAAAGATGATATTGTTTTAATTAAAACTTTCCCTTTTGATACTTGAGGTATTTCAGAATCTATAAGAATTGTTCCCTCATTCTTAAGTGATTGTACAAGTTGTTTCATAAACTGTTTATTTAAAAAAATGAATTATCTCATAATTAAAATAAATTTATCATTAAGTTTATTATTTATTAATTTCATTCAAAATCTTAATAAACTCAATATTTGAATTCGTTCTTGTATAGTTTTGAACTATAAGTTTATTTTCGGTTGAGCAAGTATTGTATTTTCCATAGTTCATGTACATATCTGAAAATGATTCTGCTAAATCATCAACAGTCAGTTTTGTATTAATGTTTGATTTTGATTTTGAAAGTATTTGTCTGCCCTCCCCCGAAATGGTAGAGATTATGGGAATCTGAAATGTCATGTAATCAAAAACTTTTGATGGAATTGTTAGTTTAAAGATATCCGATTTTATTAATGGAATTATAAGAACATTAGAAAATAAAAGCTCTTTTCGAAGTTCTTTTTTTTGAACTTCTTCTTTAAAAATAATCCTTTCATTGCAAAACAAATTCCTAGAAAAATTCATGGCATTTTCTTTTTCAGGACCATTGCCTATCAAATTAAGATAGCAGTTTTTATTTTTATTCTCAGACAGAAATTTACTAAAAGCTTTTATGACGGTAATTATGTCTTGAGCATGGCCAATATTCCCAGCATAGGTATAAAAAAAATCTTTTTCGTAATCAAATTTTGATTTATTTGTATTTAAATTAAGTAATTCATCAGAAGCACCGTTATAAATAACTTTAATATTATCTTTTTGCGATAAATTCCTAATATAATCCCTCATTGGTTCTGCAACACATGTCAAATAATCAGATTTTGTATAAATATATTTTTCAACTTTTTTAAAAAAATTATATACAAGCCCTCTCTTAGATAGTTTTTTGATTGCTACAGCAGAGTCAGGCCATATATCACGTATGTCAAAAATTAAAGGTTTTTTTGTTATAAATTTTACAATAAACGCTACAAATGCAATTGTGATTGGAGGAGATGAAACTAATATAATGTCATATTTAAAGTGCTTTCTTAGGTTCAGGGATTTTATAATTGATTTCAATGTAAATGAAACATATTGATAAAGATATGTGATTTTGGTCTGTTTTCTGAAAAAAGGTACTTTTATTCTGATGATATTCTTTTCATCATTTTTTAAATTGCTGTCTGCATTTGATTTATGAGGAGTAGATGTAATGACAAAAACATCAATTCCATTTTTATTTAATCCATCAACTGTCTCGGATATTCTGTAAGCAGCTGCAGTTATATCTGGAGTAAAGTACTGCGAAATTACTAATAACTTCATTTTTTTGAAAAAGTTAAAACTGTTTGATTGAATGATTGGTTGATGCCAGAACCTGTATCAATAATTTTATAATTTGTATTTGAAAGGTTTTTTTCATAAGCCTCATATTGCATGATAATTTCTTCTATTGTTAGCTCGTTCTTTCTTTGATTAATTATGCTTGGATCTGCCTTAAGTAATAATCTTTGTGTTGGTTTTGGATGACAAGATACATAAAATTTTTTAAGAAAAGTTTTAATTTTAGAATAGTCACTTCTCGCATAAATATCATATGGGCTCCTATCAACAACTATTATCAAATCTTTTCTTAACCAGAAAAATATAATTATCCTCGATAACAAGGAATCAATTGAATAATAAAGAATATGCCATATCGTGAATTTTCTATTTTTCGCGGGATTATCAATTTTTAATTGTATTTCTGAGTTAGGTATAAGTCTCTCAGGAACTGATTTCTTAAAGCTTATCAAATGAGATATTCTTGGAAGAATGGGAATCCTACCATGAAAATATTTACTTTTTGCATAAAATAGTTTTTTTTCAACAAGCAATTCAGATAATGAGGTTTTTCCAGAACCATCAGGTCCAACAAGTTCTATTAAAGCTCCCTTTTTAAGAAAGAAATATTTAACAAACATCAAAAACCATATGAGAGATTCTTTCACATATACTCCCTTTGTTTTATAAGTTAATATTGAAAAACGAAAAATCTTAGATCTCCCTAAAAGACTTAAATAATTAAATCCAAAGAACATTATTAGCTCATTTTTTAAATCATCATCTTTAGTTTTTTGAATATATTTATTCTTAATATTTCCCGTTTGAGTTAAGCATTTACATATCGCAAGAAGCAATTGGTTCCTTTCTGAAAAGAAATTTATTCCATGATTAGTTGAATAACTTAAATTGTATTGATTAGTATCTTTGATGAAGTATGAAATTCCCTTCCATTCAAGCTTATCCCATATATCAATAACAAAAACTTCGTTTGAGATATATGAAAAAATTTTCAACTGTAAGAAATTTTTTCTTCTTATGTTGCTAATTAATACATGATTTTCATCAACAACATTTTCTGAGTTAAGTATGTCATTTATTTTCGACTTTTTTACATCTAAAAATAAATCAATATCCCTGAAAGAACCATCAATAATTTCAGAATAGTTTCTTAATACAATTAAATCGTCTTCATAAAATTTAGATAAAAATTTTATGCACTCTATACCAGCTCTTGATCTTGTATGTTCACTCAATATATTTTCTCTGAAATATTTACTAGCTCTTGATTTAAAAGGTTTATTAAATCATCTCTTTTGTCATAAAAGAATAAATTTTTTTCTTCTTTTTTATTAATATTCTGAAACTCATTGATCAGTTTTAAAACTTCTTTATCTTCCTTTATCCATTTTGGGAGAAAAACTAAACATTCTGCAGACAATGCTTCAAATATAACTAAAGGAACTCTAATAGTGCTATTAAAATTTTTATATGGAAGTACAACTGCTTTAATATTTTGATAGCTTGGTAATGAGTTTAAACTTTTGAAATTTGTATTAAAAATTAAACTAGAAATATTTTTATTCTTAATATCATTTATTATTTGAGTGTCTTTTTTATCATCCCATATCAAAATGTCACATAATTTTTTGTAATCTTTAAGACGTATATCCTCAAAAATTTCAATGGCCTCAAAAAAGCCCTTTTCATCATCTACTCTTCCTATATAACCTATATCAATATCTCTTGCGTTTAACTTAATGAAACTATCTAAAATATTCTTTGAATTTAAGTTTACATTTACAAGTTCAGGAATATTTATAGTCATTTTTCTATGAGATGGAAATACTTGAAAATATGATCCATCTAAATCAGCAACATTTATTTTTTTGAAAATATATAGAAGTAAGAACCTTAAAATTAAATCTTTTTGATTAACTTTGTTTGTAGTTTTTATGAATATAACTGAAGGTTTGCATTTAAATATCAAAGTAGATAAAAAAAATCTAAGAATAAAGATCTTTGAAGCACCCAACAGAAAAATTTTTGTATCCTTATCTTTTAAAAAATTTATAGTATCTTTAAAAGAAATTTTCTCTTCATAAAAGATTTCACAATCATATATATTATGAATATACCTAGCAATTTCTTCGGTACCACCTGAGTTAGATATATTTATGGCGCTAGACCTTCCGATTATTCTATTTATCTTATTAGCTTTATTAACCAAGATACTGATTTCCTCTCCTTAATTAAAATTAATATAAGTATTATTGAAATAATAGATAGTCCTGAATATTTTACGACTTCATTAATTGATAAGGATAATAAACAGGAAGCTAAAGCAGAAATCATTAATACTGCAGATAAAAATATTTTTTTAGTATCTGCTTCTGCGCTTTTTAATGCTAGAGATGAAGAAGCTAAACAACTTAAGCCAACACCAATAACATAAAGATATGCAATTTTTTCAAGATTTTCACTTGGATTATTGAAAATGAATATATAAACACCTGCTGACACAACATATGTTATAAAAGCAGGAAGGAACATTTTTCCAGAAAATAATAATGAATAGGAGACAGTTCTTGAGGGGATAATTGATACAAAGGCACAACTACAAATTATCAATAAACTATAGAATTGAGAATGTAAGCCTCCAAGCCATAATTCAAGGACTATTTCTCCAAAAAATAAAACCATTACAAAACTTATTAATGAAATAAAAATTGATATATTGAAAATTCTCTGGATCAAAAAGTCTTTATCAGATTTGATAAATGTTTTCATAACATCAAATTCACTATAAAAATTTTCTGATAGTAATGATAGTAATGGTTTTGTCAAAAACGATGCAAAAACTATTATGGTGTTAAAAATAACCATAACTGCAGCAGCGCCTGAAATATATGCACTGTCATAAAATGCAGTCACTAGATAAGAAAATCCAAATAAAACTAAATATATTGATGTTCCTGAAAAGATATGAGACGAAATAAATTTAAAAAAATTGTCATCTAGTAGATCTTTTATAAAGATTTTAAAATTAAAGTTTCGTATAGAATAACTTATAAAAAACCTTCGATATAAAAAAAATATAAATATAGATTCTGTTAAATGAGCAATTATAATTGTTTTTATAATAATTTCTGATTGGAAATAGAAATAAAGTAAAACTGCAGCTACTCCTATCCACTTTCTTAAAACTCCAACTCTTTGTAGGATGTAAAAGCTATGTTTGACATAATTTATAACTTCAAATTGTTGAACAAGAAATGTTGAAATTTGTGCAAGGCTAAGTACGCAAAGAAATAAAATCAGTAAATTACTGTCAATTCCGAATTTATCATTAATAGATGATGAGAGAAAAGTGATTGTTAAAACCCAAACTAAACTAATAATTAAGACTGTAAAAGTTATTAGATAAAAATTTAACGTTGCACCTTTAGATGTCTCATCATTAATATTTTTTTTACTTTCATGGTTATATGTCCAAGCAGAAACAGCATCAATTAGTGTCTGCATGAAATATGAAATTAATGATCCAACTGCTATCAAGCCATAATTATTTCCAAGCTGCGTAATAATTAAAGGAGTATAGAATATCGTCAGCAGCATTCCGCTTCCTTTGCCGAAAATAATCCAACCGTAAGCTTTTCTTATTCTGGAAAATATGGATGAACTATCTTGCATAATTTTATTCTATTGATGTTAAGAAATTTTTAACATAATTTTTTGGATTAAATTTATCTAAATCTGCTTCAATAATTTTATTTTTATTAAAGTAATCAAGATTATCTTTACAAAAATTATCAATTTTTTTTGTAAGACTTGAAACATCCTTTGTTTTAAAAAAAATGTCTTTTTCTGGAAAAAGTTCTTTATGACAATCTATATCTGACAATATTACTGGCAATCCTCTAGCTAATGCTTCTATAAGAGCTAATGGATTCCCCTCTCTTTCAGACGGATATACAAAGATGTCTGCTTTATCTAGATAAATTGCGACATCATCAACATGACCTGTAAAGATACATCGATCATAAACATTAAGACTTTTCGATAATTCTTTTATCTCATCTAGTAGAGGACCATCACCAAGAATAGTTAGTTTAGCCTTTTGAAGATATTTTGATTCAGAGAATGCATATAACAAATCTTTATGCCTTTTTTGTGAAACAATCCTACAAGAACATAACAAATTAAAGTCTGTCTCTTTTTTAATATGTTCTCTTACGCAAGTATTTTTTTCAAAAAAAGATATATCAATTGCATTATATAAAACTCTTGTCTTTGATTTTACAAAAGCAGGTTGATTAATGTCCTCAAAGGTCTTTACTGCATTTGAAACACAAATAATTCTGTAAGAAAAAATTTTTATTAGAAAATTTAAAAATTTATCTTTTATTGAATATTCAGTATTTAAATTATGTATAACGGGAATGTGTTTTTTAAAAGTCAAAAAACATGATATGAATGCAAAAAAATTTGCCATAAGCAAATGAGAAATTACTATATCTGGCTTTTCATTTTTGATAGTTTTAAGTAAATTTTTAACTGTTAATAAATCGTACATTCTTCCCTTTCCATGCATACATAAAACATCAATCGATCTTGATCTTAATTCATCACATATTTGAGATTCGCTGGTGAGACATATTATTTTTATTTTTAAATTGTGTTTTAAATAATGCGGTGCGGTTGATAATAAAAGTTTTTCTGCTCCGCCATTACCGAGTCTAGGGATTATGTGAAGAACTTTCTGCATAATCTTATAAAGCTAAAGAATTAAAAATAATGGAAGTGTTACAAGATAAATTAAAAATAACAACCTTACTCTGATACCAGATAAAAGAATTAATGGAATCATAAGAAAATATAAAGATGGCAGCCTATGCCTTACTGATATCCCTCCACTATCAATAATTACTGGAAAAGCCATGATAATATGCAAAAATAAAAAATACCCACATATATAAATTAGGTGCTTTGAATTTGTATGGCCTTGAATTGCGGCATCTCTAACAATTTTATATCTGTTTAACGAGATCAATCCAAGGAGTACAATAAAAATATTATTCAAGAATACTGCCATTGAAGATAAACCAGTAGGTATTCCTAAAGGATGCAAATAAAAAATTCCAAAGTAAATGGGCAAATAGATCAAGCTATCACTGATGCTTCTCCCATAGATAAAAGTTGAAAAATTACTTCCATAAGAAAGAATGCCCATTCTTCCTGTTGCGAAATTAGGCAAATCAACAATTAAAGCAAGAGAAACTAGACTTACCAAAAGAAAAATAAAACCTCTTATTAGAAATAATTTATTAAATTTATTTCTTTTGTTATGGAAGAAATTATTAAATATGTAAAAAGCTATTAAAATTATTATAGGAAGAATTCCAAACTCTGGTCGTAAAAAAAATAATAAAGCAGAAATAATTAATAACCTTAAAATATATAAAAAATTATTTCTTTGAAGTTTTATTGTATCTGCTACAAAAAATATTATAAGAGCTTGTATTAATGGATCTTTGAGTATGTCTGCAAAAAAAACTAAAGAAAAAGGCCACAGTGAAGTTGCAAACATTAATGAGAAGAAATTAAATTCTAATCCATTATTTTTTAAAACTGTACATAAGTAAAATGTAGCTATAATTGGGAATAAAGACTGAACTATGAAAATTGTTATGAGCCACCCGGAACTCATAATATTACCAAGATATGTCAATAAAATTGTATATCCAAGATCTTCATTTAAATTTAGCTCTTTATTAAAAAAAGCATCTAAGTACAATCTTGCATCACCTATATCAACACCCAGAAAATATTGATTAATAACATTATTGATTTGGAATATAGAAAATATTGTAAAAAAAAATATTAATATAAATGATGGTAAATAAATTTTATTTAAACTACTCATTTATATTAATTACATATTTATGATGAATTTTTATTGAAAATGACAAACCAGCCAATAGCATCGTCTTTAGCTAATCTATCGAGAAGGTAACAAGATAAAGATAAAAATAAACTTAAAGGAGAAAAAATAATTGCCAAAAAATGTCCTCTGTATGGAACCTTTTTAATTAGCGGAAGCTTTCTTATAAAAGTATAAAAAATATCCAAATTACGAGCAAAAAAGAAACTGTAGAGACCTCCTATTTTTCTTGTAAGTTGAATCTCAAAACCATTTTCATCAAGCAGTTTTTTTAAACCATGAATTGTGAATCTTCTATAATCGTGAGGTTCGTAATGAAGTCCCCAAGTCATGGGTACTGAAATGGCACAAGTTCCAGAATCTTTAAGAACTCTATTTATCTCTGAAACAACTTTGTTTGGATCCTTTACATGTTCTAAAACTTCAAATGAAGTTATATAGTCAAAAGATGCTTCTTTAAAAGGTAAAAAATGTGCATCTGCAACAACGTTAGGTTTTCTGTCAGCGTTATATTCTAAAGTAACTATATCAACATCAGAGTGGTACAAATTGTTATATGGAGAGGCACCTGAGCCAAGGTCAAGTAGCAAACCGCTTTTGTTTACCATCTTTGAGTAGATAATTGCACATGATAGCAATCTTACTTTTACAATATAGTAAGCATTTGTAAAAAGATACATTAATTTAGACTTTATAATAATTAATCTAGTATTCTTCATCAAAGATTCCCCTGTAAGAAGAGTAAAAACCCTCCTTATTATGAAGCTTATTATAGTCTAACGACAAGGCTCTATCATAAGCTGAAACTTTGTTTTTTATTAAAGACTCTAAATCTTTCTGATAAACATCAGTAAATTCTTCAACAAAAATACTATCTTGTGATGTTGGAGTATAGTTACATCCTTTTGAATAAATTATTGGTAAGCCCAATGTATCGGCCTCAAGCAGCGACATTGGCAAACCCTCTGAACTTGATAAGAGCACAAATCCATTTGCATTTAGAATAAGTTTCCATTTCTCAAATCCTGCTACTTTACCAACAAGATTTATTTGTTTATTCAGGTTCATTTTTGAAATTTTATTCTTAACTTTTTTTAAGTAATCTTCATCATCATTCGTATGGGCAATAACCATTGATCCACCATATTCAAACCATTTGTTTAACCAGAGAAAATCAATAGTTTCAATTAATCTTTTCTTTGGCACTATCCTTCCAAGGTATAAAATAAATTTCGAATAGCCCAATTTATAATTATATTTATCTTGCTTAGATAATCTTATTTCATTAAGAAAGGTGAAAGAAGGAAATTTATTTAATGCTACCTTAAATCTAATATTTTTTAGTTTGGTAATTGATGGAACTAAACTTTCTAATTCTCCTTCCGAGTTTGCAATGTAATCAGCATTTGATAGAAATAAAAAGGGTCTAACAATAAATCTAATCCATAGTTTTTTGAACAAACCTTTCACAATAGTATTATCAAAACTTCCGTGTGCAGAAAAAAGCACCCTTGCTCTAATTTTTTTGTTAAATACCTTTAGATAAAATAATGACAAAATCGAAAATATGATATGAAAGTTGTAACCACAGTTGTAATAGATGATGTTTTCTTTTTTAAGCAGGTTATCTTTAAAAAATATTGAGAAATTTATAAGATTTTTTTTATACAAATTAATATCGTTGCTATTTATTTTTTTATTTAAAGAAAAGCTTGGGATCACAATGATTGAATTAAAGCCATGAAATCTTGCAGCATTTGCGATTTCATATGTTGTAAAGCACGTCCCGCCATCACTATCAATGGGATAACTTTTTGAGTTTATGCTTATAAAATTTAGTGCCAATGAGTTAGTCTTATTTTCCATTTTGTATCATTTTTATAAGACCTTCGGCAGAGACATCATGAGTCCAATTCTTTGTAACCCAATCAATTCTTTTTTCTCTCGAAGATCTTATTTGTTCAATACGAGAAACAACATCTTTTATCAATATATTTAATTCGCTAAAGCTATTTTCAGAAAAAGTAGCACTTAAGTAGTTTTCATCAATATCTTTTGATGCTCCAACAGAATTTTGAGTGATCACATATAGCCCACTAGATAGAGCCTCAATAACAATTCTTCCAAAAGGTTCTCGTCTTGATGGTAATATCAAAACATCAAATTCTTTAAGTTTTTGAGTTAATAATTCAGGCTCTAGCCATCCTTGAAAATTGATTGACTTTGATTTTGAAAATTTTTCGAGAAAAAAATCCTTTTCTGATTGTTTATAATTTCCATATATATCAAATTTAATTTGTTTATTGAAATTAGGATCGCTCAAGCTCATTGCATCAAATATAATATCTACTCCTTTTCTTTTACTTATTTCTCCGCAAAATACGAAATTAACTTTAGATTGATCTATTTTAGGTATTGATAAATTTTGTTTAAGTACTTCTTGTTTTGTAAAAGTTGCTCTTGGAATTAAAGTTATTTTATTCTCATCAATTCCAAGATCTGTTAAATATTCAAACATACTTTTGCCACCAGCACCGAAAGAGTCAAAAAAATTTAATAACAATTTTTTTATTCTTCTTAAGAAAAATGCTAAAAAAATTTTATCAATTCTCTTTGAACTTTCAAAAGGACCTGAGTTTTTAGATGTATTTGAGTTCCAGAAAATAAGTCGAATATCTTTATTAAATATTTTACGTCTTATTGCGTATAAGATTGCGCCAATAAACCCTACTCCGTATCCATCAAATATTATATTATTTGGCTGATATTTTTTTAAGTTCTTAACAAGACCTTTAGGAAAATCAATAGCTATCTCTGATTTTGGAAAATAATAATTGATTCCATCAAAAAAACTTATATCGAGTCCCTCATAATTTGGTATTTCGTGATTTCGATGAACAGGTATTTTCTTTACACAAAAAATCTTCAATTGAATATCTTTACTTGTAGATTTTTTTATAAATAGCTTATAAAGAGCAATTATATTTGGAGGAACATATGGAGTTATTACTGCTACTCTTTTCATTTAAATATTAAATCGAGATTCTTCATTATTTAGGACTTTCCCCCAACCTTTTAACCAAGAATTAGGCGAAAATTTCTCTTCATATTTTAATCTCGCATTTCCACCAATAGTATTAATATTTTTTGATACAAACTGAGCAGCCTCGATGATTGATAATACATCATCATTTTCAATCAAATATCCATTAATTTTATGATCGATATCTTGAGCAAACCCCTTAATATTTCTAGCTATAACAGGTGTAGATAGTCCAAAACTTAGAGGCACTACCCCACTTTGGGTCATGAGAGTATCTAATTTAAAGACACCTGATGATTTTATTATTGAGGATTGGATTATATTCTCTGACAAACTTTCCTCGTAGATTATTTTTAAACGACCGTCTTTGAGTTCTTTTGAAAATTTTTCAAAAATATTATTAGGAATTTTTGTGGTTGTTAATACTTTTATATTTATTTTTGATTCATGTTTAAGACAGTTTAAAAGTGGTTCAAAAGCTTTCGCCCCATGAAGCCTTCCAATAAAGAGAAAATAATTTTCTCTCAGCGCTGAAATTTCTTCAATATCAATCATTAGAGGACAAATTTGTATACTAGAATTTTTTTTTGTCATACCAAAAATTGAAGCTTTTTCAGATGCATGTTTTGAAGGTACAACAATTCTATCTGACAAAAAAAGTGCATATGCTTTTTGAATCTTTTCTAATATGCTCACCATTATTAGCCTTTTATAGCCATATTTATATTTATCTGGCATCCATGGTTCATGAACATAAACATATGTATTAATGGGTTTCTTAAAAAATCTCAATAAAATATTATATGGATGAAAGTTATAAAATATTATTTTGGAATAAGTATCAATTGATATTTTTCTTAAATAATTTATTAGTCCAAAAAAATTGCTATACAAAAAAACTTTTTCTTGATTAAATTCAGCTTCTTCAATGAGCCAATGATATTTTCTGTTAAGGAGTAAATTAACATCATAACCATCAAGTTGAGCAGCATTTGATAGCGCTATCATCTCTTTTAAAAGACCAGGCGAATATTTAAGACTAATAATATTAAGTTTTTTCATTAAGACTTAATTCCATATACCTTTTGAATCAATTAATATCTTGCCATTAAAGTCTAATCTTTTAATCTCGGTAAATTCTTTGTGATCAACTAAACTTATTGCAATATCACAATTTTTGATACCATCACTAAGAGAAACCAAATTTGAATTATTCTTTATGTCATTTGGGAGTTCTTGAATATTTGGTTCAACAATCAATATACTACAATCAAAAAATTCAATTGTTTTTTTAACTATTTCTAAGGCTGGACTTCCCCTTAAATCGTCAATATTGGCTTTAAAAGCTATTCCAAAAAATGCTACAGTAATTTCTTTTTCATTAATTTCTTTCTTTGAAAGAATATTTTTAATTTCTTTTTCTAATTTTTTAAAAACATACTCCGTCTTGTATAAATTAACCTCTCGTGATTGCTGTATTAGTCTTGCTACATTTGAATTTGCAACAATAAACCAAGGATCAACTGCTATACAATGTCCACCAACTCCAGGACCAGGTTGTAAGATATTAACTCTGGGATGTTTATTTGCAATCTCAATGAGCTCCCAAGGGTTTATATTATTCTCATCGCAAATCATTGATAATTCATTGGCAAAGGCTATATTTACATCCCTGAAACTATTTTCAGCTAATTTCGAAAGTTCTGCTGTTTCAGCATTTGTTTTATGACATTTACCAGTTATGAATTTTGAATAAAATTTAGAAGCCATATCTGCACATTCATCTGTTATTCCTCCAATTACTCTATCATTAGAAACAAGTTCATTTAAGGTATTGCCGGGAATAACTCTCTCGGGACAATATGCGATGTTTATATCAATCTCATTCAAATCTTCATGAGGAAAACTAAGTTCAGGCCTTAATTTTTTTAAAATTCTGCTCATCTTTTTTGATGTTCCAACTGGAGAAGTTGATTCAATAATAATTAAATTATTCTTATCTAAAACTGGAGCGATATTTTTTATAGCGTCCTCAACATATGTAATATCTGGTAAATTTCCCTGTTTTAGTGGTGTTGGGACGGTAATTATATATACATCTGAACTTATTGGTTGTGAATAAGCTTTTAGAAAACCCGATTCAACGGATTCTTGAACAATCTTTTTTAATCCAGGTTCAGTTATATGTATGTTGCCATTATTGACTGTATCTACAACATCATCATTAATATCAATTCCAAATGTTACTATCTCTCTATTTGATATAATTGCAGCTGTTGGCAAACCAATATAACCTAAACCTATAATTGAAACTTTTCTTACATTCATAAATTTAAATTTTTAAGGTGATTCTTTATCTTTTCAGCAGCCCTTCCATCACCAAATGGATTATTTAGATTACTCATTGAATCATACAAAGAATTATCATTAATTAACTTTTGACAATATTTTATGATGTTGTCTTTGTCTGCACCTACTTTTAAGACAGTACCTGCATCAATTGCCTCAGGTCTTTCAGAAGTATCTCTCATTAATAAAACAGGTTTGCCCATAGATGGAGCCTCTTCTTGGATTCCACCTGAGTCTGTTAATATTAAATATGATAGTCTCATTAGATATATAAAATCTATGTAATCAACTGGTTCAATTAAAAATATATTCTTTTGATTCTTAAGAATTTTATTCACAGGTTTAATTACATTTGGATTCAAGTGAACAGGATAAATAAACTGAACATCTTTATTGTCATTAGATATTGCTGATATGGCATTACAAATATTTTTAAATCCATCTCCAAAATTTTCTCTTCTATGTCCGGTTACTAAAATAGTTTTTTTATTTGGCTCCAAATAATCATACTTTTTCTGAATATCATTTAATAGCTTTTGATCAGTATCTAGTTTATTAGAGGCTAAAACTAAAGAATCTATGACTGTGTTGCCGGTTACAACTATGTTTTCTTCTTGAATACCTTCCCTAATTAGATTTTCTCTTGCTTGATTTGTTGGAGCATAATGAAAATTAGCAAGACTGCCAACCAGTCTTCTATTTCCTTCCTCAGGCCAAGGTGAATATAAATTCCCAGTTCTCAGGCCAGCTTCAACATGTGCAATTCTATTTTTATTCAAGTATGCAGACATTGCTGATGCAAAAGTTGTAGCGGTATCACCATGGACGAAAACAATATCTGGGGTTATGTTTTTTAATAACTTTGAGAAAGAATCTAAGATTGCAGAATACATAGAATGAACTTCCACACCAGGCTTCATTATGTCTAAACTGTAATCTGGAACAATTTCGAATAAATCAAAAACTGGTTTTATAAGCTCATCATGTTGCCCTGTATTACAAACTGTTAAATCAAAAAAAGGGTCATTTTTCAGTAACCTAATTAAAGCTGCCATTTTAATGGCTTCTGGCCTCGTCCCAATTGAAATTAATATTTTCACAATTAAATGTTATAAACAATTTTCGACATTATATCTTTTTAGAGTCTGAGGTCAGAAAATTCTTTATTTTTAATGCTTTTAATATCAAAAATTATTGAATTATCACTTTTTTTGAATAGATTTATTTGTTCTTCAGACATGTTTATAAATTCTGAGTGTGCAGTAGCAATAATCACTGCATCATATTTCTTGTGAACTGGCTTAGGAACAAAATTGAAATCATAATGAGTGATTGCATATTCTATATTTACCCATGGATCATAAATATCGACACTAATGCCTGATTTTTGAAGAGTATTTACTATATCAACTATTTTAGTATTCCTTATGTCAGGACAATTCTCTTTGAAGGTAAATCCCATTATTAAGACATTCAAGTTACTTAGCTCTAAATTTTGCTCATCAAATTTTTTAAGTATCTCTCTTGCGCAATAATTACCCATTTCGTCATTAATTCTTCTTCCGGATAATATCACTTCAGGATTATGACCTAACTCTTGTGACTTGTATGTCAAATAATATGGATCGACGCCAATACAATGACCTCCAACAAGACCAGGTTTAAAATTTAAAAAATTCCATTTAGTTGAAGCTGCTTTTAAAACCTCTTCTGTATCGATCTCAAGAAGATTAAATATAATTGACAGCTCATTGATTAAGGCGATATTTATATCTCTTTGAGTATTCTCAATAACTTTTGCAGCTTCTGCAACTTTTATAGAAGGAGCCATATATGTTCCAGCAGTAATAATCTCCTTATAGAGATTATCAATAAATAGAGCTGTATCTTCATTAGAACCAGATGTTACTTTGACAATCTTATCAATAGTATGTTTTTTATCGCCAGGGTTAATTCTCTCAGGGCTGTATCCAAGAAAGAAATCTGAATTAAATTTATATTTAGATATTTTTTCAATTTCATTAGCGCATATATCTTCAGTACATCCTGGAAAAACTGTTGATTCATATATTATTATGTTTCCTTTATTAATTTTCTTTGCAATTGTTCGGGTAGCATTTAATAAAGGACTTAAATCAGGCTTTTTGTCTGAATCAATTGGTGTTGGAACGGTAACGATGTAAATATCCGCACTAAAAAGCATTTCTTCATTGTCGGTTAAGACTAAATTTGATGAATTTAACATTGAAGGCTCTATTTCATTTGTTGAATCAACTCCTTCCAACAAAGAAGATATTCTTTCACTTGAAATATCGAAACCTATTACATTAAATTTTTTACTAAATTCTATGGCAAGTGGAAGACCTACATAACCCATTCCAATAATTGCAATTGTTTTATCTAAAGGATTCATTTTTTATATTCGTAATGATCTATATACCAATCAACAAAATTTGAAACTCCCTCCTCAACTGATACTCTTGGTTTATATCCAGTTAAATTAAAAAGAAGTTTGTTATCTGCGAGTGTTGATTTTATGTCGCCTGTTTGCATTGGCATATAATTAAGTATTGCTTTTTTATTAAGTTTTTTTTCTATTAAATTTATAAAATCCATTAAATTTACTTGTTCTGAATTTCCAATATTAACGATTCTAAATGGAGCTGAATTTGACTTAGAATCACATTCTACAGAATCATCAATATTTTTACTGGGTATGCAGTCAATTAATAGTCTGATGCTCTCAACTAAATCATCAACATATGTGAAATCCCTGAACATATCTCCGTTGTTATAAACATCTATTGGCTCATCATTGATAATTCCCTTTGTAAACTTAAATAATGCCATGTCTGGTCTTCCCCAAGGACCATATACAGTAAAAAATCTAAAAATAGTTGTAGGAATTCTATTAATATAAGAATATGCATGACTCATGCTCTCATTTGATTTTTTAGTTGCTGAATATATCGTTAGCTGTTCATCAGATTTATGATTTTCCTCAAAAGGCATAATAGAATTTGAACCATATACCGAGGAAGTTGATGCCATAAGAAAATGGTTAACATTGATATTTTTTATTATCTCTAGAAGATTAAAAGTTCCTACGATATTACTTTCGATGTATGCTTCAGGATGCTCTAAACTATACCTTACTCCTGCTTGAGCAGCCAAATGAACTATTATTTCTGGTTTAAAATCTCTTATAGCAGTTTCGAGAGCATTTTTGTCTTCTAATGCAGCAATCGTTTTTGAAAAATTATTCTTGTGTTCTGTTTCTAATATTTTGTGCCTATTTTCTTTTAATGTTTTATCGTAATAATCTGATAAATTATCAAATCCATGCACAATTTGATCATTATCAAGTAATAATTTTGATAAATGGAACCCTATAAATCCTGCAGAACCAGTTATAAAAATTTTATTTTTTTTCATAGGAAGTAATTATAGATGTTTGAAAAAAAACTAATAGTTATTTATTTTCGATAGCTTTTTTAAAAATAATATTAGAAGAATCTCCCAAATGGAACTTTGAAAAAAATATTGAATTTAAACTTTTTTGATAAAGTACTTCCATTAGTGAATTTGGTGAAGTCCCACTTAGAGATATTTCAAACTTCCTCCTTCCAATTTCTTTTTCAAGTTCATCATATGATAAAAGTGATATGTGAGTCTCATCCTTATATCCTCTCCAATTATTTCCAAGTTTTATTGCATCGAGTGAGTCAAGGTTTGGTGTTGAAATCAAACCATAGCTATCTTGGTCAAGTAAGGCATAAAAGTCATCTATATGCTTGGATGGATTCTCAAGATGTTCTATAACATGACTTGAAATTACCAAATTGAAACTATTATCTACTTGTTCTGAAATTAATTTATTCGCATCATGGCAAAAAAAAGAAACACTTTTTACTTTGATGATATTTTGAATGTAATCTAAATTTTCTTGAGAATGATCAACAAAAACATAATTTTTAATTTTGAATGCTTTTGATAGCTCAACTGCTAAATCACCATAACCTGGTCCAAATTCAAGAACATTAATTCCTTCATTCAATTTATTAAAATTTTTTTTAAAGATTTTTTTTAGAGCACGCACAAGTATTTTAGATCTAACAGTTTGCTTAATCATTGAAAGCTTTGATCTCTTTGGTATGTAAGATTTAATCATAATAATTCACTATACATTCATAATTTTTAAGAATTCAGCATCCCAGTCAAAATTAAATTTTTCATATACCTGCTCAACAAAGTTTAAATTTCTTTTCCAGTAATCTTTATTTTCAAATAATGCTTCAATTTTTGTTGATAATTCTTCAGCATTATCTTTGCCAAATAAAAATTCATCAAATCGAAAGATAAACTTATGCGCTGAAATATCTGACAATAAGATTGGTATATTAAATGATAGTGCCTCTAAGACACTATTTGGACTGAGGTCTAGTCTTGAAGCGCTCACAAAAATAGTATTTTTATTCTGTAAATAAAGGTGTGGATTTTCTCTGTGACCACAAAATTCTATATCAAGATTATTTCTGCTTATATAAACTTTAATATCTTCAATCTTTTCTTTAAATTGATGAGGAATGCTACCAATTAATTTAAAACTATATTTAGATGCATCAAGTTTTTTTGAGGCTTTAATAATAGTATCAATACCTTTACCATAAAATTGAATATTTCCTATATAAACTATAGTTCTTTTAAGAGTTGCAGAAGAATGTACAACAGATTCATTACTATTTTTAAATTTTAGATTCCACTGTATGCCTGAGTTATTTGTTAATGTATACATTCTTTGATTATTAAAAAATAAGCTCAACAGTATTGTTCTTATCCTTTTTTTTAGAAAATAATCTCTTAGAGCAAAAGGAGTTTGAAATATATATTTATCAATTAATAATAATCCAAGAAAAATAAAAAATGGAAATATTATTATCCTTATAAAAATTTTAAAAGAAGGTTTTTTTTTAAAATTAAACAGATAATTTTTTAGACTATCTATTCTTTGCATAAAGATAATATTAAAATTTTTGTAATTAATTTTGAGCAGTATAAGAGTGATGTAATTTTTAATTATGTCTGACTCGGAAGAAAATATAATATTTACTTTTATGTCTTTATTAAATTTAATTTCTTTGAAAGAATTTTTATATTCTATTCCTTCTATTGGATTTTTTACTTTTGGGGATACCCAAATTACATCGTGCTCATTTTTTATTGCATTTGAGGCACTTTCCAATCTAGCAAACTGTCCAGTTCCTTGAGATGAGTTTACGTAAAATATCGAAGTTTGTTTCATTAGCTAAATTAAAAAATTAATAATAGTTAGCACTAAGAAATTTTTTACCTTTAATGAGACATGCCTGAGATTTCATTGCATTTATATATTTAATTTTATAATTTTCATCCCAGATATCATCATTTTTCAACATTTTAATTAAGAGATGGAACGTCTCTAACTCAGCCTTTCTATGTGTATCATCAAATATAACGACCATATCGTCTTGATCTGAAAATCTCTTTACCAAAAAAGGCAATATCCCACATCGTGAGAATCTCTTTGTTCCCTTTGGGCCATCAACTATTACAAGATCAATAGTTTTATTTTTAAAAATAGATTCAAAATCTTGGTAAAAGAAGGTTTTATTTCTCGAAACTTCCACTTCAATTAAATTCCTAAATATTAATTGACTTTTATCAGGATTAATCAATTTAGATTTAATGCTATCAATCCAGAATTCATTATCATCAATTGAAAAATGATTGGCCTGATTCTTAGCAAAAATATTAAGAAGCATAGTCGTTTGGCCCATACCCAGCTCTATTATATTTAGCTGTTGGAATTCTTTTAAAAATCTACCAAGAAAATATAATAAACTTGAGTTTGCGCTCCCACCGAAAGGATAGAAATCATGTTTTTCAGGTAATAAATTTAAAAATGCTTGAAAATATAAAAGTTCTTTTGTTTCCAAGTTAGAGGAGTAATTAAAAATTTTTGAAATATTTTTTAATAGTCTTCTTAAATTTTCTTTTATCATTTTTATCCTTTTTTAACTTTAATGACAATGTCTACATCTATGCATTCAGGGTAATCTCTAGATTCGATGACTCTATATATTAAATAATACCAAGATTTTCTTATGAGGCTTCTTAGAAATTCTCTTATATTCTTAGGTTTATTAATTTTTGAATTCAGAATTTCTAGTTCTTTATAACCAAAAGCTGACATTAACTCTTTCATAGAATGACTTGTGAAAGATCTTTCATGAGTAATATCCATATACCTACCCATGCCTGAAATTATAGATTCAGCATTAATTGTTTTAATAATAAAAATGCCATTACTTGATAAAACTTGTCTTACTTTATCAACCACATCATAGAGTTCGTCGTCATCCAAATGCTCTAATACATCCATTAAAAAAACAACATCATAATGTTTATTATTTTCAATAGACTGATCTAAGAAATCAATTATTTCTCCTTGATTTATATCTAAATCTGCTAATTTTCCTTGTTCAATGTTTTCAAGAGAGACATCAATTCCATAGACATTTTTATAGCCGGAGTTCTTCAATCCAGATACTAGAGACCCTGTTCCACATCCCAAATCAATAATTTTTATATCACTGTTTGAGGGCAAAAATTCAATAAACTGTTTGCCATGCTCGCTTTTTTTTATGTACTCGATTTCATTTTGTTTTTTATCTAGGGATGAGTAATGACTGGAAAAATAACTTTCATAAATTTTCTTTTTAATCTTTTTCATAGTATTTTTATTTTATATTTTTTGAATATTCATAAACTGAATTACACATTGAAATAAGATCATGTTTAGATTTCCAGTTAAGTATTTTTTCTGCTTTTTTAACATCAGCATAACAACTTTCAGCATCTCCTTCTCTCTTAGGGTATATTTTGAAAGGAATTTTTTTATTTGAAACTGTTTCAAATGCGTTTAATACTTCCATAACTGATGATCCTTTACCTGTGCCAAGATTAATAAAATCTATTACTTTTTCCTGATTAACTATATATTCTAGAGCATCTAAATGGCCTTTAGCCAAATCTTCAATGTGAATATAATCTCGTATGCCTGTTCCATCAGAGGTGTTATAGTCGTTACCAAAGATTCTCAAGTGATCTATCTCGCCATTATGTACTTTAAGAATATATGGCATTAGATTGTTAGGTAACCCAACTGGATTGTCTCCAATTATTGCTGATTCATGCGAACCAATTGGATTGAAATATCTAAGCGAAATAAAACTCCAATCGTTATCTGAATTACTCAAATCTAAAAGTATGTCTTCAATCATTATCTTTGTAGATCCATATGGATTAATTGCAGTTATTGGATGATTCTCATCAATCGGTAAATATTGTGGATTACCATATACGGTTGCACTACTGCTAAAAACAATCTTTTTTACATTATGTTTCTTCATGATCTTAAAAAGACTTATTGATCCGCTTACATTTGAAGAGTAATAGTCTAGAGGCAACAAAACAGATTCACCAACTGCTTTTAAACCAGATAAGTGAATAACTGCATCAAGATTATTGCTCTCAAATACTTTGTTTAACTTCTCATCATCTCTAATGTCTATTTCATTGAAACAAACTTTTTTATTAGTGATATTTTCTATCTTATTTAATGTCTTTATTTCGCTATTAACTAAATTGTCGACTATTACAACATCATAACCGGCATTAAGAAGAGTTACGGCAACATGTGATCCTATGTAACCAAGTCCACCTGTCAAAAGAATATTCATTTTATTTTAGCCAATATGAAGATTAAGCATTAGATATGTTTTTATATGACAAATAAGTTTCTCTCATAAAACCAATTAGCATTGACAAAAACATTCCGATAAATGCACCAATAATGCAAATCACTGATCTTTTAGGTTCTGACTTTGATTCAGGTGAATATGGTGGATCGATAACTTTAAATAAGTATTCAGGTTTTGACTTAGCTAACATGATTTGTTGGATTTGTTCTTGAATTAGAGAAGCTAATATAACTCTAACCTCACTAAGATCAGCTGATTGAAATTGAGGTTTTAAGTACTCAATTGAATTTTCAGCTTCAAAAATTGCTTTTGCACGTGCTTTTTCATTGATTGAATACACAATTTTATCTAACCACTCTTTAGTTAACTTTGGTGAAAAATGTTTAATCTCCATTGCTAAAAAACCTGTATCAATGTCTTGAGATACAGAAAATATCTCTACCCAAAATTCATAAGCCTCTTGATCCGTTGGAGCAGCTACAATCCACTTTTCGTTGTCAACGTCATATACTCTTGGATCAATAACTAATTCTTGTTTAGCAAGATCCCACTCAGTAGAAGCTAGCAAAGGAACCTTCATTTCATATTCATTTAATATTTCAGAGAAAAAGCTATATGACCTTAGTATTTGAACAGCTTCATTAGTGCTGTTAGCTTGATTAGTTATTTTTCTTCCAGTGATGCTTGCTAAACTTGATAATGCTGAATTTTGCATCAAAGATGATTCGCTTAAATTTGTTACTGGTGCAAGAATAACTCTAGATTTATATATATTAGGAAGTGACAGCGCAAATATCACAGAAAGTATACAAGAGATTATAAATAAAGAAACAACTAATTTTTTTTGATTCCATATTCTATTAAAAACAAGGACAATATCTATACCATCATCATTAAGATATTTTTTATCATCATTTTTAAACGTGTTTTGATTCATCTTAACTAAATATATCAAACTTTTTTAAATTAATAACCATATTTATGAATTAATAGATATGGAGGCTGAAGCCGGAATCGAACCGGCGTAAACGGCTTTGCAGGCCGCTGCATAACCACTCTGCCATCCAGCCAATTAACCAAATTCAAATT
>MDTE01059576.1_pt1 | contig 30771 bp, 22 predicted proteins | sample 811231 | NCBI WGS metagenome assembly MDTE01 (sample SAMN05326651, study PRJNA326480) | marine metagenome | isolation source: seawater | place: Indian Ocean: Red Sea | collected 2010 | reverse complement strand
GATGGATGATGAATGGATGACGACTTCAGATTACGACGCGTCGACGCGCGAGAAACGCGCCGTTCGCGACGCGACGACCGCGAAAGCGCGCGCGTGCGTCCACCGTCGTCGACACCGCGCGAACGAGACGCGAACGAGACGCGAACGAGACGCGAAAGAGACGCATCTGGAATCTCGAGGCGGCGTTGACCGCGTCCTCGTCGAGACGGTCCCGCGCGTGCGCGACGACAAAGAGGCGTCATGACGGCGGTGACGGCGAAGACGACGTCTCGATCGTCCGCGCCGACGCTCGCCGGGGAGCGATACGTGGAGAATAAACTGAAACACGACGTGCGCGTGTCCAACATGACGGCGGCGAAGAAACTCGCCGACGCGATCCGCACGTCTCTCGGACCGAGAGGGATGGATAAGATGATGGTGGACGCGTCGAATGATGTCACCATCTCGAACGATGGAGCGACTATATTGAAGACGATGGATGTGACGCACCCGGCGGCGAAGATGTTGGTGGAGTTGTCCAAGTCGCAAGACGTCGTGGCGGGGGATGGGACGACGAGCGTGGCGGTGCTGTGCGGGGCGTTGTTGGATAAGTGCGTCGGGTTGTTGGGACGCGGCGTGCATCCGACGGCGATTTCGGACGCGATGGGAAAGGCGTGTGAAAAGGCGTGCGAGATATTGGAGGGAATGAGCGATCCGGTGGATTTGGAGGATCGAGAGAGTTTGATTCAGGCGGCGACGACGAGTCTCGGGTCAAAGGTTGTGGCGCAATATTCCAATCTGTTGAGTCCGATCGCGGTGGATTGCGTGCTCAGGGTGCTCGACGGTGAGCGTCCGAACATGGTCGATCTGCGAGACGTGCGCATCGTGAAGAAAGTCGGAGGAACGATGGACGATACCGAGCTCGTGGACGGCATCGTCTTCGATCAAAAACCGAGCAAGGCGGCGGGCGGACCGACCAAGGTGGAGAACGCGAAGATCGGTTTGATTCAGTTTTGCATCTCTCCGCCGAAGACGGACCTGGAGAATAACGTCATCGTGAGTGATTACACGCAAATGGATAAGATTTTGCGCGAGGAGCGCAACCATATCATCGGCATCATCAAGAAGATCAAGGCGAGCGGGTGCAACGTTCTCTTGGTGCAAAAGTCCATCCTGCGAGACGCGGTGACGGATTTGGCGCTTCACTACTTGGCCAAGGCTAAGATTCTAGTCATTCGAGACATTGAACGTGAGGAGATCGAGTTCATCAGCAAGACGCTTCACTGCCAACCGGTGGCGCACCCGGATCACATGACGCCAGACAAGCTCGGTCATGCCGCGCTCGTGTCGGAGAAGCAATGCGGCAACGGTAAGGTTGTGCAAGTGTCTGGAATCGAGAATATGGGTCGAACGGTCTCCGTCATCGTGCGCGGTAGTAACCAACTCGTCGTCGAAGAGGCCGACCGCTCGTTGCACGACGCTCTGTGCGTCATTCGTTGCTTGGTGCAAAAGCGCTTTTTGATCGTGGGCGGCGGCGCGCCCGAGGTGGAGGTGTCCCAAAAGCTTGGGTACTGGGCGCGAACGCAGAGCGGTATGGACACAGTCGCCGTGAAGGCTTTTGCCGAAGCCTTAGAGGTCATTCCGTACACTTTGGCAGAAAACGCCGGTCTCAACCCGATAGAAATCGTCACCGAGTTGCGCAACGCGCACGTCGCCGGCAACGTGCACCACGGCATCAACGTGCGCAAGGGTTCGATTTCCAACATGAAGGATGAAAACGTGCTCCAGCCGCTGTTGGTATCGACGAGCGCGCTGTCTCTCGCGACGGAGTGCGTGCGCATGATCTTGAAGATTGACGACATCGTGCCTAGTATGCGGTGAGCATCGTCCTAGTCCGAGGGGCGAGTTTCGCGAGGAGAGCAACCTAGTTTCACATTTTCAATACGAAATCACACTTGCTGTTACACGCTTTGAACGTACGAATTGATTTGATTGAAGAATCACGCTTATCTCTGAATTAAATTTTGCCTAGGAAATACCAAATGTCTACTCGTTCGTGTTGCTTACGCCTGTTGCAACATGTGCGCCTTGTGTGTCGCGGCGGCGACGTCCGCGGTCACGTCCGTCGGGTTTTGCGCCGCGTGCGGGTGTTCCGCGCCCGCGTACACCTTCAAGTGCGTAAACGTCTCCCGTCCCATTCGGTTCTTCGGCAACATACCCTTGATCGCCTTTTCAATCACTCGGGCCGGTTGTCTCGCGTGAAGCTTCTCGTACGTCTCCTCCTTCATCGAACCCGGCTTACCGCGCACGCCGAGCGTGTAGTACTTCTTTTGAAGCGCCTTGTTCCCAGTTACAACAATCTTGTCGGCGTTCACGACGATCACGTTGACGCCCATGTTGAACGCCGGGGTGTAGCACCCCGTGTTCCCGCCGCGCAAGTACGTCGCCGCGACGGTGCTGAGGCGACCGAGACGCAACCCAGCCGCGTCGATGACCACCCACGGCTTACGGGACGCATCGGCGTCCTCACCCTTCGGGTAGTACGTCTTGTTGAACACATCCCGGCCGAGCTTTTCAGCCGTGACACCTTCCGGAAGCTTCACGCTGTGGCCGCGAGTCGCGACGGAGCGCTGCACCATCGGGGCGGGCGTCGAGGTCTTCGCCGCCGCGGCTGCGAGAGGGGGGCGAACGATGAATTCCATCCGTCAGTCGGTCGTCCAGACGAGCGTTGGCGCGATGCGTCGCGCGCGATCGATGATAAAAATAACGCGCGTTCATATCGTCACGTCTCGCGCGTCCATATCGTCGCGCGCGTCTCGCGACGGGCGCGCGACCGTGCGAGGGACGAGACAAAGCCCTACAACCCTCACGAGCGATGCGCGCGCCCGTCGTCGTCGCGCGAGCGCGCGAGACGGCGCGTCGCGCGACGAGCGCGTCGATCGAAATGCGCGTGAACGTACCTTGGCGTCTGGGCGCGACGCGCACGGGCGCGAGGTTCGCTACGGTCGCGAACATCTTGCTGACGTCGGTCGGGAAATGGCGGACGCGTGACGGCACGAGGGCAGGTCTCGAGTGCGGTTAAACACATTTTGTTTCTTTATTTAAGCTTAATTGCATCTAAGTATGTTCATTTTGTCTGTGATGTTGTTACCGTGAGCAATGTATGCGTGCACAAGCGCCGCATGAAAGAGCGCGTGAAGCCTATCTATGCGTGAAATTTGATCCCGTCGACGCGTCGCGCGCTCACGAGGTCTTGACCTCTTCCTTGCGCTTGCGAACCTCGAGGTGGACGAGGAGTGAACTGACGTCGGCAGGTGTGACGCCGCCCACGCGGGAGGCCTGACCGATGGTGGCGGGACGCACACGAGAGAGTTTCTCGCGCGCCTCCATGCGAAGCGTCGTTATCGAGGCGTAATCGATGTCGTCTGGGATCGTCTTGCCGAACTTGCTCGACTCGCGCTCGACCTGAACCTCTTGACGTTTGATGAAGCCGGAATACTTGACGCGGATCTCCACTGCCTCGGCCTCCCAGCGCGTGAGAGGATTCTCGAGGTCGCCGTGTCCGGCTTCTTCGAGCATGGAATATGGCACCTGCGGACGCCTGAGAAGCTCTTCGAGGGTGTAGCTTTGTCGCGAACCTGCGCCAGAAACCTCGAGAGCGCGCTGACAGAACTCATCCTTGATGTTGAGTCGAGTGTTTTGTAAGCGGATCAACTCGTTATCCACGGCGTCGCGCTTCTTCACAAACTTTTTCCAGCGGTCCTCAGAGATGAGACCCATCTCGCGTGCGAGCGGCGTGAGGCGCATGTCGGCGTTATCCGACCGCAAAACCAATCTATATTCGCTTCTCGAGGTCAACATGCGGTACGGCTCGCGTAAATCTTTGGTGCACAAATCGTCGATGAGAGTACCGAGGTACGAGCCCTCGCGAGGAAGAATGAGCTCCTTGGCGCCGTTGCTGACTCCACCCTTCGCCACCTGCGCGGCGTTGATACCGGCGAGTAGCCCTTGAGCGGCCGCTTCTTCGTACCCCGTCGTTCCGTTGATTTGACCGGAAAAGAATAAGCCAGAAATCTTCTTCGTCTCGAGCGTCGGCTTGCACTGATAGGCGGGTAAGAAATCGTACTCGACGGCGTACGCAGGTCGTAAAATCTTGCAGTTCTCCAGACCAGGAAGCGTGCGAAGAAGTTGAAGCTGGAGTGGTTCGGGCAAACCCGTACTGAACCCTTGCACGTACACCTCCGGCACCGTGCGCCCCTCGGGCTCGAGGAAAATTTGATGGCTCTCCTTGTCGGCAAAGCGCACGATTTTATCCTCAATCGACGGGCAGTATCGCGGACCCTTCGCCCCGCACCACCCTCCGTACGTCGGTGTCTCTAATAAATTATCCTGAATGAGCTTGTGCGTCGCCGCCGTCGTTCGAGTCATGTGACAACACATCTGGTCTCGCACGACGTGCGCATCCTCGTCGAACGAAAACCAACGCATGTCCACGTCCCCGGGTTGTTCCTCCAAATTCGTGTAATCGATCGTTCGCGAATCCACTCTCGCGGGCGTTCCCGTCTTCAGACGATCGACCTCGAACCCGAGCTCTTGTAAATACTCCGTCAATCCCTCGCTCGGCGCCTCGCCCGCGCGTCCCGCCGCTAGCGTCTTTCGTCCGACCCAAATTTGACCATTCATAAACGTCCCAGTCGTTAGAACCACCGCCGGCGCCTTAAACTCCATCCCAAAGTGCGTGCGCACGCCCTTCACGTCGTCGTTCTCCCCTAAAATCAACTCCGTCACCATCCCTTCCCGTATGCTCAGATTGTCCTGCGTCTCCAACTTTGCGCGCATCTCCTTCGAGTACTCCCACTTATCCGTCTGCGCTCGCAGCGCCCACACCGCGGGTCCCCTCGACGCGTTCAACACGCGTTTCTGTAGGTACGTCTTATCGCTCACGACCCCCATCGCCCCTCCCAGGGCGTCGATCTCGTGCACCAACTGCGACTTGGCCGGCCCGCCGACGGCTGGGTTACACGGTTGCCACGCGATTCGGTCGAGGTTGAGCGTCAACAGGAGCGTCCTCGCCCCCACCCTCGCGCTCGCGAGCGCGGCTTCGCATCCCGCGTGTCCCGCGCCGACGACGACGACGTCGTAGGCGTCGGCGTCGGCGTCGAGCGCGGCGACGGCGGCGGGACGCGCTCGAGCGCGAGCGGCGACGGCGGGACGACGAGACGACGCCGACGCGCGTCGACGGGAGGAGGTCGACGCGTGGGCGTGGGCGCAAACGCGCGAGACGTGCGGCGCGCGCGTCGGCATGCCGCTCGCTCGCGAGCGCGACGCGGCGTCGACGTATGTGGAGACGCGGGCGCGGCTTCGCGGCGAGAGGCGTCGACGGAGACGACGAGCGCTCGAAATCGTGAGGAATGGGTATTCAAAATCGCTTCGTCGAGAACGCGGCGATGTACGAACGTTCGCGCGCGCGTTTTCGAACGCGAGCGCGACGCGAGTCCGCGGCGTCGTCCGTCATCGTCTCGAGACGGTCGGCGCCGAGAGCGCGGGGTTTCGCGCCTATCGCGCCCCCTTCGCCTTTTGTTCGCGCGCCATGCTCTTTTGCACGCCCGCGAAATCGATGTATTTACCGTTGCAGTACGCGTCCGTGTTGTACCACTTGTGGCCGAACTTGGTACCGTGCTCCATTTTTTCGCCGTTGCGCTTAAACTTGCGCTCGTTCGTGACTTCGCCCGGGAAGACGCCGAGGTTGACGAGCATTTGAATCGGGTTCAACGTGCCCGTGACGAACGGCAAAAGCGCCGCGGTGATCGCACCAACACCCAAGACCAAAATCGTACCGCCAACGCTCACCGCACCGGCGTATTCCGGGCTGAACAAATCACCCGCGCGCGCCGGCGCGCTCGCCGCGAGCGCCGCCACCGACGTCGACGCCGCCGCCGCGCGTCGTCGCATCGTCTCCACGGACGCGTGGCACTGCGTCCACGAACGAATCACTCGTCAGTCTCTCCTTCGCTCCCAATCTCCACGCGCGCCGCGTCCCCGCACGCGCGCCTCGCGCGACCGACACCGTCGCGCGCGATCGGATCCATCCACCCACCCACACGAGGGGTCGTCGTCCCTCTCGCCCTCATCCTTCGCTCGCGCGCACCTTGACCGAACGTCTCACCGCACCGCCGCGACGCTCGATTCTCTTCCCGATCGTCGCCGTCGGCACCATCGTCGTCGCCATCGTCGTCGCCATCGCGCGTCGATCGATCGCGCGCGGCGCGCGCGCGCGCGCCGGGGCCGATGGGGACGCTGGGGACTCTTCCGACGAGTCATGACTCGTGGGTAGTGACTGGATAAGGTGGGCCTGTGGTGTGATGAGTCGTGACTCGTGGATGGGTGGGGACACCGTGGATGCCGGACGGGACGATTGATTGATGTGATGTGATTGACGACGCCGATGGGACGCCGATGACGACGCTCGAGGCCGCGACGCGACGCGATGGTGATGAGCGGTGGGGTGGTGATGCGAACGCCTTCGCGCGCGGTGCGTGACTCGACGCGAGGGACGATGAGGACGAGGACGAGGACGAGACGAGGACGGATGCGAATGGGGACGGTGGTGCGCGGGAACGGTGGTGCGAGGGACGCCGAGTCGATGTTGGTGGAGGGACGCGCGATGTACGAGCGAGGCGACCGGATGAATGGGTTTAAGACGTTCGAACGCGCGCTCGATGGCGGTGGAGACGGGACGATGACGGCGGCGACGCGGCGAGAGTTGTGTTATTGCGCCATGTGTTGCAGCGCGGCGTTCGGCGACGTGGAGGCGGCGAAGATGTATCTGCGAGAGATGCAGGCGTTCGGGTTGGATTTTGAGATGGCGATCGCGGATCCGAGATTGATGAAGATGGAGTCGTCGGCGCTGATGAAGAATCAGTTGAAGAAGTTTGCGGCTGGGGAGGGGAGATCGTTCGGAACGGTGCAGCGGGAGAGGTACGAGCGAGACCAGGCGGCGAAAGGGCCGGGTCCGGCGCCGACGAGCGTGAAGGGATTGAGAGATTTGGATATTAGTTCGGACACGGATGAGAGCGTGGAGGCCATCGTGGGACGGGTGGCGGCGCTGATCGCGCTCGCCGTCGTCGGTTTCGCGGCGTTGTTCGCGGCGGGGATGCAAGTCATGGAACCGGGTTCGCTTCCGTTTGAAGAGGTGTATTGAGTCTTGAGCGCGCGCGCGACGATTGCGATTTAATAAAGAAGAAAATACTGTAGTAGATATTATGAATTGTCCAACATTGCTGCGCTCGCGTGCGATCATCTATAACTGAGAACTCGGAGCAGAACTAGCGGGCTTGTTGTCGCCAGCCTCGTAATACTCTTGGAGAATGCTATTTCTGGAAGGTTGCTTCAACTTGCGAAGCGCCTTGGCTTCGATTTGACGGATGCGTTCGCGCGTGACGGAGAAAACCGTTCCGATTTCCTCGAGCGTCTTGACGCGACCGTCGTCTAAGCCGTAACGCAATCGCAACACGTCCCGCTCCCGCGGGTTGAGCGTGTTGAGCACGTTTTCTAAATCCTCCTTTAAGAGAGACTTGCCGCTCACCTTTTCAGGGCCTTCGGCGTAAATATCGACCAAGGTGTCCTCGATGGTGCGACCTTTGTTGTCTCCACCCATGCTCTGCGCGAGCGACACGGGTGCCTGCGCAGCCTTCTTAATCTGAGTTATCTTTTCAGCAGACATATCCATCTCGGACGCAATTTCGTCAACCGTCGGGTTGCGTCCGTGTTGAATGGCAAACTTTTGTTCCATCTTCGAAATTCTGCTAATAATTTCGAACAAGTGCACGGGCAAACGAATCGTCCGACTTTGATCACTGATGGAACGCGTCACCGCCTGACGAATCCACCAGTGCGCGTACGTGCTAAACTTGTATCCGCGTTCAAAATCAAACTTCTCCGCTCCTCGAATCAAACCGACGCACCCTTCCTGAATCAAATCTTGGAAGCTCATGTTGGTGTTGGCGTACTTTTTCGCGATGGAGACCACCAGACGCAAGTTTGCCTGAATCATCTCATTCTTCGCCGCCTTACCGTCGCGCAATCGCTGGTGGAGCGCCTGCACGTTCAAACCCGCCGCGGAGGCCCACTGTTGATCGGTGACTTCGACGTCGGGATTTTCTTCGTCGACGAGGCTCTCTCGGATACCCTCCAGACGCATCAAGTCTTGAATGCGCTTGGCGAGCTCGACCTCTTGTTTGGCGTTCAAGAGCGTGACCGAGCCGATGTCCTTGAGATACGATCTCATGGAATCCGTCGACACGCGCTTGCTCGTGCGCGCGAGCTGCTTGGCCGGCTTGCGAGGCTCGAGGGTGACCCCGCGCACTCGATCCCGCGATCGGCTCTGCACCATGTCCGACACGGATGCCTTGCGCGGACGGCTTCGCACACCACGCGCGACGGCGCGCGCGCGCGTGCTTCGCGCCGCTAAACCCTGCGTGACGACGCCGTTTTCCACAGCCGCCAGCGCGGTTTCGTCGTCGCCCGCGGACGCCGAGGCGGCGCGTCGACGGCGCGTCTTCTTCGCGCCATTCGTCGACGGTTCCGGTCCTAACTTCTCGCGATCGGGAATGTCGACGCTCGAATTCGCCTCGAAATCATCCATGAGAGAGTTTTCCAACGACGCGAGCTCAGCCTCGGTCGGCGCGCGCCGCCTGGCGGCGGCGCCGTCGAGCTCGTCAACCTCCGCCGATAACTTATCAACCTGCGCCGCGAGCGCGGACAAATCCACGCCCTCCATCGCCGCCAATAACGCCGCATCATCGTCTCCATCCATGCTCATCTCCCTCGACTCCAAGATGGCGCGCGGCGCTCCCGGACGTCTTCTCGGCGACCCTCGCGCGTTCGCCCCGGTGCCGTCCCCCCCGCCGAGTCCCAAACCGTCCGCCCCCGTCGCCTTGGACGTCGACGCCTTCCCATCCGCGCTCGCCACATTTTTCTCCGTCCACCCGCGTCCATTCTTCCCGCTCAGCGCGCTCGCGACGCACGAATCCCCTCGATTCCCCTCCCCGGGCGCCGCCGCCGCCCCGACGCGCCCCGTCCGCCCCACCCGCGGCGCGCGCACCGCGCCGGCAACCTCGCGCGCGCGCGCGCGCGTCGCTCCCATCGCGCGCGATCGACCCATCATTTTTCTCCCACGACTCACGCTCGCCTGCGCACCCGTGGCGCACCGATGCTGCGCGCGCGACGCCATCGACCCCGCGCGCGCGATCGCCCCCGCGTTCGCGCCCGCGATCGATCGATACGACGCGGATTCGTTCCTCGAATCCGAATCCGAACCCCCGACGCGCGCGCGAACGCGAAATCCACTCGCGCGACGCGCGCGCGAATCCCACACACACACACACACCACCGACGCGCCACCTCCCGTTCGCGTCCGAACGACTCGCGACTCGCGACGCGCGCGTCGACGTCTCCCGTCCCCATCGCGCGCGTCCACCACGTCGGCACGCGTCTCGTCTCCCCGCATCACACACATAGGTCCCGAGTCGATTTCTCTACGACCACAACCCTCGTACACCACCGGTCGATTACCCATACCACCCATACACGACCCGCATCCGCGTGCACGCACGAGGACACATCCACCGATCACGACTCCTCGAGCGTCATCCACACGTCCACCCGCACGCGTTCTCCACCGTGGAAAATCCAAAAATCCATCCGCGGTCGCGCGGTCGATCCACCACGTCGCGCGCGCGCGCGTTCATCGTCCACCGCGTCTTCGTCGCGCGTCGTCCGCGCGCGCGGGTGGGTAAAAAAGCGAAAACGTGATGCGTGAAAGTGCATGAACCGAATGAATGCGAATGCGCGAACGCGCGACGGGACGCGCGCGCGTCAGTGATGTTCGCGACGACGACGCGTTCGACGCGAGGAGGAGACCGTCGAGACCGTCGGCGTCGACGTCGGCGACTCGGTCGCGACGACGAGGACGAGAACGACGGGTGGGATCCCGAGGCGGGGGCGGGAACGCGGACGCGCGGCGGCGGGGTGTCGACGACGCGTTCGAACGCGTCGATGCGTTCGACGACGCGCGCGACGACGAACGCGACGACGACGAACGCGACGATGACGGTGTGTTCCACCGCGCGCGGGTTCGCGGTGCTCGACGGCGTCGCGACCGACGCGGCGAACGAACGCGCGCGCGAGGCGGAGGGAACGACCGGGACGACGACCGAGGCGGTCGGAACCGAGACGACGACGACGACGAACGCGCGACGATCGAGACGATTGGAGGCGCGCGCGATGGAGGGTGAAGACGTGGTGATGGATGATGTCGTCTCGACGACGAGGACGACGCGCGAGAGCGAACGGGTGCGCGCGAATGAATTGCCTCGAGACGTCGTGGTTGAAATCGCGGCGAGGTTGGATTCGGAGCGCGACTTGGCGGCGTGCGCGGCGACGTGTTCGACGTTTCGACGGGCGACGAGGACGGAGAGCGTGTGGAGAAATCTGTTGGCGAAACGATTGGGGGCGGAATCGACGGTGGTGTTGCCGAAACGATTGGTCGGTGAGGTCGTGGACGGGTCGGTGATCGCGTCGACGAGGACGAGGGCGACGTCGAGTCGAGTAACCGACAGCCGCGCGGCGACGCCGAGGTGGATGGGGGTATATAAGAGGTGGCATCGACCGGAGAGCGACGCGCTTCGATGGAGCACGACGACGACGGAATCGAGTCTGGAACCGGCCGAGACCAAGTACGCGGCGAGATATTTGCACAGGTGCACCGCGGTGGGCGACCGATCGAAGATTTTATTCTTCGGCGGGCAAGGGAGCGGGAGCGACTTTTACAACGATTTGCATCTCCTCGATCTCGATCAACCGGAGCTGCGATTGAAGCAATTGTACGCGAGATCCGCGAATGAACCACCGTTTCCGCGGTGCTCAGGCACGCTCACCGCGATGGCTGTGAATGGGGTGAAAAACTCTGAAGTCGTCGCGCTCTTCGGCGGTTCCCAAGGATTTTTCGAGGGATTTTCAAACTCGTTGCGCATCCTGTGCGCGGACGGAAACGATGGCTTACGCGTGAGTGACGCCGCTGTGAATGGATCTGGGCTCATTTGGCGGCAACCCGTCGTTCGAGCGAATCCGAATAATCCCGGACACGCCGTGCCCGCCGCCCGCTGGGGTCACTCCGCCGTCGCGCTGGATGGCAAACTCATTCTTTTCGGAGGGTCGAATACGACGCATTGTTTCAACGATACGTGGTCGATGGAGCTCAACGTGGAGAACGATAAGCTCGTCGCGACGTGGACCTTGCTTTTGGATGGTGACAAACTTCCCGCGCCGCCGGCGCGAGCCGGTCAAACCGCGTCTCTCGTCGGTACTTCCTTATATATTTTCGGTGGGTGCCACATTTCCGAGGTTTTCAACGATGTTTGGAAGCTCGATTTGCGACCAGCGAGTGGAGAACTGCGCTGGGAACGCATCATCGCCTCGGGAACGCCGCCTGCACCGAGAGTCGGTCACGCCGCGGTCGTCTTGGGAGATAGAATTATTCTTTGCGGCGGACGAGGCTCAGCACAAGCGGACTCGCGAGGAAAGTACGCCTCCGATGACGATGGCCTCGCGTCCATGCAGGGCTTAACATTTTTTCAGAGCGGTTTCGCGATGCTGGATACTACAGCCAGAAGATGGCTTCCCTTCCAGTACCCGACGATGGAAGAAACGGATGGAGACATGATGTGTTGCGATCGCATCACGCACGTCCGCGAGCATCGCACCGGTCACGTCATGATGCCGGCCCGAAATGGCTGTCTCTTGTTGATCGGTGGACTCGGGTACGATGGAATCTTCCAGAACGATCTGTCGCTCGTCTCTCTATTCTGAGACGAGCAGCGAAAGCGCAGTAATGTCTACGCATTCTTCGTTTGCGATTCAGCGGGAACGAGGTGATGTATTTTTTTTGTTCTATATCGATTACAACTCAGCTAGTGTACCTAGTATACCTTGATGTAAGATCGTGTCACTATTATTCTTTGTTATTCTGTGTACCTAAAACCCCACCGGCTTCGCCAAACCGCGCGATACCATGCACAGCGCCTTGTACCTGATGCCCATTCCCGGCGGTTCGCCCTTGGCTGCGTCGCCCGCACTCTCGCCCACCAACCGCTCGCATCCTTTCACCAATCCATCCGCCTGTGCCTCGCTCGACGCATTTTCGACGAGCTTTTCTAAGCGAGGTATCAAGCCGAGACTCAAAAGTAGTTGCTGTTGCGTCACCGGGCCAAAACATTTCACGCCCGTCTGCGGTTTCTCTTCCACGATTTGGCGAAGCGACCCGAAATCTACGTAGGCGGAAAGATCGGCTTCGCCCGGCGTGTCAAGGACGTGGACGAACTTGTGATCCTTGATCGCCTCGAGAGTGTTTCCGAGTGGACCCTCTTCTCCGTAATCTATAGCGATTGCCGCTCCAGAGTGTTTCTCGATGCGGTCGATCAAGTTGTCCCAGAGCGTCATGCTCGGAGGACTGAGCTCGAGCAGGCGTAAGCTATCGACTTGCTCTTTCGGTAAACCCTTCAAACGGCGAGATACGAGCATGTGACTAGCGGGCGTCGGGCCCGGAGAGAGAACCATCTCCAAATCTCGACCGGGAACCTTCTCGATGGGATTCTCTCCCTCGCCCACCAATCCGCTGTCGATGGTGATGAGCTTCTCGCACCAGCCACGTTCGGTGCGCTGAAATTGTCTCACCGGAAGTGCATCGAAGAACTCATGACAGATCACCAACGTGGGTCCATTCGGTACGCTCTCTAATCCATCGTGCCAATACACGTTCGCACCGTTAATTTCTGATTTACCGCGTGTGTGTGCCTCGCCGGACGGACCGTCGTTCTGCTTGACGGTTTTCCCCTCGTGCTCATCCTGTAAAATATTCTTAGGCACTACCAAACCGCGCACACCGCGCGGTGCGCTCTTCTCCAAGTTCGTGCACTTCAGTGTCTTCGCTTGCATCTCTCGCAGGGCTGGGGATACCTCGATCAAGTGCACGCTCATCGCCTCTCGAAATTTCGCGAACTTGCTCGTACCGCGTAATAAATCCGCCATGAGCGTTCCACGGCCGGGACCGAACTCTATCACTCGCAGTGTGTCCGGAGAACCCAATGCCTCGTACTGCAAAGCCGCCCACACCCCCAGCATCTCTCCGAACACCTGAGAAATCTCTGGACTTGTCACAAAGTCTCCCTTTTTCCCGAAGACGTCGCCTCGCATGTAATAACCATACTCGGGGTGCGTCAAGCACTCTCGCACGTAATCGCTCACGGGAATCGATCCACCGGCGAATTTTATCGCGCGTTCCAAGTGCCCGAGCATTCCTTCCCTCGTCACCGCCTCCTCGCCCGCGTCGTCGCCGCCCGCTGCGTTCGCTCGAGCGCCGCGCTCGAGCGCGCGTCTCAGTCCCGAGCGATCGATCGCAACCTCCATCGTTCGTCCACCGTCGCCCGACGTCCCCTCGTCCGACGCGCTCGAGGATATCCATTGCCTCCATCCTCTCGCCCCTCCTTCGCGCGCAATCGCGCGCGCGCGCGCCGTCTCGCGCCTCCGACGTCCGCGCCTCGCGCCTCTCGCGCGCGCGCGCGCCTCGTCCTCTCGCCCCTCCACCGTCGCCGCCGCGACCGCGGACGACGCGACCGCGAGCGAGAAGGAACGCGACGTCACCACCGACGTCGACGCGCGCGCGACGCACCGCTCGAGCGCGCGTCGCATCGCTCGCGCGCTCGAATGCAGCGCGCGCGACGTCGCGCCCCGCGTGACTTCGCGCAGTGCACCATTCATACCTTTATCACACATCACAATAGTGCCATACAATCTAGGCGTCCATCCATAAATTCCAGAAGTTTGTATATTAGCGTGTAATACAATAAAGTACATGTTTTTAGGGTTCAGGTCCAGGGTTCAGGGCCTGTAGATAGCTCCTCGAAGATGACGAGAACCCTCTCGCGGGGCGGACGCAAAGCGCGACGCCGACGCGCGCTCTTCCGGTCGAGTGGACGGAGCGTATCGATCTGAGACGCGCGATCGCGCGCGCTCTACCCGGTCGCGAGGCAACGAGCGCGGTTCGAGGACTCGAAGCGCGTGTCGTGATGGCGGCGGCGGCGCGCGTCGAGGCGAGCGCGAGACGGACGCTCTCGGGACGGTCGGTGACGTCGCGCGCGCGCGGGAGGGCGAACGGTGCGAGTAAACCGACGAGGGTTATGGTTGCATCGTCTTCGACGGGCGCGGGCGGGGTAAACGCGGCGTGGATCATCGCGCGAGTGGGGGGGACGCGATGGGGAAGACGAGGAAAAGGGGGCCCAGAGACTGCGCCGCGCGCCATCTCGGGAGACGCCACCGGGAAGGCGCAAGGTGATGGCAAGCTTAAGTACGTGACTGTGACGCCATTGGACGAGATCATTAGCGGTATGCCGCCTCTGGAACCGATGGGCGACGGGAAATTTACGGGTGAGTCCGAGTACCTACACGTGTACAGGTTGCTGGTGAAGTGTGGGCGACCTCACGACGCGGTGGACTTGTTGCGACATCTCAAGACGGTGGGCGTGCGGAACTTGGCGGCGCGAGTCTCGCATCGCGATTTCTTTCAAACGTGCGGTCGTTTGCGCGTGGTGTCACCGGGTCTCGAATTCCTGCAGGTGATTGAAAGTCAGGATATTCGACCGTACAACATGCTCGTGCGCACGTGCGCAGTGGTGGGTGATCTTGGTGCGGCGAATCTCGCGGTGAAAGAGATGAAGAAAGCTGGTTTTGAGCCCGATCTTAAGCTATACACCACATTTATTTCCGCGTGCGCGAAGAGTGGTGACGTAGAGCGCGCGTTTGAGGTTTTCACAGAACTCAAGCGCGCGGGGTTTGAGCCAAACGAGTTGACGTACGCGTCGATGATTGATGCCCTCAAGCGCGATATTTCAGCGAACGTGGCCGGGGCGAAGAAGCGTAGCGTAAATGTGGAATCCATTCGCTCCACTTTGCAGAGTTGCTTCGCGGTGTACGACGAGATGAAGGAGAAAACTGACAAGGTTGACAGAACAGTGATGAATAGTTTACTGAACGCTTGCGCGCGCGCGTCGACGGTGGCTGGAATTACTCACGAGGCTTGCGAAAAGGCGAGAGAGTTACACGTTGAGATGGTTGGCGCTGGTATTAGCGCTGATTCTTTCTCTTATCAGTCGCTCATTTACTGCGCCATGTCCGAGAAGAACTACTCGCATGCGCTCGAGTTGTACGAAGACATGCACGCCGCCGGCGTCAAATCGACGCTGCAAGTGGAAACAGTCATCATCCGACTGTATGGCAAACTCGATAAACCGAACGATGCGAAGCGCTGTTGGTACAACATGTTAGAGGATAAAGTCGTTCCAGATCAGATGGCGTACGCGACGATCATGCACATTGCCCTTACTCAAGAAGACGAGGACTTTTGCGACGAGTTGATGAGCTCGATGCGCAAGCATCGAGTGCGCCCGGGACCGCAGCTGTACGCAACCCTCGCTGGTGTCGCTGCGAGACAAGGCAATGCAGTGAAAGTTGAGGAGATTATCAGAAATGCTGAAATGCGAAAGGTGCGGGTTCCCATCGAATGCTACAACTCGCTCATCGCCGCGCACGCTCGCGCTGATAGGCCCGACTTGGCTGTCGAAGCTGCGCAGAAAATTAGAGAGGCTGGTTTCGAATTGGATGCTGTGTCTTATGAAGGCTTGATTTTCGCGTATGCGTTCTCTAGAGATCTAGATGAGGCGAAGACTCAATTCGATGAGCTCCTGATGAAGGAGATTCGTCCCACCTTCCCCACGCTTAACTGCATGTTGGCGTGTTTTGCTCGAAACGGCAAAGTGCAACACGCGCTTGAAATCCTTGAGACGATGGAGCGGTACGGTCATGAGCCTGATGAGATTACGTGGCGAGAGCTTCTCCTTGGATACGCTCGTATTGGCGATACTGAAGGAGCATGGAAGGTGTACAAGGATTCTCGAGCTTGTGGAAAACACAACTCTGAAGTTGCACTCAACGTCATCCTTGGTCAAACGTTGGTGCACATCAGAAGTCTGACTGACTTGAGCAAGCGCTCGAGCCACAGACCGACAGAGCTCGGATCCTTTGATGGAGATGGAGACTATGTTGCCCAGGAATGGGCTGAACGCGCCGTTGCCGCCTTTCGCGAGGCCACGCTGGCGGGTATCATACCGCGAATTGAGACCTTCTCCACCATGCTAGCGTGCTTACGCCCACCATCTACGGACGAACAGAATGCATCAGACCGAAGTGAAGTCGCCCGAGCCGTGAGCCACGAAAAGAGTTCACACGAGGATGCTGGCAACTATTACCCCACGCAAGCGCTCATCATGTTTGAAGAAGCGCAAGGCTTAGGCGTAGTGCCAGCCTTCAGCCGTGAGGATGAGGATTTTGTCTACGACATTAGAGAATTTCCGCCCGCCGCTGCTGAGGTCATGTTACTGACCTGGCTTCGCGTCGTGAGACGTCGAACCGATGCACACGGTCTCGACACACCCATACCGACGATGACGATTCGAGTCAGAGCTGATGAGGAGGTTGTCAGAATGATTAAGGAGCAACACATGGAGAGAGCCGATCACGCACTCGGTCGACTTTGTCAAACGGGCGATCGTCTGCTGGTCTTGTTGCGACGCCTGCGTATCAACTACGGTGGTGGTTTACAACAAGGCAAGATTGAGTTGAGTGGGCACGCTGTTGGTCGATGGTTACAAGGTTTTGTTCCGGTCGAATCTGGTTCTGTTGGCTCGGTGTTTGGTGAATCCTCGCTGTCTGGAGGAGTGATGAGCCAGGCTATGAGGATCCGCTCGAACTCGTTCAACGATGCTGATGACGAAGTGTGGACGCCGTCCAAGATGCGTCAACCAGCATTCAATATCCACGACTACTACGGAGATGAAAAGGAGCAGGAATTTGGAGCGAAACCTTTCTATCCGAAGAACTGGGTTCAGAACGTCAACCACATCTCAAGTTACGACGACGATGACGACGTGACCGATCTCGAGCGAATCCTAGAAGGGCGAAAGTAAGCCAGACAATTGTATACACGTATTATTACGTAGCATTAGAATTTTTTCGCAATAAATTTGCAGACGACATGCTTTCAAGTTCGTAACGAGCCTCAAAACACGACCCGCAGGAACTCGAAGACACGCCCCGGAAGCGACTCGTTCGACGCTCACTGCTTTGAGAAATTTCTACCAGTGTGTTGGTGAGCTCTTCTACGGAGTGGTTGTTCAGTAAATCGAGATCATCGACGTAGTCGGCGATCGGAAAGTTGAGCTCATTTTGCCGACCGAGCCGGAGCTGCAGAAGATCTACAGCTCTCGCCGCCGCCTCTGCATTATCGAACGATCCCAGATACACCTTCTTTTCTGGGTCGTCTACGCACGATACGTGTGCATCGAAGCGTGTTTGCCATAGAGGACGAGAGACCCCGAAGTACGCGATCAGTCGACACTCATTCTCGTGGCGCAAAATCTTTCGCTTGCTCAAATCCGAGGGTAAAGAGACAGACCTGCCTACTTTTGATTCATTCAAAGTCATCATAAGCGAGGAAACCAGCGACTTTTGTCCAGGTGTGTCGTAAGAATCATCGCTGAAAAGACATTCATCATTTCGCGTCGCGAACGCACTCGCATCCGTGAGCGAACGCGATAACATAGACGGTCTGTCATTTCCCGAATCAGCACACTCTTTGTCACCCTTCGCAGACATCAAGCGAGTTGATCGTCTGGTAGCCGAGTGATGCATGAGGCGCTAGTATATACACTTGCGCGAGAGTCGATGAGCGTTCGAGTAGATGCGCTCGAGTGTGAGGGCGCTTTTGTGCGTCATTGGACGTTCACATGTTTACGATGAAGGCATGTGTAGATCAATAGTTAACAAAACAGTCACATTCTAGATGAACGAAGCAAATCACGCGTCGATGCCTTCGCTCCAGATTTCAGCGTCAACTTGTTCTTTCGACGCCTTTGCGAGTGCTTTCACAAACTTGGCATGCAACTTGTGTCCCGCTTTGTACGCAACGACGTGTCCGACCGGAACACCACTCATCCCCGGTTCAGCCAACAATGATAAATCACCGATCAAATCGAGCAATTTGTGGCGAGCTGGCTCGTTGCTAACGCGCACAGGGGCATTCCAATACTGATCGCCGTTCGCAATGAGCGCACAATCTTCCAAACCGGATTTAATGTAGCCCGCACGGAAGTAGGCGGTGAAGTCATTGATAGTGCCAAAAGTTCTCGCGGGTGAAATGTGGAAAACATACGGCGCGTCTTCGGTGGGCGTCCAACTCTCCCATTGCTTTCCAATAGCAGTACTCTTGTACGTGAAATCGATACCATACGTGAGTTTGCACTTGTCGTCTACATTGAACATCATGAAGGCATCTCCCTCTTGCACCATGACATTCTCTGTAATCTTCCACGACTTACGCGGCGCTTGAGCACCGCCCTCAGAGAGGGCCGGCGTTGGACCAACGCTAGAGATATCATACGCGTACGAAGAGGCACTACCGTCCATGATGGGGATCTCGCCGGTACCCTCAAGTTCAATACGGCAGTTGTCAATGCCCAAAGCTTCGAGAGCGCTGAGCAAATGCTCCGCGCCTCTAACGACAAAGTCACCGTTCAACTCCGAACTAAGACGTACATCCTCACTTGCTAACTCAAAGCTCGCCGGAACGCGCACCTCCGTCGCATCATACGCTCCCGGAGCTTCGATCTCTGACGCCACGCTCGCTCTCACTCTGTCCGCCTCTTCGCGCGCCTTTTCCTTCTCTTCCTCGTCGTTACTCAGCGCCATACGAACGCGTTCAAGAAGCATATCTTCGAGTTCTTCTTCGCTATACTCCGTCGTGTCTTGCACGCCGCTTTCACTCGCATCAATCGTTCCGTTCGGAACCTTCACAAAGTACCGCCCCTCGCCCGCCCTCGCCGGTCGCAGTCGCATGAGCTCAACCTCACCACTTCGAAGCCCCATACCCGAATACGTCAAGCTCTTTCTAACCGTTTGCTGATATCCAACATTCGCCGGCACGCGCACGTTCAACGCCGCCGCCATCCGCACCGCCTGTTGCGCGTCAGCCCTCGTCTCAAAATTCTCGTACCCATCCGTGTCGCTCGATTGTCCCACCGCCGTCGCCGTCGTTTTCGCCCCTCTCTCGCCCGCGAGCGCGAGCGCGCGCTCGCGCTCGCCCCTCGCGTTCGTCCATCGCGCCGCTCGCGCGCCGCTTCGCGCTTGTCGTCCCGACGCCGCTCGCCTCGTCATCGCGGCGGCGGCGGTTGGTGCGCACGCGTGCGTCGTCATCATGGCTCAAGGGCACCGCTCGCGCGTTCGGGTGCACCGCGCGGCGCGTTCGATCGCTTCGTGCGCGTCGCTTCGCGCGCGTGACTCGGGCGCGGACGTGTGACGACGACGACCGCGCGGGGATGGTTCGGGACGCATTTCCAAGAGGAGGGTTTGCGGAAAGCGCACTTAAACTAACGACGAAATCAGAGAATGACGGTCAAAAGAAATGCGAGTGAGCTATGACTACGGTCTATGGCGCACGAACGGTAATCGCGCGAGGTCGGCGTGGAGGGGTGGAACGATCCACGGATGTTCCGTCTCGCCAGGCGGGAGCGACAAAAAGCGCGGCGGCCGCGCCACCGCGGGATGTCTGAGATGGAAGTAACGCCAGAATTCGTCATAATCGACGCTTTCGCGATGCGATGATTCGACGTGTTCCATCGGTAGATCTCGGAGGTAGATGGTCTCCGGGAAGACGTCGCGCGCGCGTTCGTCGCCGCCGGCGGAGGAGGACGGACTCGGATTTTGGCCTCGCGAGAGCGCCTCAGCGTCGTCCATCGCGTCTTCCGATTCCGATTCATCGGACGAAACTTCTATCGGGGCGTCCTTGAGAGTCTGAAAGAGCTCTGCGTCCTCCGCGTCGAGCTCGTATTCGTACCAACTGGAGGGAATGACGTCGGGCAAAGGCACGATGACGCCTCCACGCTCTTCGCTGAGATCGGCTCGAAGTCGCTCGAGCTCGCTCGCAGTGAGCACGGCGATCGCAACGCCGCTCGTACCGAATCGACCCGTGCGACCTATTCTGTGCATATAAGTCGCACCGCTAGGGGGGACGTCGAGATTGATGACGAGATTCACGTGTGTCAAATCGACGCCGCGAGCCGTCAAATCGGTTGAAACCAAGACGCGAAGCTGGAAGTTGCGCATCTCTTCCATCACCTTCATCCGTCGTTCTTGCGGAAGACTGCCCGCAGTGAACGCAGACTTTAGCCCTTGTAACGTCAATCGTTTCGCCAGAGCCTCGCCCCACGCGACGCGACGCACGAATACGACGGCCTGATGAAACGACACGTCGCTGAAAATCTTCAACAGTCTCATCTCCTTTTCGATGATGACATCCGCCAATTTCGTCTCGTCGTTCGCCTCGATGAGGGAATAGAACTGTCGAACTCCTCGCAGGGCCGTCGTGCTCTCGCACAGCATCACCTTTTGAGGTGATCGCATCAACTGCTCCAAATCGCGAAGCAAGGTCTTGGAATACGTCGCGCTAAACGCGCACACCTGCTTCCGTTCCGGCAACATGCTATACGCGAAAAGCACATCCCTCTCGAACGTCCCCGTCAACAACGCGTCGGCCTCATCTAAAATCAACAATCGCGTGCCGTCGCACGCCATCGCCCCCTCTTCGAGCATCTGTCTCGTCCGTCCCGGCGTCCCCACCACCACGTGCGGCTGACTCGCCAGTCGCGCCCTGTCCTCCTTCACCGGCAATCCACCCACAAGCACGCACGTCTGAATCCCCCCTCTCGCATCGTCGCTCTCTTTAAACTTTTCGATCAACTCCACGAAACAATCGTGCGATTGCACCGCCACCTCTCTCGTCGGCGCGAGCGTCAGCGCCTGCGTCCGCCGTCTCTCGGCATCCACGCGTTCGAGCGCGATGACGACGAACGTCATCGTCTTTCCGGTCCCAGACTTGGCCTGAGCGATGATGTCGCATCCAAACCGTCCCAACGGCACGCACGAGAGCTGAATAGGGGACGGGGCGTCGAAGCCACAGCGTCGCAGCGCGCGCGTGAGTTCGGCATCCAAATGCAAATCCGTAAACGACGCCGAGGACGTCGACGCGGTCGCCGTCTCGCCGTCGCCGCGCGTAGACGCGCGCGCGATGACATCATCCGTGCGCGCGCGCGACTTGGCCGCGGCCTCCGTCGAGGACGCGGACGCGCCTCGCGGCATGACGAACCCGAGCGCTCGACTCTGCGGCGCGCGCGCGCGATGTACGACGACCTGCCGCCGCCGACGGCGCCGAAGGCTGCGTCGAGGGACGAGGACGAGAACGACGACGACGATGTCGACGACGGTCGCGACGTCAAGCGCGCGAGGCTGTCGACGAAGGCGGACGAAGGCGCGAGCGGTGATGTCGACGACAAAGCGCGAGACGACGCGGCGGTGGACGTCCAGGCGCCCGCGGCGACGACGACGACGACCGATGACGCTTTGCGGAGGATCGCGCAACATTTACTCAAGCCGGAAAAGTTCGTCAAGGCGTCGGGAGTGCTGAGGAAACTGCTCCTGAGCGACGCGTGCGGTCGAAGCGAGTCCAAGGCGTTGTTCGCGTGTCTCGAGAACGCCATGTCGCCGCCCACGCGTGCGTTGCGACGAGAGACGAGGATAGATTACGAGGATTTATTCGAGGTCGTCGCCGCGTTCGCTCCTCTCGTGTTCAACGCGAAACAAAAGAGGAAAGTGGAGGTCTGGCAGATGTACGCGCGACACGCCAATGCATTACACACCGACGACTCGTTTCAGTTTAGCAAGGCGGTGAAAGCGATTCAAGACATTTTGGAGGAGATGGGACCGTACGTCGATGCCGAACTTCCGGAAGAGGACGTGGAGATCCCGCCCGCACCCGAGGGCGTGAGTGAAGAGGAGGCGAAGGAGATGGCGGCGGCGTTCGAAAGAGCGGCGAGGGCGGAGCGGGCGGCTGAAATCGAAGCCGTGAGCGTGGGTAACGAGAAAAGAGTCGCTCTGGTGGATGCTTTCGAGGTTGCGGCGTCACTTTACGGTCGAAAGTGGTCGCAGACGACGATCGACCTTATGTCTGAGTTTTTTCACGAACGCCGTGAAAAGTTTTCACCGGAGTGCCAAGAACGCATTGTGAGAATTTGGGACGGGCTCCGTAAGAAGAAGTTGGCGCGAAAGATGGGCGTGGGGGTCGGTGATAACGGCATGACGTCTTACGAACGCGATGCGGCGCACGCGGCTCGATCAAACGTATCCGCGCGCGGTGCGGTCGGAAGCGAAGGATGCAAGGATGGTCGAGGAGAATCCGCCGCAAAAATGTTAGGCTAGCTAGCGCTTGGCGTGATGTTGTAATTTCTCTCTAAAAACACGTCGAATGACAACAATAATCTAGGAGAGTACTGCTAAAATCTGACGACTTTGAAGAAGAGCTGTTCTCCGGAGAAGAGCGCGGAACGCTTATTCAGAGCCGGAGGACTTGAGGAAGTCTTGGAGGACACCCAAAGCCGCGGTCTCCTCACCGAAGTCGGAGATGACGCAGCAAGAGCACTTCACGACCTTGCGCGCGGTGCCTTCGGCATCGAGCTTGCACAAACCAGCCCACTCACCGAGCGCCATGGCTTCCGGAACGCGAATCAAGTGAACGTTGATTTCGTTGCAGAGCGCTTGGATGAGCTTGGTGTAGTCAGCTTGGTCGCAGTCTTGCGCCAAGATGCAGATGAGCGCCTTGCGGGACTCGATCGCCTTGCACGCCTCACGCAAACCACGGTGGAGACCGTCGCACGCGAGAGACTTCTTGAGCACAATTTGCAAAGCAGTCATGAGATCCATGGGCTCATCGGCAGCCGCCTCGACGGCAACTTCCGGTTGTTCGACAGCGTCTTGAACTTCCTCGCTGCGCGGGGGAAACGAACGACACAGTTTAACTCTCGTCAGTCTCGACATCGATGCATCCATCGCGCGGTCGCCGCGTCGTCCTCGCGACTCGAGTCTCGACACCCTAGGGGCGCCCTAGGGCTTTCACCCATCGCGCCTCGCCCGCGTTCGCGCGACCGATGCACGTACTCAGCCATTGTGAATGTAAAAAGAAAGGATTAAGCGGTCCTCAAATGTCCGTCCTTAACGATACCGCGTGCGGTGTCGGCTCGAGACGATCCTCGCGCAAAGTGGCGGATGTCGCGGTCGCTCGAAATCGCGTCGTCGCGGTCCGAGCCCCTCACCCTTGAGTCGTGAACACTTGAATGTATATAGGGGAAAACGACGTACACTACGACACGGCACGGCAGCCGTTTCGTGCGTTTCCGCTCGACTCTCGCGCGCGAGTCGCGCGCGCGCGCGCGTCGATGGCGCCCCTCGACGACGCGTTCGACGTCGAGTTCATCGACGACGCTGTCGATGAGGCCGTGCGCGACGCCTCGCGCGCGAGGGCAGCGGCGGAGCGCGCGCGCGCCGAGGTGTGCGAGGCGAGAGCGGAACGTCGACGCGAGGCGAGCGCGACGCGGACGCGCGCGCGCGGGAGGCGCGAGGACGCGCTCGAGTCTCGCAGACGTCGCGAGGCGGCGAAGACGTTCGATCCTCGCGCGGAGGCGAGACGCGCGGCGGAGGCGAGAGCGCGCGCGAGCGAGAGGATGACGCTCGCGAGCGCGGCGGAGGATGACTTCGACGGCGCTCGCACGATGGAAGAGCACGAGCGCGCGTGGACGTCGTTCGAGCGACGCGTCGCGAGCGAAGCGTCGCGTCCGGTGACACTCGCGGACGTACCGTGGCCGCGTTCGGGGGCGTGGCTCATTCGAGAAAGTCTGGGTGATGACGAGGACGTCGCGCGCGCGCACCGCGCGTTTGCGCGTCGTTGGCATCCGGATAAATTTACGCAGCGATTCGGACGCGCGCTCGCGCCCGACGAGCGCGAGGACATAGTCTCTCGAGTGAAAGAGGTGTACCAATCCGCCCGTCAGCTCGTCGAAGCGCTCACTTTAGCGTCGAATTCGTCTCTCTAGCTATTAGCTTTGCAATCGTCTACGCGCGTTCCTAGTCAATCTACGTCACTAATCCTCACCCACGCCAGCCTCTGGGACGAACAACGCCGCCGCGATCGCGCGCGTCTCTTCCGTCGTCGCCACTTCCATCGGCGTCCTTCCTCTCCTATCCCTCGCGTTCGCCGCCGTCGCGTCCGCCGCGCCCACCGCGCGCGCGCACGCCGCGTCCCCGCGCGCGCACGCCTTGTGCAGAGGCGTCTCCCCGTCCGCGTCCACCGCCCGCGCGCTCGCTCCCGCGCGGAGTAACACGCGCACCACCTCCGCGTGCCCCCCCGCGCACGCCTTGTGCAGTGGCGTCGCGTCGCCCGCCCTCGTCCTCGCGTCCGCCTCGGCGCCGAGCGCCGCGCACGTCTCCACGCACTCCACGCTCCCACTCCTCGCCGCGTGATGCATCACCCCGTACCCCCGCGCGTCCCGCTCGCGCACCGCATCCTCCGCCCCCACCCTCGATCGCTCCAGCGCCCGTCGCATCCCCTCGACGTCCCCGCACGCCGCCCGTCGATGCGCCGACCGATCGAACGCGCACTCATCCAACGTTTGCGTCGTCGACGACACCGGTCCGCGCCCGCACCCACCCCCCGCACCACCGAGACCGATCGCGCACGCGCGTCCGCACGTGCGCGCCGTCCATCGCGCGCCGTCGTCGTCACCGTTCGCGTCCATCGCGTCGGCGGGTGCCGGTCGGTCGGTTCGATTCCATTCGATTCGATTCCATTCCATTCCATTCCATTCCAGTCCTCGACCGTCCATCTGTACCACCCGTGTGTCCGGTCAGCCACTCGTTTTTTTTAGGTGTGTGTTCCGTGGTCGTACATCTTCGTATAGAGGGGAGTTCGAACGCGTACACGCACCGTGTGCGCGCACCACCGCACGTTTTGTTTTTGTTTTTGTTTTCGGCGCCATACCGTCGTAGAGCGCGCGGCGTTCGCCCGTCTGGGATGCGTACCCCCCCCCGCGCCGTGCGAGGGGTCGCGCGCCCCGACGGCTGGTGGACGACGGACGGGGTCGACGTTCGTCGACGCGCGTCGACGCCCGCGGCGGTGGCGACGACGACGATGGCGGGGACGACGATGACGACGCGTCGCGCGTTCGTCGACGCGAGGCGCGGGGCGCGAGGGAGGGCGAACGGTGGGCGAGGGTGGTCGCGCGCGCGCGCGAACGGGTCGCCGGGGACGCGCGCGGGGACGACGCGGGCGACGCGTCCGGGAAGCGGACGGGGGGACGCGCGCGCGAGGGCGAGCGAGAGGGACGCCGTGGACGCGAGAGAGATGGTGGAGGCGGCGGGAGAGGCCATGGCGAGCGATGAGGCGGAGATCGAGGCGGTGGTGTGCGCGACGACGGAGAGGAGCGAACGCGGGGCGAGCGAACGCGGGGGCGAGGGAGGGGTCGAGGTCGGACGCGCGGCGAGGTACATGCGAGAGTTGATCAAGAAACAGGTGAATTCGAATCATCTCGCGCGAGCCGGCTCGATCACGGATTCGTCCGTGTTGAGAAGAAAGGGGAGGTTAAAGGAACAAGACGCGCTCATCGAGTTCATCGTCGATTTGCACAAGACGCACACGACGGAGGAAGTTTTCACCAAGTGCGAGGCGTGGATCGATGAGGTGTTGGAATTACCGAAGGAGAAACGAAGGTTTAGTAAGTTGTCGCGAATGGTACCGGCGGTCGGGTTTTTCTTTCATCGATTGCCGCTGGTCAAGGCGCTTCGAGAGTACGACGAATTTTCATCCCTCTCCAAGCGTCGATACGTGTTGCCGAATTTCGCCGAAGTGAGGCACATTTTAAACATCGCCCAGGTGCACGCGTCGAGTAAAGACGTGCGATTGGTGACGTTCGACGCGGATGGGACGTTGTACGCGGACGGCATGCACTTTGAGGACGATAATAACATGATCGATAAGATTATTCAACTCATGGAACTCGGCATACACGTCGCCATCGTCACCGCGGCGGGATATCCAGGAGAACCCTCCAAGTTTGAGGGTCGACTGAAGGGTTTGGTGGATGCGTTCGAGGCGCAGGCGCTTCCGAAAGAAGTTCGTCAAAAGTTTCACGTCATGGGTGGTGAATGCAACTACCTCTTGCGTGTGAATGACGACTATCGTCTCGAATTCGTCCCCTCTGAGGAGTGGCACACCGAGCACATGTACGACTGGAGAGATAACGAAGACGTGCGTGTATTCCTGAATCGTGCGGAGAACTTTCTCATCTCGTACGCAAAGCACCTCAGCGTTGAGGTGGATGTGTTACGCAAGGAATACGCAGTCGGAGTCATACCCAAGGGCGACACAATTTATGAAAACTTGGAGGAGATGGCGCTCGCGTGCCAAGCTGAGCTGAGCGACGCGAAGATTCCCTTCTGCGCTTTTAACGGTGGGAACGACGTCTTCGTCGACGTCGGTAATAAACACATCGGTCTGCAAGCGCTCATGAAGCACTTGGACGTTGCTGGATCTCAAACCTTGCATGTGGGCGATCGTTTTACCCTTACGGGTAACGACGCGAAGGTGCGGGAAGCCGCGTCCATTTTATGGGTGGCGAGCCCAGACGAGACGACCTTCTTCATGCGTTTGCTCTATCGCGACATTCTCAACGCTCGAGTTCTTTAAATGAATTTTTGGCATTATTTCTGAATACAAAACGCAAGGCTGTATACTAATGAACTACTCAATATCGGCTCGCCTCCATGGCCATTTTTGCCGTCTCGATTTCGCTCGTCAATCGTCCGAGACGTCGCTCGAGCGCCACGAGCTCACTATTGAGGAGTTTCGATCGTTTCTGCCAGTACGCGACTTCATCCACCGCGCGCATGGGATACCACCCGAACAGTCGCGACAATAAACCACCAAACGCCCATTGCGTCAACATGGAAAGCAACGCGTGTGCCAACAAAAAGCCGACGAAAAACAGCCCAACTTTCGCCGCTCGCGAACACAGAAAACACATTTTTTGCCACTTATCCATTTGCCTCACCGTCTCAGTTTTAGAGGTTTCCACAAAACTCTTGAGCGGCGCGAGCATATTTCGTACAATATCTCGAGAAGACTCAGGAATTTTCAACTTGTTGACGTCGACAATCTCCAGAGGAGCAGCATCCTCCACTTTCTTCTTCGGATTGATGTAGTTCGTGATGATCTTGACCATTTTTGCTATGATTTCTTTGCTTTCATCCGTCACACTGTTCACGATCAATCCTTTCATCATCGTAGACTTTGTGAAGATGACCTCTGTTCCAACAAAGAGAGAACACTTTCGCTTACCGATGGAACGAAGAATCCACCGCGCCTCGACACGGAAATAATCGCCATACGGTATATCTGTTTGCACTTGCGAGGTGCTGAAGACGAGAGTATCATCCTCGTATACAGAATAATATTGCGTTTGGTGGCAGTGCGTTGATTTCGGACCAAACGTTTGCTTGACTGGCACCGTAAACATCATTTCTCTCGCGCAACCTCCTCGCGTCTTACTACGGATCCAATCGGTGATGGAACAGCCGGTTTGCTCTAATGCAGAAGATAGTTTTGGCTGTAGGATGTTGCGCGACTTATTCGACCAAGCTGCTGAAAAGAACTCTTCTATTGAGCAGTTGATTTGACCCTCGTACGTTTTGATCAACGTGGATGGAAGCGACGGCATTTTTCCTGGAACTCGCGCCGTCGGCGCATTTCCAAAGTCACCAATCTCATCCTCGAATTCATCATCGTCATTTTCTTCCTCTATCGCATCGGAGGTCTCGCTCTTTGCCGATGCATTGTCAATCGTCGATTGCGGGGAAGGCGTGACGACCTTTTCATTTTCGTCGGCGACCGCGTCGTCATGAGATCGCAACACCGAGTTGGACGCGAATAATTTTCCGTAATGCGACACCTGGGCCCACTGGTTACACAGAAATCTGAAAGACCTCTCGGGAAAGATGAAGGATGTGAAGAAATCTGTCCGTCCCCGGTACGTGATCTCGATGGCGTTGTGAAACACCCTCGCCGTCTTGGCTCTGTTGATGAGAGTGATTTCACTAAACGGAATGGTTCGCATCTTCGTGTACCCGAACACATTGCTGTAGAAGCACACGTAATTTTCGAATACGTACATCTTTCCCTGCAATAAAATCTTATGATGCAGCGCGCACATGTAATCCACCTCCAACTTTTCATCCTCTGGAACGTCGAAGAGATTTCGCAGGCGCCTTTGCGCCGCTTCTCGCCTCGTCACGAGCGTCTTCGTCGTCTCCACCGGCTCGTCCGTCCGCCCATCGATCACTCCGTTTATCGGACTTTCTACCGCTCGAGATCCCGTCTGTTTCGTCGTCGGCTTGCCCGCCGACCTCGACGCCGGCGCCTCGGCGCTCGACGACGCGACGCCTTCGTCCCACCACGGCTCTTCCTCGCCCTCCATCTCTTTCCTCTCTCCCGGCGTCCGCGCGCTCTGCGCTCGTCGAAGGAGCATCACCATGGAATCGTCTTCATCGCCCTCGTCGTTATCGTCCATCACCGCGCGCATCGACGAAGACGCGGCGTCGTCGTCGTCGTCGTCGTCATCCGTCGGAGATGCGTAATTCGCACTCAACGGCATGTCGACCGAGTCGTCGCGCTCGACGTCGCGCGCGACGCGTCTTCGTCGCGTTGACGCGTGAGATCGATCGCGCGAGCGAGTTCGCGTTCGTCTCGGCGCTCGCGCTCGCGCGAGAGGATGGAGGCCGAACGCGCGCGCGTTGCACTGGCGACCGCAGTGCGCGACGATGACGCCGATGACGCTCGCGCGCGCGTCGGAGACGACGCGGACGACGACGAATCGAGCCAGAGAAACGTCCGCGCGATCGCGCGCGCGGCGTGCGGTGCCGAGGGCGAGGACGCGACGCGGCGAAAGAGGGGATGAAGGTGACGCCGAGGCGCGGGAGGAGAGGGAAGAGGGCGACGAACCGGTGAAGATGGCGCGCGTGAGTCGCGAGCGGGTGTTGGAATCGTGCGCGAAGACGTCGATGGGAATGCTCGTCGTCGGTTTGGGGGCGAGAGCGGCGAGCGGGGCGGTGCCGATGGCGGCGACGGGAGGGAACTGGAACGAGACGCTGCCGCTGTTGGGGAACGGCGACGCGAACGAGGTCGCGCTGGGCGCTTTGGCCGCCGCGACGGCGGTAACGCTCGGGAGAATCGCGCTGTTACAGGTGTGGGAAGAATTCGCGGCGAGCACGGATCGTTCGAACGCGCAGGTGCTAGGGGCGTTGGAGGGAGCGGGCGACGTGGCGCAGGTCGCCGTGCTTCCGGCGCTCGGGGAGGAAGTTTTGTTTCGAGGCGCTTTGCTTCCGGCGATCGGTGGGATTCCAGGGGTGGCCGTGTCGTCGGTCGTTTTCGGTGCGCTGCACGTAGGTGGCGGGAGGAGCGCAGCGTTCGGGATTTGGGCGACCGCTGTCGGGGCGTGTTACGGCACGTGCGCGCTGCACACTGGAAGCGTCGTCGCGCCCGCCGCGGCGCACGCGCTCGCGAACATCGCATCTGCCGCGTATTGGAACGCGACGCGAGCTGAGAAGAAAGCTCTCTTGGTGGAGGAGAAAGCGGAAGAAGATTAAGACTAGACGATGGTAGGTGTTCAATAAAAAAGAGTTGCATTTTTTCAATCGGCGTGCGGTCTCGCTGGACCGCCGTTTTGTTGATACATTTGCCTCGTCTCTCGCAGCACGTGCCGCACGATGAACATATCAGCGACGAATATGGCGAACATACCCGCCGTCACCGGTACGCACAGCGTCAGAAAGAGGATGGAGACGTTACTCAACTTCAAAGTGTCGTGGAGGTACTCGTACGCTCTCCTCCCTAACATCGGCACCGCGTACAGTGACCGTAACAGTTTCGAAAACCAAACGGCGTGAAAGAAAGCTCGCGAACGCACTTTTCTGTAATCTTTCCTCGCGAAACTCACGATAGCCTCCACGCTCCGATCCCCGCTCTCGTATTCGTACATTTTTCCATTCTTGAACAACACAATCATCGGATACGCTTTGACTCCTATGCGTTTCAGGAGTATTCTATTCTTCGGTCCCTCCACGCTCCCGACGTGAAGCTCTCCCTCGAGCTCTCTCGCCACCTCTTCCCACGTCGGCGCGAGCGCGACGCAGTGTTTACACCACGACGCGTACACCTTGACGAGCACAGGCGCGCCTCGTCCCACCGTCTCGTCGAAATTCGTCTCGCTCAGTTCCATCACCTCCCCGTCCGGTCCTCGTCGATCGAACGACGCCACCGCGCTCCCTCCCTCCCCTCTCGCCGCGCCGCACATCACCGCCAGCGCGCACGCGACGACCGCGACGACCGCGGTCCGTCGTCCTCCCGCCCATCCTCGCCTCGCGCCTCGCGACGTCGACGCCATCATCGCGCGCCGCCGCGCCACCATCGTCCGACGCGGTGCGACGCGATGCGATCGATATCACCACCCTCGCGCGCGCGCGCGTCGTCGTCCGCGTCGACGCGTCGCAATCACACGCCCCGGTCGGTCCAACCGGTCGGTCGCGCGCGCGTTTCTGGACGACCACCGACTATCACTATCTGAAATGATAGAATACGACCCATTCGTCCGGATAGCGAGTGGCTAACGGATAAAAACCGTATATTGACAATTCGTGACGGATCAATTTTCCCCGCCGAAATCGCCCCGTCGGATGCGACGACAATTCGATCCT
>MDTE01015446.1_pt1 | contig 30777 bp, 26 predicted proteins | sample 811231 | NCBI WGS metagenome assembly MDTE01 (sample SAMN05326651, study PRJNA326480) | marine metagenome | isolation source: seawater | place: Indian Ocean: Red Sea | collected 2010 | reverse complement strand
TCCATCGTTCACGAGCCGCATAGTCGAACTACCGCGGATCTTGATTGTGGAGGCCGTGCCAACATCTCCGGAACCTTGCTGTATCACTACACCAGGCATCCGGCCACGGAGAAGGTCAGACATGTTAATGATAGGCTGCACCTCAGCTACGCTGGCATCCAGTCGCCCAACAGCGTTCCCGATCTCTCGAGCCCTGGATCCCGTAGCAGTCCCTGTCACTAGAATCTCATCAAGCTGCAGAGCTTCAGCACTAATCGTAAAATCTAGAACTCCTGTCCCTCCCTCACTGACCGATACAGTACCTGTTGTAGTCCTGTAGCCAAGTGAGGTAACCGTTACGGTATGCGTTCCCACCGGAACCCCCAACAAGAGATACTGGCCACTTGATTGGGTCAGCACTCCAATGTCGAGTGCTTCGATGAAAACCTGGGCATTAGCGACCGCTGAACCTGAAGCTTGGTCTCGGACAGTACCCGTGATCTGCTGAGCATCTACCTGAAGAGGTGATGCTAGAAGCAGAACGACGAGTCCTAACCACGGAACGGATTTCATTCCATCCTCCACAATGATTTGAACACGAAGTACTTCGAACTAGAACGCACTGAAATCCATGTGGACCGCAGTGCAGAGATGAAAGATAATTTTAATAGCTTGGGCTGTGCAACCTAGTTACCGTCACCCCCACGTTCAGCTGACGACATCTGGGCCTGCGTTAACGCACGTAATGTGAGTGCAACCCTCATGCGCTCTGATTCACTTAAATCAGCGAGAAAGCTATCCGCAGCTTCGACCCAAGCATCATGATCGAGGGCACGGGCAGCAAAGTCCAAGGCGGCAAGGATTTTGACCCGCTCTTCAGAAGGCTCAGTAGCCGGAGGTGTTGGCTGACCGAAGCCCGCTCTAGGCGGCACGAGTGCAAACGAGACATTCCGAATCCGGTCTGCGTCCGCTTCATCCGCCATCCAGCATGAACTCGGTGGCGCGATACCCGCAGTGAGGTATGGAAGCAAGAAATTCAGACCGGCAAACGGACCATTCGACGATGGAACAAACCAGGTGTGTAACATGTGCAGAGTCTGACCATCGTCAGCGAACTCAGGATGATCATGCCATTTAGCAAGCTCGCTTTCGAATGGAATTGGCACTTTAGTTTCCGGTACATCAACGAAGGCGTAGGCAGCACCCACAAGTCGCTCGCGACCATCAATTTCAACGAACAATAGATGATCCGGTGCATTCTGTTGCACACCGTCCCTGCTGCGCTCCGAGTTCACGTAATGGACGCCCATTCCGGGGATATCACCCAGTGCGGGATTGAATCCAGCAGCACGAGCAGCTTCCGGTGTCTCTAGACCTGCGACCGCATCCCTAAGTGCATCAAATTGTTCTCGATCCACGGCAGGCAATCCAATCCACGGCGGCGAGCCAAGCGTTGTGCAGCTCACAGCCTCACCCGCATGGCTGTGTCCTTGGTCCGCATGGCCAGGCATCTGTGCTAGCGCTGCGCTAGGGGCGGTCACCCAAGCCAGGGTCAAGAGAGTGCTGAGTACTGCTGTAGTGCGTGCCATCCGATGCCTCCGAGGTGGCGGGAGTAGTCCAGCCTAAAGTTCAATATCGAACTGGTGTTTAAGCTCTCCAATACTGCAGTCTGGGATCAACCGATGTCAATAGATAATGAGGATCAATAGATCATCCCATAATCTCATAACTCTATGCCAGTATTAAGTTTACTTCTTCTGGGACTAGTTTAGAGCTAATCGAGCCAAGGCATCGTCTAGATGACGCCGGTACACCTCACGATCGTCAGGTATAAGCCACGCGTCTCTTTGGTCTACCCGCCGCCATATTTCCCCAATCACTGCAGCCAAGAAATCAGCAGATGCTCTTGATGCACCGTTGGGCGGGGCGTCGGTGAAGTAAACCGGTGTGGTGTGCGCGAATGTGTAACTGTCCCCTGAATAGCGTGCTTTACCGCCACGAGCTCGCACTGCAACCCAGCGGGAACCTTCCACAGGGATCGATTCCTGCATATTCAACTGCTGTTGCCCTTCCCTTACAGAGATCGTACGTGCTACTTCCCCGTCCACGATAATCTCGATCACCTCTACCGGCGCGATTGTAGCAAGGTCCACTTCTACAGTTACGGAGTTGCGGCTGCTGAGTTCTGAGCCAGGCTCCTGTCCATCCACTTTAGCAAACAGTAGCGGCCCATTCGTCGCAATCGTGCGTCCTGCTCTGACGGCCTCAATCCATGTGCGCCAGCTAATCGGACCATCCAGCCGAGCGTATGTACGTGCTGTTCCACCCGAAGGATCCCGCCAGACATTAGAGAAATTGTCGGTACCTCCGGTGACCGGCAGCCGAACTCCTACGTTGAGCATGTGGTAGTACATGTCTGCGCTGGCCAGTTCATCTGACGCGATGGAAACTATATCGTAGAAATCTCCGCGCCCGAGAATTGTATGGATTGGGATGTCAGACTGCGCGGCCCACTCCGGGGTACCAGTGGTCCCGCTGCCCGCGGTATAGGGATGCATGAAGCCACCTATTCCCCCAAGGGCACGGATACTGTCGAGGTACATAAGCTTCAAGCCGTCAGCGGGATAAGGTGAGCCGGAAGTACCGCCGATGAGCGGCATGATGAACTCGTTTACTCCGAGTAAGCCAACATGGCCAAGTGACCCGCGAAATTCCTGATTGTAGCGGAGAACATAGCCATCGGCAGACCCAGAGTAGTCCTCTCCCGTCAGGTCACCCCATCGGCCCATGATCTTGGTTCCATCCATGTGGATTAGATCATTTGTTATGTGTAGATCGTCAGCCCGAAGCTGATCAAAGAACTCTTGTTGGCTCAGCCCGTAGCGTCCCTCGTGCAGGTCGTGGACGTGCGTATCACCCGATACCCAATTCGATTGACTTGGATCAGAGAGTCGTTCCATCCGAAGCTCAACTGTTGCGGTTCGATCTGCAGGTACAGAGATAGTCTCGTCAGCCGGAATCCACTCGAAGCCGCGCAAGGACTCGACTCTGACGTCTCCCGCTGGAACAATGACTTCGAACTCACCTGTCGAATGGAAGTAGTGAATCTCGTTGGCTGGGCTAACTCTGTGAAATGCATCGGCCGGCACGTAACCGCGTCCGTCAGATCCCAAGATTTGGATCCGAGCCGGCACTATGTTGCCATCGGGTCCTAGAACCCGTCCGCGCAGAGTCGCTGTCTCGTAGAGCGGCGATAGTCGCGTTGGCGTAATCGGTTGCCATGCCTCACTCCTTCCACCCAATCGGGAGGTCACCCAAAGGGCGGTCGGTCCGTCCTGATTCCCCACGAATGCCACCAAGCTGCCGTCCGGACTCACCGTCGGGGCGAATTCATCGAGGTGTTCAGTGGTCAGGCGAACTCGGTTGCCCCCCTCTGATGGAACGGTCGCCAGGTCGTAAGAGCCCGCCGCGTCGGAAGCAAATACCAGAGCGGACCCGTCCGGAACCCAGGTAGGAGCCGCTCGATAGCTTGTCTCCTCATAGTGTACCAGTGTGGGCTCACCACCCCCGATCGGCATCGTCCATAAGCCTCCACTTCCCAGACGGCCCGGCACGCCCGCGACAAAAGCAAGGGCCAATCCGTCGGGCGAGAGTGCCGGCTGGAACTGGTTCCCTCGGCCACCCACAAGAGTACTAATAGCCCCCGTCCCCATTTCGTACCGGAGGATGTCGAAATCCCGGTCCTGGGCTGAAGCAAACACGATGAATCTCCCGTCTGGACTCCAAGCGGGCTGAACATCTACCGAGAAATCAGAGGTCAGACGCCTGAACCCTGAGCCATCGGACCTCACAACAGCGATGTCGAGTTGCCCGTCCGTGTCTACAACCAGCGCGAGCCACTCTCCGTCAGGACTCCAGGCCGGCTCGAAATGGTAGCCGGGACCTTGGGTAATGGCTTGAGCGTGATCCGTACCGATCCTCTGAATCCAGATATCACCGCGCATTGAGTAGGCCAAAGCCGATCCATCGGGATGCCAACTCGGATCAAGTGGCCCACTCGTGACTGCTGGAAGCATGTGCAACTCTACGCGAGTGGACAGCCCGTACCGAGGTATTTGGCCATTGGCAGCTGAAGCAGCAAGCATCCAAGCCACAATAGCGAGAGGAAATCTAATTCGCATAGAGTTGGAACCTAGGGGCCGGCTGTACCGGCAGACCCTAAAGTCGCTTTAGTTCACGCGCGTCCTATAGTTGAGCGGGGTACGCATCCTGAACACACGACCCTGGTCGTCAGTCTCAAAGATGACCTCAGTTCCCGGTTCCCCATCGTTGCCACGACGACGGAAGGTGTCGCCTTCGACATGCGTGAGTTCGCTGAGCGACTGGCGAGGGTTGTCCGTGGGTAGACTCAAAGTGGCAATTCCACCTTTCCACTGGACCACCACCGTCTCGGAGCCACCGAGGCCACCAGTATAGGTCCCCATGTAGCGCGTTGGGTCCACCTGAATGTTATGGTTCGATTGCCCATCTCCACCGTTATTGTTCACATCAGCCGTCACCGGGTGCTCGTCGGGCTCGGCTGTGGCACTCTTGATGGCGTCGGCGACGAGGTTATAGACGCCGGTCGAGTATTTCCCTGCATTGACCATCGCATTGACCATCGCGACCGTAGCAATCTTGCTGTCATTCTGTAAAGAAAGCGTCGTGCGGAAGCCAGGGCAGCTCCCCCCGTGGCCAACGAACGTCTCTCCGTCTCTGGCCGAGACTTGGAAGCCCAGCCCCCTCATCGTGTTCGAACCCGGCCGTGCAAAGTGCACGCGCTGCATCTCAGCAAGTGTGTACGCGTGTAGTATCTCTTCGGCGTCGCCCCGTAAACGAAATTGCCACATCGCGAACTTCGCGAGGTCATCGACGCTAGAAGCGTACCCGGCAGCCGCTGAGATACCCTTTGCCTCAAAGAAGGGGACTTCATTTCGACCACCCTGACGGGTGACTGCTGTGTACCCCATGGCTAGTTGGCCACCAATGTGTTGCCTCGGCATCTCCGAATAGGTGTCATTCATACCGAGCGGCCCAAGTATGTGGCTCTTGATGTACTGATCGTAGGGCGTCCCGGACACTTCTTCTACGATATAGCCAGCCAGCGACAACCCAAGGTTTGAATATTGATATTCGGTGCGCGACGGATGAAGAGTCTCCTGGTCACTAAGTCGAGCGATGACCTCGTCTTTCGTCGGGAACGGGTATTCCGGTCCACTCCAATACGGATGGTCCGACTCGCGAGGCAGACCTGCCGAGTGCGTGAGTAGCCCTTCCACGGTCACGGGTGTCGACTCGTCATACTGCTGCTCTAGGTCATAAAACGGCAGGTGCTTTTGGACTGGATCGCGCAAATCGAGATGCCCTTCGTCCCTGAGCTGCATGACCGCTACACTCGTGAAGAGCTTGGAGATCGAGCAGATCGAATACAGCGTGCTTGATGTAGCCGACCGGCCGGCATCGATGTCGGCCATACCAACGGCACCGCTCCAAACGAGCTCCTGGTCGTGTACGATCGCGGCGGCAACGGATGGCAATCGCTCATAGTCCTTCTGCGCGTCCAACCAGATTTCTGCGATCTCCAGAGCCTCAGCAACGTGTGCGTCGTCTGCGACCGATTGGGCAACTGCTGTCAGGGGCGTGAGAAGAACGAGAGCGAATAACAGGGCTTTCTTCATTCGGATGATCCTCTGCAAAGTCCGGTAAGGCTGACTCGAAACATGCCCCTGCCCTGAGAAGATCCGCAACTTAGTCAGAGCACTACACTGTGCGTGCAAAACAGTGTCGGCAGGGGTTGGTGCCTAGGCTCTGCCGAAGTGCTCCATGATGGCCGCCGCATACTTGATTCCCTGGATGTACTTGTCCAGATGGATGTTCTCGTCTGGAGCATGGAGATTCGCCCCGGGGTTAGCAAAGCCGGTCAGGACACAGGGGATCCAAACGTGGCGCAGGATTGCTCCCTCGGCCGAGACCCCATTCACCACGGGGAGATCGCCATAGACCTCAGAAGCAGCTGCGATGATCGCCTGACTGATGTCCTCCTTCACCGAAATCTTGTAGGGTGGCTCAGCACCATCGAAGGCTTTGACTTCTATATGGCCGAAGCCGTGCTTTTCCAGGTGGTCCTTGAGCTTTTGGATTGCGTCCGCTGGCTGAATATTGGGAATCAATCTGAAGTCCATCCGAACCCTAGCCTCGTTGGGGATGATGGTTTTACTACCAGGGCCGGTATATCCGGCAATCATCCCCTGGATATTGGCCGTAGGTTCGTAAGTGCGGGCACGGATCGCGTCTACCCCATCCCTCCTGAGGGCGAACTCAGAGATTCCCCACTCCTCCTTTAAGGCCTCAAGGTCCACCCGGTCAGCCTTATCAGTCAGTTGAGTTTCGTCGTCAGGACCAAGTTGCCAGAGCCCCTCCTCCCAATCCTCTATGAGAATCCGACGATCCCGACCGAGGATAGTGTTTAGAGCCCAGATGAGTTCCCATACCGGTGATTCCACCAGTGGGAAGTTGAGGGAGTGTACATCCGTCTTCGCTCCACGAGCTATGAGTTCCACCAAGAGCACAGACTTGAGACCCAATGAGACGTCCGGAACCGCTGTCCCTGTCTCCATGGGTCCATCCAAGCAGTGCATCCCGTCTGCTGCCAGGAGATCTTTGTTTCGGGCTGCCCAACCGGCCAAGTTCGGTGAGCCGATCTCTTCCTCGCCCTCAATGAGGAACTTGAGGTTCACTGGTACCTCGCCCCGGACTTGCAGGAATGCTTTGGCGGCCTTGTTGAAGGCGAGCACCCCTGACTTGTTGTCTGTAGATCCCCTCCCGTAAAGGACTCCATCCACAATGTCTGCAGACCAAGGACCACCGTGGCTCCATTCCTCTAGCGGCTCAGGAGGTTGAACGTCGTAGTGGGAGTAGCACAGCATAGTCTTCGCCGGCTTCCTCGCTTCCAGGTGCCCAAAGACCACTGGAGGTCCCTGTTCTAGCTCGTGAAAGTCGGCCGGAAGCCCGTCTTCGTGCATCATGTCTCGGACCAAAGCAGCGCATTCCCTCAGTCCCACCCCCGTAGCAGAAATCGATGGCTGCCGGACCAGGTGCTGTAAATCCCGGACACACTCCTCGGCGTGAGCATCGATCCAGTCGTAGATGGGTTGCATAGTCACAGTGAGGGTTGCTCTTGGGAGAGATCCCATGCGTTCAGGCGTTGACCGGACAGTTGCATGGGACGGGTAGCGAGGTAGGAGAACGCCGGCGCGAGAAGAATGGGATCGACCCATTTCTCACGGAGTTCCGGGGGGTACGTGGTCTCAGACATAGGCGTGTGCATATACATCCCCGGTGTGATAGTTACGGACAGAATCCCATGGGGAGCCCCCTCAAGGGCCAGACACTTCGAGAAGCCTTCCAGCGCATGCTTTCCAGCGCAGTAAGCTGTCTCGCCTGCGAATCCTTCGACACCAGATCTTGAGGAGACGAATACGAGCGCACCACCCCGTTCTTTCATCCCCGACCAGACCGCCTCCGTCAGCTGGAAGGCCGCCTGGATTCCCACATTGAGAGTCGCTTGAAATGTCTCGAGACTCACTGCGCCCAAAGGCTCTACCCGGAGTACCGCAGCATTGTGGATTAGGGTATCCACAGGACTGGTCACTACTTCAGTGATAGCCCGCTCAGTGGCTCCAGCATCAGCGAGGTCAACCACAGTAGAAGTGGCTCCCGGGCAGGCTATCAATGTCTCAGCCAACCCTTCCTCATCCCAGTCGAGTAGGATTAATCGCGCACCCAACCCGTGTAGGTGCCGGGCGATGGCGGACCCCAACCCCCGGGCTGCGCCGGTGACCAGGACCGTCTGCCCCTCAAGAACCAACAAGAGTCTCTTCTGGGCGGACCCAACGTCGCTCAGTACTGGAGATCTTCACGGCATCCAGCACCATTTGATTTGCCAACCCATCGGCGAACGTGGCACCCTGATTGGGTTTTCTCTCGTTTTGGATGGCAGAAGCAAGCTCCTGCATGAGGGCTACAACAGAGACGTTCCAGATACCAGTGTTCATCCTAGGAAGATTCGCGTTGGGATCGGTGACGGTGATATCTCGGAAGGCCTCTCCCTCGGGTGCAAAGAGAAGTCTTTCATCGTCGTTGGAGAGGCTGATGGTGCCTCGAGAGCCGAATATTTGTGTCGCGTTCCCCATATCGTGGGCGGCGACTCCGGACATGAAGACCTGAGCCACGGCCCCGGATACCATCTCAGCGGTAAAAAACGCCACATCGTCTGCAGTCGCGGTCCAGCGTTCGCCAGTACCCGGATCCAGTCGGTCTGGTACCATGACCGGCGCTGCCCCACTCACCCACTTCACCTCCCCTAGCCACCAGCGTATAAGGTCCACCTGGTGACTCCCGTTAGCACCCAGTCGTCCGCCTCCCTTCTCCGCCAGGCTCCACCAATCTCCCTTCGGACGGCTGTTAGGGTCTGCCCAGCTCTTCCCGATGTTAGAGATGTTCACGTGTCGGATCTCCCCCAAAGCCCCCTCGGAGATGATCTCAGCGATACGGACACGGTTGGGGTTGAAGCGGAGTTCGTGGTCGATCATATGGACCCGATCCGCTGCCTCTGCCGCTGCGAGCATTCGAGCCGCCTCGTGGGCATCCATAGCAGTGGGTTTCTCGCAGAGCACATGCGCTCCAGTCTCGATGGCCGCAAGAGTCTGGGGCTCGTGGAGGAACGTCGGGGTCGCGATGCATACCAGATCGAATTCGTGAGACCCCAGCATCGTCTCCCAATCATCGTATGCGTGCGGTATCTCGAACTCCGAGGCTGCGCTCCGAGCACTCTCCATCCGCGCGGAAGCCAAAGCGACAACATCTGCCCCTTTGACGTGGCAAAGCGCTGGCAAGTATGCGGCTTGTGCAAAGCTCGCCCCAATGATCCCCACCTTCATGTACCCCCCCTCAGGTGCGTTCCCGCAGCCGCGGGTCCAGGAAGTCCCGGAGCCAATCTCCTAGGATGTTGAAGCTCAACACGGTCAGTACGATGGCTACCCCCGGAAAAACCGCAAGCCACCACTTGTTGGCGACGAGTGTGTCCCGACTCTCGGCCAGCATACTCCCCCAAGTGGGTACTGAAGGAGGCACCCCTAGGCCCAGAAAGGAGAGCGCTGCCTCTGAGAGAATCACGCTCGCGACATTGAACGAGGCGATAACGGTTAGGGGGGCTAGGATGTTGGGCAGGATCGTGCGGAAAATGATGGACGTGGTACTGTCGCCCAGTGCCCGTGCTGCTTCCACGAACTCCTTCTCCCGTAGAGATAGGGTGTCAGCCCGCACGATACGGGCATAGGTCACCCACTGGCCCACCCCCAGTACAAGGATGAGATTCCAGATTCCGGACCCCAGCACCACCAGGAACATGATCGCCAATAGGATGAAGGGGAATGCAAGCTGGATATCCCCCAACCGCATGATCACGTCGTCCACCCACCCACCGAAGTATCCGGAAAGAAGTCCAGCTACAATCCCGATGGTTCCCCCTACGACGATGGCGGCAATCCCCACCAGAAGAGAGATCCGGGCACCGTATAGGAGGCGGGTGAGAACGTCCCGGCCCAGGACATCTGATCCCAGCCAGAAGACTGAACCATCCGGACCTGAGGACAACGGATCGGCCAAACGCAAGACGAGATTCTGCCGGTTTGGATCGAACGGAGCCAGCGCTGGACCGAAGGCAGCAGCAACCGCTGTAGCCAGCAAAATGACCAGAGCCAGAACAGGCCATCTAGCCTCAATCATGACGCGGACAGCCCGCCGTAACTCTCGTCGGAATTCGGTCTCCCGGTGATCCTTAGTGACGATCCCTTGGGCTAGTTGATCGTTCATCCACGACCCTCCGCCAGCTTCATCCTGGGATCGAGACGAACGTAGATGAGATCCACCAGTAGGTTGAGGAGGATGAAGATCCCCGCCAACAGTATGACCCCCGCCTGTACCAGGGGGATATCCCGCTGGTTAATGGCCGCAAACAGAAGGCGACCGATACCTGGATAGCTGAAAACCGTCTCAACCACCACAACTCCGCCCAAGAGGAACCCGAACTCCAAACCAACGATGGTCACCACCGGAAGCCAGGCATTGCGCAGAGCGTGGTGGACGAGAACCCGCATTTCTGGAAGCCCTTTTGATCGGGCGGTCCGAACGTAGTCCTGTTCTAGCACCTCTAGCAGGGAGGAGCGAACAAGCCGGGTGTTCCTGGCCAGGGAGTACGTACCCACTGCGATCCCCGGGAGGATGAGGTGGAGAATCGTGCGCGGCAGGTTTCCGAGAGCTGTGCCGAAGTTCCCTTCCATCAGGGGTACGAGAAAGGGGACCTGTCCTGAGATCGGCAGCCAACGCAAATAGAGCCCGAAGAAGAGGATCATCATGATCCCCAACCAGAAGCTTGGGACTGATTGCCCAAACATGGCCAGAGTGGTGATGGATCCATCCCATGCAGTCCCCCGATGTATCGCCGCCAAGACGCCGAGAGGGATCGCCAGAAGTAGAGCGATCGCCATTGCGAAGAGGGTTAGCTCAATAGTGGCAGGCAAAGCCTCAAGAACGATTTCCATCGCAGGCTGCCTGTAGGATAATGACTGCCCGAAGTCACCCTGGACGAGATCGCCTACAAAGCTTAGGTACTGCTCATGAAGGGGACGATCGAAGCCCAGAGCCCGACGTGTTGCCTCAATCTCCTCCAGGGATGCTCGCTCACTGACGAAGAGATACGTGGGGTCACCACCAGCCTGGAGGGCTAGGAAGCTCACCATGGTTACCCCAATGACCACGATGATACTCTGAAGTAACCTGCGTAGGATGTACGATCCCATGAGTAGATCCTCTACTCAGAATGCTGGAGAAATCACTTGAGCCCTGCTTCGAAGAGAAATACGCGTTCGTCGCGGCGGGCCGTCCAGTCGATCCGGGTTGAAACTCCATAGAAGTCCGGCTGAAAGTATAGGTGCAACCACGGCCCATCATCGTAGAATACCTGGAGCATCTCATCGATGATTGAACGGGTCTCCTCGGGCGTCGACGCTTCTGCCAAATCAACCCAACGGCTGAACCAACGGTCGTCGTCCCAGTGCGTGTAGTTGGTGCTCGAGCCCACTTCCGCCATATCGGTCATATCGTAGATCGGGCTCCATAGCCCTCCACCGGTCCCAAGAAAAAAGAGGGGACCCATGCTACGCGCATGGAGGAGCGGGGTATAAACCGAAGCCCACTCCATGAGATCCACCTCGACGTCGAGCCCCACGTCCTGTAGATACTGGCTAATGGCCAGGACGATATTGACGTCATTTACGTACCTCGCCCTCCCCGCCTGGAGGCGGATAGCGAACCGGATCCCGTCACTTCCACGGGACCAACCCGCCTCGTCCAAAAGCAATTCTGCGGTAGAGGGATCGTACGGATAGGGCTCTAGATCAGGATGGTCATTCGGCGGATTCACTAGTCCGGTGGCACGCTCACATTCGACGCTGAGGAGTTGGCGGCAAATGGTAGGGACGTCTACCGCATACTGAAGTGCTCTCCGAACACGGGGATCTTGGATTGCCTCCCCTCCCGGCATCTGACGGGACCCTTCTGACAAACTAAAGCCGAGGTACATCCGGCGAGTCCCGGACACCACCTGTACCTCCGCACGGCCCGAACCATTAATCGCTTCGACCTGCTCCGGGACCACATTGGTAATGATGTCAGCGTTCCCGGAGATGAGCTCCGCAGTCCGAGTGGACGCCTCGGGAATGATACGCCACACGATCCTCTGGAAGTTGCCTGGCTCCCTCGTCTTCTCGAGAACTACTTCTGATCCCCGGGTCCAGGAAGCCAGCCGATACGAACCTGATCCGATCGGGTTGGAAGCCGCCTCGTCCAAGGTCATCGCCTCATAGGCGTCCTTACAGTGGATGTAGATCTCGGTGATGAGACCGAATGCTATGGGGTTCTTCCGGGCGAGGTTGATCTGCACTCGGAGGTCGTCTAGTGCCACCGCATCCTGAAAGCCAATCGATGTGAATACGAAACCAGGAGAATTTCCCGTAAACCGGTTCTCAGGGTCCGCGATCCGATTGAAGGTGTACGCCACATCCTCAGCCGTGAGGGATTCACCATCGTGGCAGGTTAAGCCTTCCCGCAACGTGTAGACGTAGGCCGTCCCATCATCGGAAATCTCTAGGGTGTGAGCGAGGTCTGGAACGTGATCCCCTTCGGAAGTCAGTGAGAACAGGCCAGCAAAAATATGCCGGGCGATATTCGCGTTGTCCCGACTTGATATCATCCCCGGCTCGAAAGTCGTGATATCGGCGCTGAGGCCTACCACGATGGCGTCCTCTGGCTGCTGAGAGCATGCAGTGACTATGACAGTCAGGCAGAAGAGTGCGACGCCGCCGGCACGTGCTACTAGGGTTCGAAGGTTCATCGGGAAGTCATCCTTACTGTTCACAGAGGCTTACGGTCCCCTCGCCGTTCGAAGATCGGATACAGGCCTCTACCATGCGAAGGGAATTCAGGTGATCAGTCCCCGGACACGGGAGAGGTATGCCTTTCCGAAAATGGCTAACGAAGTCGGCGAGAAGAGCACGAGCGTCATCCACCCATGGCTCACTCTCAGGAAGCGGGACTGGAGTCAGTTCCGGGTCATCTCTAATCGCATAGCTCAGCGCCCCGAACATCTCCTGCTGAAGAGCGACTCCTCGCTGACATTCAGTCCTCCACTCGAAACCCATTTTCTGCCAGTTGCCCGCCCATGTTCCCTGGTATGTGACCTCAAGTCCCCCGGTGAAAGTAATGAGCGCACCTACATTGGCATCGCCATCGTACATTGACCATGACGGATTGAAAGTCCTGGCAGAAATGCAAACCGGCTCAACACCATATACGAAGCGCATGAGGTCGAAATGGTGAATTGACTGCTCCCAAAGCATAGGCTGTTTCATCGACATGGGATACTTGTTTAAGTTTGGTAGCCTTCCATCGCGCCATCTTTCGTAAGTGAATCGACCGAACTCCGGCGGACCCAACCGGTCCGGAGAGAAGAGGCTTTTCAGCGCCTGAGTCACTGCGAGGTAGCGGAAGTTGAGCCCTACAGCAATCGGAACTCCAGCCTCCTTCGCTGCAATCACATAGGATTCGGCATCGGTAAGTGTATCAGCGAGTGGTTTCTCGGCTAGAATGCCAAGCCCGGCGGCACACGCGGCGGCCACCTGAGACTGGCGGCCACCTGGTGGGGTGCATAGAAGTGCTACGTCAGCTTCCACCTCAGCTGCCACCTCATCTAGGGAGATCCCACCTACAGCACCCGCAGTTTCAGCCAGAACACCGGCAAGCCGGTCCGGATCGGTCTCTACGAGTCCCACCAAACTGCAGTCCGGATGCTCCCTCAGTACCCTCCGCCAGATACGGGACCGGGCACCCAGCCCTATAAGTATGAATCGGAGAGCAGTCACCCCATTACCTCAGCCGCCAAGAGAGTCCGCAGGCCGGTGGTTGGGTCGGTCCAGACGAAGTCACGAAGAGCAGGAATATCACTAGGAATCATCGGTGGCTTCACTAGTCCCTCAGCGGAGACAGTGACCGATTCTGTGCCAGGAAATTCAGAGGCGATGAGGGCAGCAACTGCGCTATCCCTACTCACATGAGTACTTCCCATATGAACCGCGTGTCCTACTGACGGGCCATCTACCACCTGCTCCAGCGCCACTGCAAGGTCAGAAGTGAACGTCCATTCCCTCAAAGGATCATCCGATCGCACTTCCAGGGCTTTGCCCTGCCGAGCTGCGACCAGCCAACTCGCTACGCAGGACACATCTACCCTGCTGGGTCGAGCCACTTCACCAGGACCGAAGAGGTAGCCCAGACGAACCACGTGTACTTCGGTCTTAGAATCGAGTGCTGATGATAGAGTCAGTGCTTCTCCCTCTCGCTTCGCGGCTGCGTAGGGAGATGTGCATTTCGGCAAATAAGTATCTTTCAATCCCTCATCCGCATCTGTGGCTGCAAAAACTCCAGAGGAACTCAGGAATACAAAGGCAGACGGGGAGATGTGTTTGGCATACTCCAACATCGTCAGCAAAGGGCCGATGTTAAGATCGATATACTCCTTCGTAGTAATCCCAAGCTTTTCTGGGTCCGTGGTTACCCAGGCTGAGTGTATGACTAGATCCACTTCGGGCACATCCGAGGGCACTCCCTCAGCTAACTCGGCAATTGAATGACGCATGCCCTCATGCTCCCATCCCTCATCGAATGCACAGTCCAAGCCAACAACCTCCCAACCGAGGTCGGCAAAACCCAGCGACAGAGCTCTCCCCACGAAACCCGCCGCCCCAGTCACCAGAACCTGCCGTTTCTTCATTTTGGGCACCTGGTGATGATCAAGGGGTCAAAGCCCGAAAGGCTTCGGTACGCTCAGGCTGCAGTTCTATCGGAGGAATAGCGGCAAAAACATCATCGTCCTTCTCACCTCGCCACATCAGAACCGCAAAGCTTGCCTCAGCATCTAATACAGCAATACCTGCATGCCATGTCCCCGGATGGTAGACCACTCCCAAAGTGCCTGGAACGACAAAAGCCAGGCCATGAGCACTATCAGGTGACCCCGCTACATCAGAGGGCATTACAGTCACGAGGTAGCGGGACACCCCCAGTGGGAGAAAAACTTGAGCAGCATGGGGGTGGCACTCCACTTGATCGACGGTTAAGGGAAAGGTCGATGGAGCCACTCGGTTCAGGTGGCACTGGTGTGACAATCCCGGCACCGGCTTCAGCCATTCACTGAATATTGATCGATCGCCTACTTCAGTTGGTGGCTCAAGGAACGCTCCAAACGGGGCGAATACACTAGAATTTGGCCTCTGAAGCTTCACGGTCACTCGTTGATTTCCCTCGAAGGGACGACATCACGCCAGTGGGCAGCGAGGTCCCCGCGACGACAGATCCAGACGTCATCGCAATCCTGAATGTGTCTAAGGAAACTATGAAGACCTCGAATTCGACCGGGGTGTCCGAGGATCCGAGCATGCATTCCCACCGTCATCATCCGAGGGTGTAGCCCGGCCTCTGAGATGAGTTGATCAAAGGAATCTATGAGAAATTCTCCAAAAGCCCGCCCCGTCACCAACGGGCCACCTACTAGCTTGGCATCATTGGTTACCAGGGAGTATGGAACAACCAAGTGAGAATGACCCTTCACCTCGACCCAGTAGGGAAGCTCATCATTGTATGCGTCGCTATCGTAGGTGAAGCCACCATGCTCGACGAGGAGCTTCCTGGTAACAGGAGACGGTGCGTAGCGGCAGTACCATCCCTCTGGCGGACGGCCGATCAGTCTATGAATCGAGTCAAAAGCAAGAGCAATCTCTTCTCGCTCCTTGCCCTCGTTGAGACGGTAGTGCTCGATCCAGCGCTTGCCGTGACACACGACATCCCAATCACTATCCGCAATGGCTTGAGCAACTTCCAGATTTCGCTCCAATGCCAACGCTGAAGCGAACACCGTGAGCGGGAGTCCTCTGTCCTGGAAAGTCTGGCGGATCCGCCAAAAGCCGACGCGGCTCCCGTATTCAAACATACTCTCCGCCCCAAGATCTCTCTCTCCCCGGGGAACCCTAGGCTGAGAAACCTCTGTCAGAGTCGCGTCGGAGTAACCATCTCCATCTTCAAGAGAAGGCTCTGATCCTTCTTCATAATTCAACACAAAATTGACAGCCAGTCGTTTGTTACCCGGCCAACGAATATCCGGAGGGCTCTGTGCGTAACCCACAAAATCACGCTGGCTATCCATCTCGGTTCCTGATCCGAGTGCGGACAGATATCATCTCAAATTCCCTTCAAGTCTTCGTATTCTTTCAGTTGCTCGGGCGTGTATACCTGCATGAACTCGATCTCGATACCCCCTGCTTCGTCATCTAGGAAAGCTACCCACCCCTCGGGATGAGGATGAGATCCGTGAACGTTGCAAGCTTGGCAGATTCGAAGAGTCGCACCTTCAGCCTGGGCATGAGCCAAGGCGGCATCAATGTCATCGACCTCGTAACAGATGTGGTGCAATCCCTCGGCACCTCGCTCATCAATCCATTTTGCGAATCTTCCATCCGGTTCCATAGACTCGCAAAGCTGGTACTCAATGCCACCGAGATAGAAAAGAGCAACCCGATTCTTCGATTTGGGATATACCTCAATGTTGGTTTCAGCTGGGACGTGTAGGAAGCGTGCATACGCATCCAGCGCACTCGCCGCATCGCTCACCGCGAATGCCATGTGCTTGACTCCGCGAACGTTCGGATTATCTGATTTCATAGTGTGATCTCGGGTTTGGTATCTCTTATGCTACAGAGTGTTCATGACGAATGGCCGCAACCACTCTGGCCATGCGTCCGAGCGCCTCTCGAATCCGAGGGACAGGCTGGGTCATAGAAAGGCGTGCGTAATCATCCGTGTAATCTCCGTAGATTTTTCCGGGAAAAATCATGACTTGTCCGTCCTTTAGTAGCCGTTCACAGAAATCAGTGGCTTCAATTCCAGTTTCTGCAACCTTCGCATAGACGTAGAATGCTCCTTGAGGTTCGGCGAACGAGATCCCCATCTCCGCGAGGCCGCCGCAAAGCACCTGTCTCCTCTGATCAAACGTGCTTCGTATCTCTTCCACGCACTCCTGCGGTCCTGTGAGAGCTGCAAGCGCAGCGTGCTGGCTGACTGCGGCAGTAGAGATAGCGAAAGCGTGATGGATTTCTGCCAAAGCCGGCATGAGATCAGAGGGGCCTGCGAAATAGCCCACCCGCCACCCCGTCATGGCATAGGCCTTAGACATTCCCGAGAGGGTGATCGTACGCTCTTGCATGCCAGGGAGCGCAGCAACCGGTTGTGCACGATGACCATCGTATGTCAGGCGAGCATAGATCTCATCGGAGACGACAATTAGATCGTGCTCTCGGGCAACCTCACAGATCCGGGCAACCTCACCAGAGGGAATCACCGTACCGGTAGGATTACCAGGGTTGATGAGAACCAGAACCTTCGACCGAGGTGTAATGTGCTCGCGAACCAAGTCTGCAGTAAGAGTGAAGTTTGTCGCCCTGGTCATCCGTATGTTAACGAGAGCAGCATCGGTCAATTCTGCAGCCTGGAGGTAGGGGTTGTATCCTGGACACGGGATAATCAACTCGTCTCCCGGATCCAAAAGACCGAGTGCAATGATAAACATCGCCTGTTGTCCACCCGGCGTGACTACGATGTCCTCGGGAGAGTAGAGGGCGCCACCATGAATTGCGATGTTATTGGCGATTGCCTCACGGAGCTCTAGCAACCCCATAGGGTGGGTGTAGTGGGTCGCTCCGGAAGCCAGGGCCTCCTGGCCTGCTCGGACAATGTGTTCCGGCGTGTCTACGTCGGGATCCCCTCTCCCGAGCTTGATTACATCAGGCAACTCCGCGGCTATATCCATCATACGGGTTACGATGTGCTTGTCCGTCAGCTTGACGCGCCGGGCGAGGCGGCTAGGGCCGTTTGGCATGGAAGATTCAGATCCCGTAGATGTCTGAGTACTTCTGGGTAAGGTGTTCAATATAGAAAGTCGGATCGAGTGCGCGCCCGGTAGCTTTCTCCAAAATCTCGTCTCGAGTATAGCGGCGGCCGTGTCGGTGAACATGTTCGGTCATCCATTCGCGTAACGGTAGGTAATCCGCCGTAGCTAACCCGTCTCGGATTCTGCCGTCCTCCGTCGCGGAAGCGAAAAGTTGACCTGCCATCACGTTACCGATTGTATAGTTGCAGAAGGTTCCAACCTGCCCCGACGACCAGTGGACGTCCTGGAGCACTCCGAGGCGGTCGTTCGGAACTTCCAATCCCAGGTATTCCTTAATCTTTGCGTTCCAAGCTTCCGGGAGTTCGGGCACCTTCAAGCTTCCATCGATCAAGGCCGCCTCAATCTCCACCCGGAGCATGATGTGGAAGTCATATGTTAGCTCATCAGACTCTACCCGGATCAGCCCCGGCTCAACCCGGTTCACAGCCCGCCAAAAGGTCTCGGTATCAATCCCTTGAAGCTGCTCCGGGAAGGTCGCCTGTAGCTCCCCATAGTTCAGCTCCCAGAACTCACGACTTCGACCAACGTGGTTCTCAAAAAGGCGGGACTGACTTTCGTGGGCTCCGAAGCTAACCCCACCCACTGCATAAAGACCGACTAGATCAGTGGCCAGAGGGGTACGAGTGTAGGCGGGATCACAGAATTGTTCGTAGAGCGCGTGCCCTGTTTCGTGAAGTGTGCCAAAGAGGCTTTTCGGCATCCACTCGTCGTTGACCCGGGTGGTGATGCGGACGTCGTTTCTGGTGAAGGAGACCTCGAACGGGTGCACGGTGAGATCCAGACGTCCCCGATCGGTATCATACCCTAGCTTACTCGCCATCTTGATGGCAAAGGCAAGCTGCGCCTCCACAGGGAAAGGTCGTTCGAGAAAGTCTACGCGCGGCGACTCCTGCTCGCCGATGGCTTTTACTAGGGGAAGGAGTCCCTCCCGGAGCGACGCGAAGAGGGGCTGCAGTGATCTCACTGTCTCGCCAGGCTCGAACCGGAACATAAGGGCATCGTAGGGATGTTCCTCATATCCGATGCACTCAGCCATCTCCTGGTTCAGCTCAATCGTCTCCTCAAGCACCGGCGCAAAGGCGGCGAAATCGTTCTCTGCCCTGGCCTTCGCCCAGATGTGCTGGCCGATAGAACCTACTTCGGCCCGCTTATGCACCAGAGCCGCAGGAATGCGAAGGTGATACTCAATCGCCTCCCGTACCTGTGCACAGATCGTCCGTTCCACGCTGTGCGAAGCAAGAGTAGTAGTCTCAGCTTCGGCCTGCTCCAAGAGCCGCCGAGTCTCGTCCGCCACAAGGTGGTCCCGGGCCAGGACAGTTAGGGTGGCCAATTGCTTCGCTCGTGTATCGGCTCCCCCGGGAGGCATCATGGTCTTGGCGTCCCAACTGAGAATCGATTTGGCGTTGAGGAGATCGTTGACCTCCCCCATGCGCTCCAAAAAAGCGCTGTATCCCATGCGTTTGGCCTCTTGAAGCCCGTCGGAGTGACGGGTTTGCACCGAGCCCAAGGGCACGGTAGTCTGTACGTTGTCGACAGGCGAGAGCGCAACGTGGCCTCCGTCGAGCAGGGCTGTCAAGCATGCGCCGAGGCACTCTCGGCACCACCCATAAGACTGGTCTTTTCAACCCCGGAGGCGAATGAACGAAGGGTTTCGCTGGAACTTCGATGACCTTGTCGAAATGGCAGTGACTGGTCAGGTGAGCCAACCTGCCGTGCGTCGGGGTGGCTACGTCCATTGGCCAGACGGGGTTGGCGAGGTTCTGCCGGGGATGTACGGAATCACCTATAACGCACGAGTGGGGGATCGGGCATTCGGTTGGGCTGGGGACCACGTGGAACCAGGTGTGTCCATTGCCAACCCTAACGAGCTTGCTGACTACGCTCTGCATTACCTGACCTGCATTGGCAATGAAGCCGAAGTGGTAACTGGGCTGGCAAAAGGAGCAAAGGGTGTGGTTACCGGCGAGCATGCCCGTCTTCTGGTTGATTTCACCCCGGATGTATTGGACGAGATGACGGTCGGGGACACCATCCAGATCCGGACTCGGGGTCGTGGGCTAAGGCTGGAAAGTCATCCTGATATCGAGTTCAAAAAAATGAGCCCCGCTCTCGCCCGAGTGCTGGGCCTCAGAGTGGAGGACGGACAGGTGAGTTGCCCAGTGGCCATGGAGCTTCCGCCCCGGATCATGGGCTCGGGGGCCGAGCTCAATGCCGAGTTTGTGGACCAGGACCTTATGTCCGGAGACCGGTCCCTGATGGATGAACTGGGAATCGACCAAATGCGCCTGGGGGATTTGATCGGTATCCGTAACGTCGACCATCGATTCGGACGCTCTTACCGGGAGGGGTGGGTGGCCGTTTGCCTCTGCATCCACGGAGACTCAGTGATGACTGGCCACGGCCCCGGGATCCTCACGCTAATCACTGGTCCGGCCCACCTCCTGGACTTCCATATGGACCCCACCGCAAATATCGCCCACACACTCGGCATCCGGGGAATGGCATGAACCAACGGAATACCGTCGCCACCAACGAAGTCGATCTCGTTGCCGTCTCTGTCTCCGGAGCAGTTGCACACCCCGGCTTTCCAGGCCTGCCCGCCGAACCATATCGGCTCAGCGCGGATGGTACCCCCTTCTTGCTCCCAACCTATGGGGGGATCGTCTACAATGTATCCGTGGGGGATCGGGCATTCGGCTGGGCCGCGGATTGCATCCATCCCGGCGTGAGCATAGGCCAGGCCGACGGCAACTGGAACCGAGGTCTGAACGTTTTCGCTTGCGTGGGTAACCGGGCCCGGGTTATGAGCGGTGAGGCAGCAGGAACTACAGGAGTGGTCACCGGGAAATCGGGACGATTTTCGGAACAGGTGATCGTGCACATTCCTCACGAAGCTCGAAGCCGTATGACCGTGGGAGACCAAGTCTTGGTGCGGGCTGAAGGGGTGGGAATGAACCTCACAGATCATCCGGACGTATCTCTCAAGGGAATCTCCGGAGGGCTTCTGGCCGCACTGCCTGCTGAAGAAAGTGATGGTCAGATAGCTTTTGGAGTCACTGCTCAGGTTCCCGCTCACCTAGTGGGAGCCGGCCTCGGGCTGACGTCTGAGGGAGGAAGCCTTCATATGCAGTCCACCGACCGGAAACTCCTGCAGGATCTGGGTCTGGATCAGTTACGCCTGGGGGACCTAGTAGCTCTGGAAGACACGGATAGTCGCTACAACCACGGATACCTCCGGGGCGCACGAGCAATCGGCGTGGTGGCCTCTACAGACGGTCCCCGAGCTGGTTACGGCCCTGGCATCGCCATCCTTATGACAGCCCCGGCAGGGCAACTCGGAAGCTTCGAGTCCTCCGACACAAACTTGGTCCAACTCCTGGGGATAGAGGGCTGATACTTGATTCCTATGACCGCTGTAACCCAGGAGAGCCTTAGGGTATTTGTGGTGGAAGTCCTCCAAGCCATGGGACTCTCTGGAGAGGACGCCGATATCTTTGGCAACGCTCTCATATTCTCTGAACTACGCTTCCACCCCGGCCACGGCCAAGGGGTGAAGAAGCTGAGACGCTATCAGAAACGATTCAGCCAAAATCTCTTCGACCCGGGCGCCCTCTGGGAAGTTGTGAAAGAGAGCCCGGCCCTAGCGCTAGTCGATGCCCATAACGGACTTGGTACGGTTGCAGCAGCCCGAGCCATGCAGCTGGCCATTGAGAAAGCAAAGGTCTGCGGCATCGGGCAGGTAGTGGTTCGGAATTCCACGCACTTTGGCTCAAGTGCTGTACATGCTTGTCTAGCCGCAGAGGCAGGATGTATCGGGATCGCCTTCACGAACGCCGGACCCGAGATGGCTCCCTGGGGTGCCCGGGAAGGTGCCGTTGGCACAAACCCTTGGGGGATCGCCGCACCGACAGGGCTTGGATTCCCTGCGGTTCTTGATATCGCACTCACCACCGCTGGCAAAGGTATGATGCGCTGGCATGCGGACGAGGGACAGCTGATGCCGCTGGATTGGGCACTCACCCCCGAGGGAGAGGAGACAGATGATCCAGAGGCTGCGATGGCTGGAGCCCTACTTGGAATCGGGCGCTACAAAGGATACGGCCTGGCTTTCATGACCGATGTCCTGACCGGTGTCATCGGAGGGGGAGGTTACGGACTCACCCCATACGCTGACCCGAAAAAATGGGACGTGAGCCACACACTCATTGCTATAGACATCGACTGGTTCATGCCGCTCGAGGAATTCCGCCAGAGGATGGACGACTTCACAGACATGATGAAGTCCAGGGCTCTCAGGCCTGGATTCACTGAGGTCCTCATCCCTGGTGAGCAAGAAGCCCGGCGTGTAGCCCGAAAATCGGTAGTGGGAATCCCGCTCGAGAACGCGGTGCTAGACGACCTTCGAGCGCTGGGTGCGGAACTGGGCGTCAGAGCCGAGATCACCGTCGTAGGACCATGGGAGGATGATGCCCTTTGAACCCCCTCCCACCCCGATTCCGTGAAGACATCCGCCAGCGACTCCGGAAGAGGGCCCAAGCAGAAGGACTGGACGGCCTGCTGCTGCTCGGGTCTGGGAACCTGGCCTACACTACAGGTTGGCACTTTTCTGTAAATGAGCGCCCCATGGGACTTTGGCTTCCGGTCGACGAAGAGGCGCTTTTACTGGTGCCGCACCTGGAGCTAGAGAATGCGATGGATATTCCTGGGGTCGAGGTCCGGACCTACGAGGAGTTCCCCGGTGAGCGCCCACCCATCCTCTGGATGATCGAGGAGGCCGGTGCTCGGCGGATGGCTGTAGATACACTTGGGGCAGAACTCTTACCAGAGGCCCGTGCGAAACTCGAGCGACTGGAACTCGTCGACCACGCTATGCCTGAGCGCGCGGTGAAGAGAACCGCTGAGCTTATTTTGATCCGAGAGGCCGCCCGCTTCGCTGACCTAGTGCTCGAGCGATTGCTGGAAGTGGGAGGAGACATCATAGGACAGGGCGGGACGGAACAAGACCTACTGACTGATTGCACAGGACACGTTGGAAAAGTCCTTTTGGCCACCCACGGTGATGCGTTCCAAGGAACACGGACAAGGATCACAGCCTCCATCCACTCTGGGCCCCGAGCCGCCCTGCCCCACGGGAGTGTTACGGCCCGCCAACCTCAACCTGGAGAGCCCATAGTGGCTGGAATCGGGTGCAGCTTGGGCGGATACCATGCCGAGAGTGGTGCGACTCTCGTCTTAGGGGAGATACGCCCCGAACAACTTCGGGTAATGGAAGCGATGGCCGAGGCAGGTGCTGCCACGGTTCACGCCCTTGAGCGCGGGTGGCCCTGCTCCCGGGTGAACGAGGCCGCCCTAGACGTCATACGGAATGCCGGGTTGGCGGATACCATCCGCCATCGGATCGGGCACGGGATGGGCGTCGAAGGGCATGAAGCCCCCTGGCTAGCCCCTGGTGACTCCACCCTAACCACCCCTGGAATGGTGTTCTCCTGCGAACCCGGCGTGTACCGTCCTGGCATAGACGGATGGCGCACCATCGATACGCTTCTGGTGGGCTCGGGTGGGGTGGATCTAGCGAGCCGCTTCCAGACAAACCACCCTTTCGAGACACGCACCCTTCCCTGTTGAGGAGTTGGAGAATGCCCGAACCCGCCGCCTGGCGATATCAGAAGATCACCAAGCCCATGTTCGACCTTCCCACCCCGCACCTCGTGCTGACGGGACGGATCTTAACCATGGCAGGAGAAGTCCTGGAAAACGGTTTTGTGGAGTTGAAGGACGGAAAAATCGTAGCGCTGGGTCCACTGAACGATCTGAAGGGGGATTCTTCGTCGGTCGAAAAAACCGGTGGGACTATCATGCCAGGGCTCATCAACAGTCATGCACACCTAAACTGGGACGGGATTCACGACCTGGCTCGCCAATCCATGGACGACCCACGCCCTATCTCGGCCTTCAAAGCTGCCGGAAACATGCTCAAGAGCCTGCGTGCGGGAGTCACCATGGTCCGAGACCTCGGGTTCCACGAGATGAACCTCTTTTCCAAACAGGCGGTTGAACAGGGAATCTTTCCGGGACCACGACTGAAGGTTTGTGGAGCAGCCATCATCCAGACGGGAGGCCATACCTATTGGGTCTGTCGGGAGGCCAGCGGTGCGGATGAGATGCGGCGCGCGGTCCGGGAGCAGGTGCGAGGAGGAGCTGATCTCATCAAAATCATGGCCTGTCATGACACCCTCGAGTTCACTGATGAGGAGCTAGGGGCCGTCATCGACGAGGCTCACCGGAACGGCCTTCCGATCACCGCACACGCTACCTACGATGCCTGCATCGAGCGAGTCGCACGCTTCGGGGTGGACTGCATCGAACATGGTGGTTCGATGTCGGACTCCACCGTCGCACTTCTGATCGAGAAAGAGATCCCGGTGGTCACCACCTTCGCGCCCCTGGTGCAACAGAGCCAACCTGAAATCGCTCGCCAATTCGGTATCCCGGAATGGAAAATCGAGGAACGGAAGAAGGCCGTGGCCAACCCAGAACGCTACGAGGGGCTGGTTAGGGCTGCGCGCGCAGGAGTACCAATCGTCTTCGGGACAGACGCAGGCAGCCCGGCAGTTGAGCACGATGTGATCGCTCCAGAACTCACCTTTATGGTGAAGACTGGGGTGTGCACCGACAATATGGACGCCCTCGCCTCGATCACTATCCGGGCGGCGAGGGTTTCGAGAATGGAAGACGTTGTCGGCACGCTGGAAGTGGGCAAGGCTGCCGACCTCATCGTGGTGGATGGTCGCCCCGACGAGGAGCTAGGGGCTCTCGAAAAGGTGACCACTACCTTTGTCGGCGGTCGGAGGATGCACGGTTGAGCCTCCTGACCTCCCGCCTGGCTCCGCGCATCGTTGAGGAAGACGGAGCCTTCCGTACCCGGATGCTCGATATCGCTGCTGGTCTAACCGATGTCATCGCGCTGGGCCGCGGGGACCCGGACTTCCACACGCCTGCGCATATCGTGGAAGCCGCAAAAGCCGCTCTCGACGCGAACCATCACCACTACACGGGACCCACCGGAATTCCGGCACTGCGAGAGGCCATCGCGGACAATCTCGGAGCCCGGTACGGACTCGATTATGGTGCAGACGAGATCGTGGTGACGGCTGGAGCCCAGGAAGGCATCATGCTCACTATGCTTGGGCTTTGTTCTCCAGGAGACGAGGTCCTCATCACGAGCCCCCGATTCACCACATATGATACGGCAGTGGGCCTCTGCGGAGGCACACCGATCCCGGTCCCGACTTTCGAGCGGGACGACTTTGCGCTCGACGTGGCAGAAATTGAGAAACGCATCACCCCCCGCACCCGGATGTTCGTCCTGGTCTCCCCCAACAATCCCACTGGGGCAGTTACACCTCCAGAAGCTATTCAGGCGATCGCTGAACTAGCTATTGAACATGATCTCATCATCGTAGCTGATGAGATTTACGGGAGGATGATCTACGCACCGAACGAGCACCTCTCTATCGCAACGCTGCCAGGGCTGAGGGAACGGACTGTCACACTTAATGGCTTCTCTAAGACGTACTCCATGACAGGTTGGCGGGTCGGGTACCTCGCTGCCCCTGAGGAACTGGTGTCAATGTTGACCGAGCCCCGGCACACTCTCTCCATCAACACCTGCACCATCAGCCAGCATGCCGCTTTGGCTGCACTCACAGGCCCTCAGGAACCAGTCGACGCAATGATCGAGGAGTACGCCGAACGTCGGGCCTGGCTCATGCCAGCTCTAAATGAGGCCGGCTTCAGTTACGGTCATCCTGGGGGTGCCTTCTACATCTACACAAACATCTCCTCGTCGGGACTCCCATCCCCACTGTTCTGCGAACGGCTCCTCCAAGAAACAGGAGTAATGCTCTTCCCCGGCACCATGTTCGGGGACACCAGCACCGACTACATCCGGATTAGCTATCTCCAACCGTTACCATTGATCCAGGAAGCAATGGAACGTATCGCCTCCTTCACCCGATCTATGACATGACCACACCAGCATCTGAGGGCCGCTTCGTCGGCATCCAAATCAGTCCCATAAGCTTTGTGGATGAGGGCGTGGATACGGTCTTGGACACGCTTAAAGACCGAGTGGGGATCAACGTCTTGATGCTGGGTACGGTGAGTTGGCTGGGACTTAAGTCGGGTCGTTCGATCAGCCATGAACTCGACGGGTGGCCCGATCACGGAGTCCCAGAACCCTACCAGATGCGGGGAGGTGCCTACTTCGACCCGGACCCTCGGTACTATACCGATACCTTCATGGCTGACTTCCGGAGCCGTGATCCCGAGTTCACTGGGCGTGACATCCTCAAGATGGTGATCCCTGCGGCACACGAGAGGGGGATGAAGGTCTACATCGAGTTGATGGAACCTTTTTTCAAGTACGCCGGGCATGGTTCAGCCGGAACTGTAGAGATCCCAACCCTGGCCCAAGCCATGGAGGTTGACCTCCTCGGTCGTCTGGGTAGTGACCCCTCAACCTCGAATCCAGGGTACAGACGCTGGATACACTCGATGATTGAGGACCAGGTACGAAATCACCCCATAGACGGAGTCATGTGGTGTAATGAGCGGAACTCGCCCCTCGACACGTTGATTCAGGGAGGCGCACCCGGCGACTTCTCCGAACCGGCACGCAAAGAGGCCACGGAACGGGGGATCGACGTGGAAAGATGCCGGCAGGCTCTCCTACGCCTCTACGACTTCATGCAAGAGGCGGCGGCCGGTAAACAGTTCCCTGATGGTCCACTCATCACCTTCCTTCGTGTGCTCTTGGACAACCCCGAAGCCCTCATATGGGAGAAGTTCTGGCTTGAGAGGAACAAGGACCTGGACCGAGAGCTCTACGGGTTGGTGAAATGGTGCAAGCCGGAACTTCCGTTTGGGCTGAATGTGTGGAACCGAAATCACTTCAACCCGATCCGGCGCGCTCAGTGGCCATGGGCCGAACAGACCCTATACGCTGACTTTGTGAAACCCATCACCTACCAGCACCAGGCAGGTGAAGTTTGGTCCAGAGAACTCTCCTTCTTTCGTACAACGATCCTAAGGGACTTTGAGCCGGACGAAGCCACCCGTGCGCTGTTCCGTATTCTGGGCTTAAACGAAGCCCCATTCGCCGAACTGGTAGCCACGGGGATGGATCCGGACAGCTACGTCCATGGTCAGTGCGCAGATGCACTCCGGGGCGTCGATGGAAAGGCTAAGGTATACATGGGAATCGGGGTGGACGCCCCGCGAACTCTGCCCGAAACCGCTAAGTGCTCGCGGGACATTGTATACCGCTCAGTCCTGGCAACCTACCGGGCCGGTGGGCATGGGGTGGTTTTAGCTCCCAACTACGCGTCGATGCACCTGACCCACCTTGATGGTGTGGCAGAGGCCCTCGATGAACTGGATCAAAAGTGAGCTTCAAGCGATCCGCTCCCGAAGGAGTGGGCAGTTGAGCACCCCACCGCTGCTAGAGGTACGCGACCTCCAAACCAGTTTCACCCTTGGTGGGCAAGCCCCATTAGTTGCGGTGGACGGGGTGGGATTTTCCGTGGCCCCTGGAGAAACGCTCGCCATCGTAGGTGAGAGCGGATCGGGGAAGTCGGTGACTGCACTCTCTATCATGCGCCTCCTTCCGCCTAGGGTCGGTAGGATCACCCGGGGGTCAATCCACCTTGGGAAACGGGATCTCACCCAACTGCCTGAGGAGGAGATGCGAACCGTTCGGGGCAAAGAAATTGGAATGATCTTTCAGGAGCCCATGACCAGTCTGAATCCGGTTCACACCGTGGGCGCACAGATCGCTGAAGTACTGATCCAACATGAAGGTCTCTCTAGCTCAGAGGCTCGAGAGAGGGCTATATCAACGCTCGACACCGTTGGCATCTCGGAACCGGGGCGGCGCGTCGACAACTATCCTCACGAGATGTCAGGAGGCATGCGCCAGCGCGCCATGATCGCTATGGCGCTGGCTTGTCGTCCTAGTCTCCTTATTGCTGACGAACCCACGACCGCCCTCGATGTTACGATCCAAGCCCAGATTCTGGATCTCATGGAGGAGCTCCAAGCCGCGCTTGGGATGGCCATTATCTTCATTACTCATGACCTAGGCGTCGTCGCCCAGATGGCTCGCAGGGTGGTAGTAATGTACGCAGGGCAAGTGATTGAGACTGGCCCTGTAGCGGACATCTTTGGTCACCCCAGAATGCCCTATACAGCTGGACTCATCGAGTCGATTCCCCGCCTCGGTAGCTCGGAAGAAGCGCAGCGTCTCCGAACCATTCCAGGGCAGGTTCCTTCACTGTCCGAGCTGCCATCGGGGTGCCGGTTTTCTACCCGTTGCCCCCACGCCAACCCTAAGTGTGTGGAAACGCAGCCACAGCTGGAGTTGATTTCCGAGGGGCACCAAGTGCGCTGCATGCGCTGGCAGGAACTGGATTTGGCTACAGAGAGTGCCTCGTGACAGACTACCTGCTCTGCGCGGAGAATCTTGTGAAGCGGTTCCCTATCCGGGGAGGTACGTTGAACCGGGTGGTGAATTACGTCCAGGCCGTGAATGGCGTCTCCTTTGCAGTACGCCGTGGAGAGGTTCTCGGGCTTGTAGGGGAGAGTGGCTCTGGTAAGACCACCATAGGACGGCTGGTCCTCCGGCTCGAGGAAGCCACCGCTGGTAAGGTGATTTTTGACGGCACCAACATCCTAGAGCTTCCTAAGAAAGAGATGCGCCGCTTCCGGAAGCGGATGCAAATCATCTTCCAAGATCCCTACGCCAGCCTGAATCCCCGAGAGAAGGTCCGCACGGTGATCGGACATGCCCTGGCGCTCCACAGCATCGGAACCCCAGAGAGTAGGCGTGAACGTGCGGCCGAGCTCGTTGAACAAGTGGGGCTCTCACCGGATCAACTGGACCGGTTCCCTCACGAGTTCTCAGGGGGTCAGCGCCAGAGAGTTGGGATCGCCCGAGCTTTGGCGGTAAATCCAGATTTTCTGGTCGCAGATGAACCTGTCTCGGCCCTCGACGTCTCCATCCAGGCCCAAGTCATCAACCTCCTAAGCGATCTCAAGGATCAACTCGACCTTACCATGCTCTTCATTGCCCATGACCTGGCTGTCGTAGAGCACATCTGCGATCGCGTGGCCGTGATGTACCTCGGGAAGATCATGGAGCTCGCTCCCTCTAGCTCCTTGTATAACAACCCTAATCATCCCTATACCGAAGCACTCCTCTCAGCCGTCCCTGTACCAGAGCCTGGACATCAACAGAAGCGGACAGTGCTGAGTGGGGACATCCCCAGTGCCATCAACCCTCCCTCGGGGTGTGTCTTCCGGAGCCGGTGCCCCCGTGCGGAGGCCATCTGCGCTACTGAAACCCCGGAGTTAAAGCAGATAGGGCCCGATCACTTTAGCGCCTGCCACCTGACAACCTGAGTTGCCGATCGAGGCTCTACTTCTTTTGAACGTAAATCAGAAGAAGACCCGGAAGGAACGTAATGAGTCCCTGTGACCAACTCAGATAACCCAATAAGCTCAACAACAGCGAAGCAAGCAACAGGCCATATCCAAGCCTAATTTTCCTCATAAAATAAAGGACAAAACTACGAGTGCTGTAGCCATTACTAAGGCCATTATCTGAACTGTTACCAGGACTTTGTAGAGGAAATTCTTAGTATCTTTTGTCATCACTACCCTAAGATGCAGTGAGAAAGGTAGGGGACACCAGCGAGGGTGGCTCCGCTGGCGTAGTTCAAGAGCTGGGATTCATTTTAGAATCATGAGCCATATCCGATTGATAGAAATTCTGGTGCCCTTGGTGTGTATAGACAGTGGGACCAGGTGGGTCTCACGGATCGCACTCCTGCTTCTGGGATTCATAGCAGCGTTCGTTCCCGGTCCTGCTACTGCCCAATCCCCGAATATCTTGATCCGAGCCGGCGAGATCCACACCGTCACAAATGGGGTTATCAGGAACGGTGAAATTCTTATCAGTGATGGGCTCATCGAACAGATAGGTATGTCGGTTAACGCTCCTGCCGACGCTCAGGAGTACTGGGCAGAAGTAGTTATTCCTGGCATGATCGACGCTCATGCACACCTGGCGCTGGATAGGTCTAGTCGCTCACGGATTCCTGGACCCTTCACACCCGAATGGAGGGCAGTCGAGAACTTGGATCTCGAGGATCCGATGATCCAAGTCGCCCTCTCTGGAGGTGTGACATCCGTGATCACGCGCTCTGGCAGCGGAATCATTTCAAGCGGCCAGTCCGTGGCCCTTAAGATGAAGAGCACGCCCGGACCTGACATGATTCTCAAGCCTTACGTGGATCTGAAGATGGCGGTACGCCCACTAATCAACCTACGGCCAGGCGAGACACCACAAACGGTTATGGGCTGGTATGCGACCGCGGATGACTACTTTCGACGGGCTGAGCGCTACATGGCTCAGAAAGAAGCCCACGAAGAGGGGCGAGCCGCCGAGCCTCCCGAAATCAATGAACGGCTTGAGGCATTACTACCGGTTATTCGTGGTGAGGTCATGGTCCACGCTCACTCGCACTATCCGAGTGAAATCATGATGGTGCTGCGGCTTGCAAGAAAGTATGGCTTCAGCGATCGCCTAGCGCTCGCGCATGCGGAGGAAGCGTTCCCGCTAATCGATCTCCTCTCCGGAACCAACATTGTCCCTGTCATCGGCCCGATGATGATCGTTCAGTACTATAACGATCCCGAGCCCATAAACCTGCTCGAGGAGTTTCTGGATGCTGGGATCACCGCCAGCATCCAAACTGACATGTCCAACCAACACTTCAAAGACTTCCGAGAGTACGGGGCATTCCTCGCACGGCACGGCCTAACTGACCAACAAGCGCTCGAGGTCATGACGATCAATGGGGCTAAAGCGATGATGCTCGAGGACCGGGTCGGGAGCATCGAGATAGGAAAAGATGCTGATCTCGTTCTACTGGATGGACACTTCTTGGATTTAACTGCAGACCGGGTCGAGCGGGTATTCGTTGATGGCCAGCTGGAGTAGGAGCGAGGTGAAGTTGAACAGAGAGGCAGGCCGCGGGAAGTAGGTCCGTTCGGTCCTCTTAGGAATGGAGTCAGGCCGAATG
>MDTE01030798.1_pt1 | contig 30790 bp, 34 predicted proteins | sample 811231 | NCBI WGS metagenome assembly MDTE01 (sample SAMN05326651, study PRJNA326480) | marine metagenome | isolation source: seawater | place: Indian Ocean: Red Sea | collected 2010 | reverse complement strand
TTCTTCGTCACCGGCTTCTTCGTCACCAGCTTCTTCGTCACCAGCTTCTTCGTCACCAGCTTCTTCGTCACCGGCTTCTTCGTCACCGGCTTCTTCGTCAACGGCTTCTTCGTCAACGGCTTCTTCGTCAACAGCTTCTTCGTCAACGGCCAAGCTCGACTCTCGCTTCTCGATCTTGTCGTCTTCTCCGACAAACTCAATCAAAGCTTGCCGACCGGCATCGCCCAACCGTACGGTGGCGAGTTTGAGAACCCGGGTGTATCCACCTGGGCGATCGGTGAAGCGATCGGCCAGTTCTTCGAACAGAATGTCGACGGCGAGTTTGTCCCTGAGGATGGAGAATGCCCGACGTCGGCAGGCAACTGCCGGAGCGAGTGCCGCGTGCCACAGGGCGTATTCCTCGGACTCGCGAAACCGTCTCCATTCGCTTCGACCTTCGGGGTTCCCCCCCTTTTCCGGAACGTCGGATTTGATCTCAGCGGCGGCCAGTTCATGCTGCCGGCCTTTCTTGGCCAGCGTAATCAGTTTTTCGACAAACGGGCGCAATTCCTTGGCCTTGGGCAACGTGGTGACAATCCGGCCGGCCACCTTGGCCCGCGTCGGGTCATCCTCGTTCTGCTCAAGTGTGCGAATAAGACTGCACGCCATGTTTCTCAACATGGAGCGGCGGTGAGACGGGCTGCGGCCGAGTTTACGGCCTCGCATTCGATGTCGCATCGGGCTATCTGCGTCTGGGGACGACGTCGTCCGGGTCAGAAAAAGTCTGTTTCGTCAGGTTGTTTGTCTCAGGAGGGTGACGAGGTGGCCACTTTCATGCCCAACCTCAGTCCCAGTGACTCGAGCCGTTCACGTACTTCGTCCAGGGTCGTTTCACCAAAGTTCCTCACGGTGAGCAGTTCATCCTCTGATCGCCCCACGAGATCCCGAACCGTGGTGATTCCCTCGGATTCAAGACAGTTGGTGGCTCGAACCGAAAGGTTCAACTCGGCGAGACTTCTGTTGAGCGTCTCTTCGAGTTCGAGATCGATGGGACCGTATCCGATCAACTCGGCCATTCCCTGCAATGCGGAATCCGGTGAGACTTCCGGACCTGGCTCCCGGTAAGTAATAAACGGGTTGAGATGTTTTCGAAGAATCTTCGCCGCTTCCACAAGCGCCATCGTCGGGGTCACCACGCCGTTGGTCCAGATCTCCAGGAGCAACCGGTCGTAGTTGGTCCGCTGACCGACACGTGTTTCCTCGATCTTGAATCTCACCCGGACGACCGGCGAGAAGGTGGCATCCAACGGAATCATCCCGACCTCGGGTTCAAATTCACCTCGATCATCAGCCGGGATATAGCCACGGCCGTTTTCGACGGTCAACTCGACATGAAACGGCACGTCATCCGTCAGGGTCGCCACAACCAGATCGCCGTTGATCACTTCGACCTGGCCATCGGTCTCGATATCTGCACCGGTGATCACCCCGGCCACGTCCTTCTCGATTCGAATCGTCTTGGGCGTCGGACTCTGGTTCTCGACGATCAACGACTTGAAATTCAAGCAAATGTCCGTGACGTCCTCGACCACGCCGGGAATCGTCGTGAACTCATGCTGTACCCCACGGATACGCGCCTCGGTGACGGCACTGCCCTCGAGACTCGAGAGCAAGATCCGCCGCAGGCTGTTCCCGATCGTTGTCCCAAAACCCCGCTCAAAGGGCTCGGCGACAAACAGACCGTAGGTGTCAGTCAGTGTTTCCTTTTCGGGCATCACCCGGCTGGGCAATTCCAATCCACGCCAACGAATCCGCATCGCGGCACTTCTCCTGTCGCTATCCGAGTTCAGATTCCCACGCCAGGCCACCCGGGACAATCCCGGCCGGACGAGGAGTCACTCTAATTACACACGCCGTTTCTTCGGGGGCCGACAACCGTTGTGCGGCAACGGAGTCACATCCTCGATCACCTTGATCGAAATTCCGGCCGCCTGCAGACCCGTGATCGCACTTTCGCGACCCGACCCTGGTCCCTTGACCCGGATCTCCATCTCTCGCACACCCATCTTCGCCGCCCGTTCAGCACAGGTTTCGGCTGCTCGCTGAGCGGCAAACGGAGTGCTTTTGCGACTCCCTTTAAAACCACTCGTCCCAGCCGTCGCCCAGCACAACACATCACCATTGGGATCGGTGACAGTCACAATCGTGTTGTTGAACGTCGCCTTGATATGGGCAATCGCTCGAGTCACATTGCGTCGGACCTTCCGACGTTTGGCCTTTGCCACGGTGTCGCCCTCGTTTTTCTTCTCTTTGTTTTGTCTTCAGGCCGCAATACGGCCAGTCGGCAAACTAGTGCCGCATGTCCTTGACGCCCTTCTTTCCGGCCACCGTCTTCTTGACTCCTTTACGAGTCCTGGCGTTGGTCCGGGTCCGTTGACCGCGAACCGGCAACCCACGGCGATGCCGCAGTCCCCGGTAACAACGAATGTCCCTCAGTCGTGAAATCTCCTGCTGGACTCTTCGCCGCAGTGGTCCCTCAACGTCCACCTCCTTGTCGAGGTGGTTGCTGATCCGGACCACGTCGTCCTCACTCAATTCCCCTGCTTTCGCCTGCGGGTCCAAACGCAACCGATGGCAGATGTCCAAAGCCGTCGTACGCCCGATGCCCAACAAGTAGGTCAGCGAAACGTAGGTCGCCTTTTCGTTGGGGATGTCCACACCCTGGATTCGCGGCATCTTATTCGTTCTCGTCTCGAGATTTCCAATTCAGCCATCATCAACGGTGGTGGTCTCTCACAGTCTCGCTCCCGAAAGACTCTCGAGAGCCGTTTGAAACCACCAACCGGTCCGTCGTCAACCCTGCCGTTGCTTGTGCCGGGGGTTGGACGAACAGATCACGTAGATCCGTCCCTTACGGCGCACGACCTTACAGTTCTCACAAATTCGTTTGACGCTCGAGCGCACCTTCATCGAGACCGACCCCGTCACATTAACGCATCTTTCCGAGTAGATCTCGGCGATTATAGAGGCCCTGCACCGGGATAAACAAGTGTAGCCACGCGAAAACTGCACCTTATCTCATTCACCAACGGGTGAGAACTTTGACCCCCTTGGCCGTCATCGCCACAGTCTGTTCAAAGTGAACAGTTGGATGTCTGTCACATGTTTCCAGTGTCCAGCGATCCGCCGCAATTCCCAGCCGACCGTTTCCCGTAGTGACCACCGGCTCAACAGCCAGCACCAACCCGTCAACAACATCAAAGTCAGCCCGTGGTGGCGATTCCCATCCGGCCACAGGATCCTCGTGCAACTCGCGCCCGATTCCATGCCCGGTCGGTCCTTCGATCAGCTTCAACCTCAACCCCGTGACTTCAGTTCGAACTCGTCGGACAACATCCGACCATCGTCCGCGAGAATCCAGCACAGCCAGGGCGGTCTCCAAAGCCCTCTGACCTCCAGTCAACAGTTCCTCGGCCCGGGGCTCCAGTGCACCGACCCCGACACTCCTGGCCGCATCGGCACACCACCCCTCGAATCGACACCCCGCGTCAATGGTCACCAGATCTCCGTTGACCAACACACGATCACCGGGAATCCCATGCAGGGCCTGGTGATTCACCGAAACGCAACTGGCCGTGGGAAACGGTGTTTCACCAATCGCGCCCAGGAAAATCGCGTCTGCCCCCGCATCCGACAACACCGTCGTCACCGCCGCGTCCAGTTGCGCCGTGGTCACACCCGGCTCAACCCGGTCGACAGCAGCCTGGAGTGCCAGAGCAACAATCTCGCCAGCCCGACCAATCCCGGCGATTTCAGTGGGGGTCCTGAGTTGGATCACCGGTGAGCCCGTCCCCCGTGATCGCGGCTAGGACTCGCCTTCGAGCAACCCCGGGTAGTTTCGCATCACCAGGTGGCTGTCGATCTTCTGCACCAGGTCCAGCGCCACCGACACGACGATCAACAACCCCGTGCCTCCGTAGAAACTGGCGATCAGAAACGGGATACCCATTGCCGTGGCGATGATCGTGGGAATGATGGCCACCAGTGCCAGGAAGGCGGCTCCGACATACGTGATTCGCACCATGACCTGCTCGAGAAACGCTGCGGTCCGTTCTCCCGGGCGGTAACCGGGCACAAAACTGCCGTAGTCCTTCAGGTTGCTCGCCATATCGCGAGGATTGAACGTGATCGCGGTCCAGAAATAACAGAAGAAGTAGATCAGGCCGACATAGCTGACGTTGTAGACAAACCCGCGTCCACTCGAACCGAAAGCGTCAGCCAATGGCCCCCACGGATCCGGACCAAAGGTCTGGTTCAATTGCTGGAACAGGAACATCGGGATCATCAACAAACTCGAGGCAAAGATGATCGGCATAACACCTGCCTGGTTGACCCGCAAAGGCAAGCTCTGACGCTGTCCACCATGAACCCGGCGACCGCGAACATGCTTGGCACTCTGAATGGGAATTCTCCGTTGCCCCTGAGTGATCATGATCACCCAGAACACGACCGCGACGAAGATCACTCCCAGCAACAGCAGTTTCTCGATGCCCGAGTCGGTTCCCAGCCCCACCCCTTCTTCAAACGCCGGTTGCAGCAATTCGGCGCCGGCCTGGGGCATCCTCGCCAGAATTCCGGCCATGATCAGCAGGCTGATTCCATTGCCGATTCCGTAGGCATCAATCTGTTCACCAATCCACATCAGGAAAACTGTCCCGGCAGTCATGGTGATTGTCCCCACCATGTGCCAGACAAAGGTGTCATAACCATCCAGAATCAACCCGCCACCACCCAGCACACCGCCGGACAGAGCCTTGATCCAGAAATAACTCTGGAACAGGCAGATCACCACCGTGGCGCGACGAGTCCACTCGTTGATCTTCTTTCGTCCCGCCTCCCCCTCTTTCTGCAACTCCTGCAACCGCGGCACAACGCTGCCCAGGAGTTGGAAGATGATCGAGGCCGAGATATAGGGCATGATGCCCAGGCCGAAGATCGTACTGTTACCGATATTTGAAGCCGAGAAGAGGGCCACGACCTGCATGATCTGGCCGATCCCCTGATTGGTCTGCATGTTCTGCAGGCTCTCCTGCAGAACCTGCTGGTTGATGAACGGCAGGGGGATCCAAAACCCCATGCGATACACGCCCAGCAGCGCGATCGTCAAAAAGATCTTGCGGCGCAACTCGGGAATCTTGAAGACGGTCAATGCCCTGGCGATCATCGCAGTTGACTCCCCAACATCACTCGTCCAGTCCCGTGCCGACCAACCATCATGAGATCCACTCGGCCCGCCTCAATCTCCCAAACCGGCCCACCAGGCCGATTCATCGCTTTGGGTTGATACCACGTCACTCGGCACCAACCACCTGTACCGTACCGCCGGCAGCTTCAATCTTCTCCACAGCCGACTTCGAGAATCGATCCGCGACCACAGTCAAGGATTTGGACAAGTCGCCCTGCCCAAGAATCTTGAGCAAGTCAAAGCGTCCCTTGGCCAACCCCTTGGCCTGCAATGCTTGCTGATCAACCGTGTCGCCTTTTTCAAACAGCTCCTCAAGCGTGGCCACATTAACGATAGCCACGACATCAGCAAAGGCCTTGTTGTTGAAGCCTCGCTTGGCCATTCGACGAAACAGTGGCATCTGTCCGCCTTGAAAACCCGGTCGGCGTGAGGCCCCTGCCCGGCTACCGTAGCCCTTGTGGCCACGACCAGCCGTCTTGCCATGCCCCGAACCGGGACCACGGCCGACACGCCTGCGGCGTTTCCGTTTGCTTATTCCGCGGTGGACGTCATCGAGAATCACGAGATTTCCACTCCCCGCAACTGTGCGACCATCTCACGGGTCCGCAGTCGCTTGAGTCCATCAAAAGTCGCCTTGACCAGGTTGATCGGGTTATTGGAACCCCGACTCTTGGTCAGAATGTCCGACACACCGAGCGAATCGACAACCGCCCTGACGGTTTCTCCCGCAATAATGCCGGTTCCTGGACTGGCGGGCAAGAGCAGTACCTTGGCCGCACCGTATCGTCCCATCACCTGATGAGGAATTGAACTTCCCATCAGGGGCACATTGATCATGTTCCGGTCGGCGTTCTTGACAGCTTTTTCGACAGCCACGGGAACTTCAGTCGCCTTCCCATAACCCCAGCCGACCCGTCCGTTCTTGTCGCCAACAACGACCAGAGCCGAAAAGCTGAATCGGCGACCACCTTTGACGACACATGAGCATCGTCGAATCTGGACGACCTGCTCTGGGCCTTCAGCCCGCCGCTCACGACCGCCACGACCGCCTCGGCCACGTCCGCCGCCACCTGGACCACCACGTCCACCACCGCCAGGCCCACGGCCTCCACCTGTTCCACCCGTTGACACGATTCTCTGCTCCCGCCCCCGCACGGATCAATCCGGTTGGCGGCCTCAGCCCTGTTGTTGTCCCGTTAGAAACTCAATCCCGCTTCACGAGCCGCGTCGGCCAACGACGCCACACGGCCATGATAACCAAATCGCCCACGATCAAAAGTGACCTCTTTGACTCCAGCTTCGATCGCTCGTTCGGCAACTCGCTTGCCAACTGCCTGAGCCGCTTCGCAGTTGCCACCCACGGAATCGCCCTCGGTCGAACTCGCCGACACCAGGGTCCTGCCCGACGAGTCGTCGATCACCTGAGCGTAAATGTGTTTGTTGCTGCGAAACACGCTCAACCTCGCCCGACCACAGCGATCCCGACGCACACGATTGTGTACGCGAAAACCACGTCGCTTCCGTCGGGTCGCAATTCGTTTTTTTACTTTCATGACTTTTCCATCGAGCTCGCAATTGGGCTGCAGGCTGACTAACCGCCGGCACCGGCAAACGCCTTGCCCTGCTTCCTCCGCACATACTCGTCGCGATAGCGAATCCCCTTGCCCTTGTACGGCTCCGGAGGACGCACCGCGCGAACATTGGCGGCAAACTGGCCGACGGCCTGTTTATCGCACCCAATCACCTTGACCAGGGTCGCACTCGGCAATTCGCAAGACACACCGTCGGGCAAAGCCAACTTGACCATGTGTGCGAAACCGACACTGAGGTTCAAATTATTCCCGTCGAGGACGGCCTGGTAGCCGACGCCGTGGATCTCGAGTTGCTTCTCGAACGGTGAAACCACGCCTTCAACCATGTTGCTGATCAAACTGCGGGTCAGGCCATGAAGCGAACGATTGGCTCGGGAGTCGTCCGGACGCACCACCCGCAACTGGTTCGGATCGTCGTCAATCTCGATCGCCATCGCCGGGTGGACATCCCGCGACAGTTCGCCCTTGGGTCCCTTGACCCGGACAACAACGCCATCGACGGAGACCTCGACACCAGCAGGAATCGGGATCGGCTGTTTTCCAATGCGAGACATCGTGCAGCCCTTGGGTCGCGCTAAATAGTGATGAATTGAGTGGTGGGTATCTGTGGTCGTAAGTGTTTCGCTGGGTTCGACTCGACGTCCTGCTCTACCAGACCTCGCAGAGCACTTCACCGCCGATACTCTTTGACTTCGCCTCACGATTGCTCAATACGCCCTGGCTGGTCGAGATCACCGAAATACCCAGTCCCTGCAGCACGTCACCAGAGTCACGGGTGCGGGTGTAAACCCGACGTCCGGGCTTGCTGACTCGCTGGATCGACTGGATCACGTCCTCACCATTGGGACCGTACTTGAGGTTGAGCCGCAAGACATTCTGTGGAGCTTGCTCGATTGTCTCGAAGTCCCAGATGTACCCTTCCCGCTGGAGCACCTCGGCGATGCCCTGCTTGACGCGGGAAGCGGGAATATCAACGCGACTCCGCTCGATCCGCAGAGCATTGCGGATGCGGGTCAACATGTCGGCAATCGGGTCGGTCATCATGGTCGGGGTCTCTTGGCGGTCCCGGGCAAAACCCGGCTTGTTTTCCTATTGAGCAACGAAGGGCCTACCAACTGGCTTTGCGGGCCCCGGGAATCAGTCCGTCCAGGCACAGGTCACGGAAGCAGATCCGACAAATGCGAAACTTGCGATAGACCGCACGCGGTCGCCCGCACAACTGGCAGCGACGTTCGCCGCGAGTGCTGAACTTCGGCTTTCTGTTCGCCTTTTCGATCTTGGCCTTACTCGCCATCAGTCCTGATCCTCTTTCTGAAACGGCATGCCCAATTCCCGCAGAAGCTCACGACCTTCCTCGTCGGTCCTTGCGGTGGTGACAACCGTGATGTTCATACCCTGCGTGTGCCCCACACTGTCGGGATCGATCTCGGGGAACACCATCTGTTCGGTCAATCCCAGCGAATAGTTTCCCCGTCCGTCAAAGCTGTCCGGACTCAAACCTCGGAAGTCCCGCACACGGGGCAATGCCAGGGCGATCAGGCGATCGAGGAATTCCCACATCCGCTGTCGTCTCAAGGTGACTCGACACCCCACCGGCATGCCTTCTCTCAACTTGAAACCCGCGACGCTGCGCCGGGCACGAGTGATCTGGGGTTTCTGCCCCGAGAGGGTGGTGAGGTGGCCAACGGCTTCATCAAGACGCTTGTTGTCCACGATCGCATCACCAACCCCCATGCTGATGACAACCTTCTCCAGACGCGGCACGGCCAGGTCATTCGTCTTGTCCAGACGGTCCCTGAGCGCCGGAATCACCTCGTCTCGATACTTGTCCTTCAACCGGGCCATCTCGTACGTGCTTTCGCTATTGATTGAGGTGACCGCATGTCGGTCACCGGGTCTGTATGGATCAGGTACTGTGTGTTTCTGTGATTGGTTTGAAGAGTTGGCCTGTGGCGGCCGCCGGAAAGGTCGTCACACGACTAACTCGAAACGCCAGCCGAACGATTCGCCTTGGCAGCGCCGATCGTTCCGACTTCAGTTTCACACTTCTTGCAAAAACGGACCTTGGAACCCTCTTCGGTGAATTTCACTCCCAGACGCACTCCCGCAGCGCAATGGCCACAGTAGAAGAGCACATTGGAACTGTCAATTGGCAGGTCGATCTCCAACTGCCCCCCCTGGGGACTCTTGGGATGCCCACGACGAACATGCTTCTTGACCTGGTGCACGCCCTCGACTCGGAGCTTGTCTCCTCCGTCAACCACCTGCACAACGCGGCGTGGCGAGGAACTCTTGTCCTCACCGCTGATCACCACCACCAGGTCTCCCGCGCGGATCTTCATCGCTCACACCACCTCACTGGCCAGGCTGACGATTTTCATGAAACGTCGCTCCCGAAGTTCCCGCGCAACCGCGCCGAAAATTCGGGTGCCCCTGGGATTTTGGTCTTCATCGATCAACACGATCGCGTTGCGATCGAAGCTGACGTAGCTGCCGTCGAGACGTCGCGTGGGCTGTCGACAACGAACGATCACACCTCGCTCGACACTCCCCTTGCGAACCTGGCTCCCTGGCAGAGATTTCTGAATACTGACGACAACAATGTCGCCCAGGCCGGCGGTCCGACGCCCGGTACCGCCCAGCACCTTGATACACCGCGCGATCTTCGCACCGGAGTTGTCAGCGACGTCGAGCTTAGTCTGCATCTGGATCATGGTTTCACCCGTTTTTGGCCGCGGTTGAGCCGCCGCCACAGCATCTGGCAATAGCCGTTCTAACCGGCTGCCTCCGTTGTCGTTTCCACCACACGCACCAGGTCCCATCGCTTTGTTTTCGACCGGGGCCGACACTCGATGATCTCCACCACGTCGCCTTCATGGGCCAGATTGCCCTCGTCATGAACATGGCAGACGGTTCGTCCACGGACGATCTTCCCGTACATCGAGTGGCGATAACGCCTCTCGATCTCGACCCGTAGCGTCTTGTCGGCCTTGTCGCTGGTCACGACGCCGGTGAGTCTCTTTTTCATGGCCTACTGTCTCGTTCTCTGCTAGTGACCGGCCTGGAAGTGTTCCGGGCCAGCGAAGTGCTTTTTTCCAGGGAGTCTCAGGATTCCTCTGTCGCTGTCTCGTCTGCAACGGCCGTTTCCGCCACCGCGGTCGCGGTGGCACCGGCCAATTCAGCTTCGCGCTGGATCGTCTTGATCCGTGCAATATCTCGTCTGAGCTTTCGGAGATTGCTGGGAGCGTCGAGCCGCTCGGTGGCGGCTTGCACCGTCAGGCGGAACAACTCCTCAACCAACTGACGCAACTCATGCGTCAATTGCTCCTCGCTCATCTGTCGGTATTCAGATGCCTTGGTCATCGTCTGATCGCCGTGTGTCGGAATCGTCGTTGTAAATGACTGAAAATGCCCGAGGGCAGGTCTCGCTAGATCGAAGGACGTCGCCCAAGCAGCCGTACGCGAACGGGAAGCTTGTAAGCAACTCGAGCAAAACACTCCTGAGCCGCTTCCCTAGAAATCCCCTTCACTTCAAACAGCACCGTCCCTGGCTTGACGACCGAGACCCAATGATCCGGCTCGCCCTTTCCTTTACCCATTCGAGTTTCCAACGGCCTCGCCGTGACCGGCTTGTCCGGGAAGATACGAATGTACAGTTTCCCCTCGCCCCGGATGTACTGGGTCACAGCAATCCGACACGCTTCAATTGTTGTCGCCCGCACGTGGCCGGGCTCCAGCGACTGGAGTCCCCAGTCACCAAAAGCCACGGTGTTCCCGCGTGTTGCGTTACCTTTTATGCGCCTTCTTTGGCTTTTGCGGTGCTTCACCCGCCTGGGCATTAGCGCCATCGCCAGACTCCTCACTCGCGTATGTTCCGCGATCAATCCAGACCTTCACCCCGATCGTTCCCTGGGCGGTCCGGGCTTCGGCAAAACCGTAATCAATATGTCGTTGTAGTGTTGAAAGCGGGATCGAACCACGACTGGCTTTCTCGGTCCGGGACATCTCGGCACCGCCGAGTCGTCCGGAAACTTGGATCTTCACACCGTGAACGCCGGCCTCCATCACCTGGTCGAGCGTCCTCTTGATCGCCCGCCGAAAACTGCCTCGCTTTTCCAACTGCGCCGCCACGTCCTCGGCCACCAGGACCGCGTTCCGCTGCGGATCGTTGATCTCGACGATTTTCAACTCCATTCGCCGTCCGGTCAACTTCTCGAGATCGGCCTCGAGTCGCTCCACCTCTTGCCCCTTGCGGCCGATTATGATCCCGGGCCGCGCGGTGTGCAGGTGAACGGTCACAAAATCCCGAGTCCGCTCGATCTCAATCCGAGCGATCAACGCAAAATTGTACTTCTCCTTGACGTAGGACCGGATCTTGTGGTCCTCGATGATCAAATCGCCAAATTCCCTCTTGTTGGCGTACCAGCGGCTCCGCCAGTCCTCGACGACACCAACCCGGAATCCGGTAGGTCGAACCTTCTGTCCCATTCGGTTGTCCTTTGCCTCGGCCTGAAGGCCGCCTGTTTGTGTCGTTGTTGTTTGTGTCGTTGTTGCTTGGTCGTGGGCGTGTTCTGCCCGCGTGTCTCGTCCAGACTACTCAGCCCGCTTCAGGAACGTCGATTCCCACATGAATATGACATTGCCGTTTTCGGACCACGAAGGCCATGCCTCGAGCCCTCGGTCGAATCCTCTTGAACATCGGGCCACCGTCGACCCGCGCCTCGGTGATCTTCAATCGGCCCACGTGAGCGGCCTGTTCTGCCGCATTGGCCTGAGCACTGAGGATAACCTGTTCGAGCAGCCTGGCACCACGATTGGGAAGGTATCGCAGCGCATCCAGAGCATCCTCGACACTCTGATTGCGGACCAGGTCGGCCAGTGGGCGTACCTTGGTTGCCGAGATTCTGGCGTATCGGTGAGTTGCCTTGACGAGGGCCATTGCGGCCATTCCTTTGAGTGGTTCTTGCCGGATCGTTTTGTTTTTTGAATCGTTGCACCCCGCCGAGCCTGGCGACTCGACGGTAAAAAGTTAGCGACCGCCCCGGGCTCCATGCCCCCGAAAAGTTCGAGTCGGAGCAAACTCGCCCAACTTGTGCCCGACCATTTCCTCGGTCACGTACACGCTGATGTGAGCTCGCCCATTGTGCACCAGAAAGGTGTGCCCGATGAACTCCGGCGCAATCGTACTCCGACGCGCCCAGGTCCTGATCGGCTCCTTGCGATGCTCGAGATCCAGCTGCTCAATCTTCTTGAGCAACTTCTCGTCGACGTAAGGGCCTTTCTTGAGTGACCGTCCCATGAAGTCGTCTCTCGCTGTTGTCTCTTGCTTGTTTGTTTTTTCTTCTGGCCTGATCGTCGACGACCAACCCGGTTCAGATTTTCAATTGCCCATACCGACGTGAACGCCGCCGGCGAACAATCGCCCGCGACGAAGCCTTCTTGCGACGTCGAGTCGAACCGCCCTTGGCGAGCTTCCCAGTCGGGCTACACGGATGACGTCCGCCCGAGTTGCGGCCCTCGCCACCACCCATCGGGTGAGCCACCGGATTCATCGCGGTGCCACGAACATGAGGCCGACGCCCCATCCATCGCTTGCGGCCCGCTTTGCCCAGCACGACAAGGCTGTGCTCCAAGTTCCCAATCTGACCGATCGTGGCCCGACACGAAGACGGCAACCGCCGGACCTCTCCGGAGGGCAAAGTGATCTGAGCCCACTTCTCTTCGCGAGCGTTGAGAACTCCGGCCGCACCGGCACTGCGACACAATTGACCACCGCGGCCGGGCTGCATCTCGATATTGTGAATCGTCGTCCCCAACGGAATCCTCGAAAGAGGCAGGCAATTGCCAACCTTTGGTTCGGCCGACGGACCACTCATCACCTGGTCACCCGCATCCAGGCCCTCGGGAGCCAGAATGTACCGCTTCTCACCATCGGCGTAGTGCAACAGGGCAATTCGCGCCGTCCGGCAGGGGTCATACTCGATGAAGGCCACCTTGGCTGGCACCGCATCCTTATTCCGCTTGAAGTCGATGACACGGTACCGCTGCTTGTGACCACCACCTCGATGTCGCGAAGTGATCTTGCCCTGGTTGTTGCGGCCGCCGGTCTTCTTGTGAGGCTTCGTCAACCGCCGCTCGGGCTTCTTCTTCCGATCGGTCAGTTCAGTGAAATCACTCACCGAGGCGCCTCGGCGACCGGGGGTCGTCGGCTTGTATTTGCGAATCCCCATCGTAACTGACTTTCCTGAATAACCGGGCCCGGAGACTCCAGCCCCGGGCGTGATTGAAATTGACTTCAGCGAGTTGTGAGTGTGCCGGTACCTGAAACCGTGGGCCTAGAAAAAGGTGATGTGATCCTCGTCGTGCAATTTGACGATCGCCTTCTTCCAACTTTTTGTGTGTCCGAGACGTGTCTTGTGCCGGCGAGGCTTGCCCTGCCGCTTCTGGGTTCGCACGGCCACAACGCGAACATCAAACAACTCGGACACAGCCTCCCGGATCTGGTCCTTGGTCGCCTGCTGATGCACCTCAAAGGTATACGCATTCAGACCATTGTCCTGGGACTGCTCCATACTCTTCTCGGTGACAACCGGGCGAAGAATCACCTGGTAGGGCTCGAGATCCAGGCCACGTCGGCGACCGGAGTCCCCATTCGAATTTTTTGTTGTTGATTGGCTCATAGTTCGTTTTCCAGGCCGACTCAGGCAGCCTCCTCCTCACCTGTCGCCTCGGCATCGTCAGCCTCGACTCCCGCTGGAACGGCCTTGAGAGGCCCTTCACGAAGCAGATCCAATGTCTCGGTGGTCAAAACCAACTGCTTCTGATGCAGAAGCTTGTAGGCGGTGAGGTCGGCGGCCGGAGACACCCACAGATTCGAGATGTTGCGGGCAGCCCGCCAGATGCTGTCATCGTGCGAGGGAATGACCAGCAGGCCGGAAGTTTCGGCCAGACCCAGGGCTGACAGTATGCCGGCAACATGACGCGTCCGAGGCTCAGGAATCGTCAGATCCTGCAGCAGAGTCACCTCGTCATCGAGAAACTTGCTGAGCAGCGCCTGGCGAGTGGCACGGCGAATCGCCTTCTTGGGAAGCCGGTAAGACCAGTCCTTGGGCCGCTTGGCAAAGGTGTGCCCACCACCCCGGCGAACAGGCGTCTGCCTGGCCCCGGCACGAGCACGGCCAGTACCCTTCTGGCGGTACAGCTTGCGAGTCGAACCCCGAACCTCGCCTCGAGATTTTGTTCTGGACGACCCCTGCCGCATATTGGCCTCGTACATCACCACCACGTCGTGCAGCAGTTGCTTGTTGACGCTCGAGGCAAAGTCAGCCGGATCGAGATCATAAGTCCCGACCTCCGAGCCGCTCGAATCGAATATTGGCAGGGTGATCATTTCGAGAAATCCACTTCAGCGTCTCATCCGGGTCAACCCGGGTTGTCAATAGTCTGTCTCAGCCGAGTTTGTTGGTCGGACGGATTGTCAAATATCCACCGGGAGGGCCTGGAACAGCCCCCTTGACCAGCAACGTATTGTTTTCGAGATCGACCCGGACGACCTCGAGATGACGGACGGTACTGCGACCACCGCCATAACGACCAGCCATACGAGTCCCCTTCAGCACGCGTGCCGGATCTGCACTCATCCCGATTCCACCGGGATGTCGGTGCACACGTTTCACACCATGACTGGCTCGCTGTCCCGCAAAGTTGTGCCGTTTCATCACGCCGGCGAATCCACGCCCCTTGCTGGTCCCGACCACGTCGACGTGTGTCGTCTCAGCAAACAACTCGACGGTCAACTCCTGGCCGACTTCAAGATCGACATTCTCCCCATCGACCCGGAACTCGCGGATGAACCGCTTTGGCTCGCAGTTGGCCTTCTCGGTGGGCTCCACCCCCGCCTCAGCCCGAGCCTTGGCACGTTTGCTCGACAGAGCGGCCACATGGCCTCGCTCGCTCCGACTCGCCTGGCTTCCACGCGATCGCCGACCACCCACGGGACGCTTCTTGTCGTCGTAACCCAACTGAACCGCCTCGTACCCGTCCCGTTCGACACTACGCAACTGAAGCACGACGCACGGACCAGCCTCAACCACGGTGACCGGGACGAGGTCCCCGTCATCGTTGTAGATCTGAGTCATCCCGACCTTGCGGCCCAGCAGTCCGACCGGCATGGTTCCCAATTCCTTATCGTGATGACCTGCCGGAAACAACCGGCCCGCGAGGGGCCTGGCTAACCGGAGGCCTTGATCTTGATGTCAACTCCGGCCGGCAACGACAACTTGTTCAAAGCGTCAATCGTCTTTCCGGTCGGCTGGACGATATCTATCAGTCGCTTGTGAGTCCGAATTTCGAACTGCTCCCGCGATTTCTTGTCGATGTGAGGACTTCTCAGCACCGTGTAACGTTCTATGCGAGTGGGCAAAGGAATCGGCCCGTGAACCTGCGCACCGGTTCGCTTGGCCGTGTCCACAATTTCCAAGGCAGACTGGTCCAAGACCGAATGGTCAAAGGCCTCCATGCGGATTCGGAACCGCTTTTGACTGGCGTCAGCCACTCAGGCGTCCTCTGCTCTCAGGAGTCCACAGTGTGTCGTGAATTCCAAGTGTTGAATTTCCCATCAGATCGCGACAACAGTCGCCACGGAGTCCCGAATCGGCGAACCAACCCGGCCACCCACGGCAGTTTTTCTTGCCACGTCCTGACCTGTCTTACAATTAAATTTTCCCCCGCCGGACCTCGCCCGTCCGGCCAGCAATGCTGAACCGGCAGAAAGCGATCACCAACGGTGGAAAACCGGCAATGTTAGAGACGCCCGTTGGCTTTGTCAACGAAAGCCAAGCCGCGCCGGCCGAAGAAAAACACGCAAAAACCACCACTGCAAACGAGACACCAGGACGCTCACCCCAGCATCGTCTCCAGTACATCACGTGGCGCCTCGCGGTACTTCAACGGCTGCATTGAATACGTAGCACGTCCCTGCGAAAGGCTTCGAGCCTGGGTGGAATAACCGAACATCTGGGACAGTGCGACCTCCGCATTCAGGACCGCCAGGTCACCCCGTCGCAACGAATTGACAATGACAGCATGACGGGCGTTGAGATCGGCCTGCAAGGGCCCCAGGAAATCATCAGGAGTGACAACCTCCAATTGCATCACCGGCTCAAGCAACACGATCCCTGCATCGTTCAGGAGACGGTGCATCGCATCACTGGCAGCCGCGTGGAGGGCCACCTCGGTGGTTTCCTCGTCCCGCACCTCGACGTCGAGCAAGATCACCCGCAGGTTCATCAACGGGTAACCCAGCATCCCTCCGCCGGACAAGCCGTCGTGCAGCGACTCCATCAGTGATTCGGCAAGGACCGGAGAGAGGGCTGTCGGGTCGAGACGAGAATCGAGCTCAGCAGGCCCCTCCTCAGCGGTTGCCTCAATAGCCAGACGGACACGGGCAAATTGTGACACGCCCGCAGACGTCCGTTGGAATTCGCCGGTCACTTCAGCTGAATTGCGGACAGACTCGCGGTAGCTGACCCGAGGCTTGTGCACGCGAACAGCCAGGCCAAAATCCCGTTGAATTCGTTCACGAATCACTTCCAGGTGAAGTTCACCCATGCCACTGATGATCGTCTGGCCGGTATCTTCCGAGATACGGGCTGTGAACGTCGGATCCTGACGGGCCAGGCGTTCCAGCGTTTCGGCCAGTTTCTTCCGCTCGGCACTCGTATCCGGCTCAACGGCCATCGAGATCACCGTTTCGGGAAATTCAATCGACTCGAGCAGTACCGGTTCGCCCGCATCGCAAAGCGTGTCACCGGTGACGGCCACCTTGGGCCCGATGATCCCGACAATGTCCCCGGCAATTGCCTGGTCGGTCTCAATTCGTTCTCGATCGTCGGCCTGGACTCTCCAGATCTGGTTGATGAGTTCCTTGTCGCCGGTGCGGGCATTGACCACGCGACTGCCGCCGGTGAGTGTTCCGGAGTAGATTCGGAGAAAGCAAAGATCTCCATGAGTGTCGGCCTGAACCTTGAAGATCAGCCCACAAAACGCGCCATCCGGATCACACGGCCGTTCGATGCCGTCGACCACCTCCTCCTGGCCACCCTCCAGCGCCTGCTTCCGTGCCTTCCGGCGAGCCTGTTTTCCCGTGAGCTTGACGGCCTCGGCCGGAATACCAACCACGGCGGGGCAATCAAGAGGGCTGGGAAGATAGCCGGTAATGGCATCCAGCAATGGCTGCACGCCGATACAATCCAGCGCCGATCCACAAACTGTCGGCTGAAAGGCCCCGGAAAGGGTTCCTTCACGAAGCAGCCTGTGAATCTCCTCCACCGGAACGTCATCGGTTTCGATGTAGGTCTCCAGCACGTCGTCGTCGAGCAGGACGAGGGCCTCCAGCAACTTGCGTCGCCACTCCTCGACCTCGTCGGACAATTCCTCGGGGACCGCTTCAACGGTGATTTCCGAACCGTCCTCGCGGGCGTCAAACCGCAACACCTTGCGCTGGATCAGGTCGATCACAGCTCGAAATCCATCCCGCGATTCGCCGAGTGGGCCTTCCCCCAGCGGGATCTGCAGGGCCAGCGGCTGTCCACCGAGGCGATCGATGATCTGGTCGAAACTCCGTTCGAAACTGGCGCCAATCCGGTCCAGCTTGTTGATGAAGCAAATCCGGGGAACATCGTAGCGATCGGCCTGACGCCACACGGTTTCGCTCTGCGCCTCAACACCCTCCACGGCGCTGAAAACCATGACAGCCCCGTCCAACACCCTCAGGCTGCGTTCCACTTCAGCTGTGAAATCCACGTGGCCGGGCGTGTCGATGATGTTGATCGTCGCGTCTTGCCACTCGCAGGTGATGGCGGCCGAGTAGATCGTGATGCCGCGACGTGCTTCATCGGGATCAAAATCGGTGACGGTGGTCCCGTCGTCCACGCTGCCAAGCCGGTGCGAATATCCACTGTAGAACAGGATCCGCTCGGTCGTCGTCGTCTTGCCGGCATCGATGTGTGCCACGATGCCGATATTGCGGACGCGACGAATCGAGGCGACATCGCCACTGGCAGCCGACTTACCAGGCAAAATGCGCGAAGGCCTTGTTCGCGTCGGCCATCCGGTGAACGTTGTCCCGGGTGGTCATCGCGGTGCCTTCCCTGTTGAAGGCCGAAATCAATTCCTCGGCCAGCCGCAAGTGCATCGGCCGCCCCTTCTTCTCACGGATCGCCGCCATGATCCAGCGAATCGCCAGCGTCTGACGACGCTTCGGATTGACAGGCGTTGGCACCTGGTAGGTTGCCCCCCCCACTCGCTTCGACCTCACCTCGATCGCTGGCTTGACGTTCTCCACCGCCTGTGTGAAGACCTCGATGGGCTCCTCGCTCGACAACCGCTCACCGATCACGTCCAAGGCATCGTAAAAGACCCGCTGCGCGACGCTTTTCTTGCCATCGTGCATCAGGCAGTTGACAAACTTCGAGGCCAACACCGAACCGAACCGAGGATCGGGCTTCAATTGAGCGGCACTGGCGGTGAAGCGTTTGGACATTGAGATCAACCGGAAAAAACTGGATTGCGTGGGAACCGCACGTGAGGGCTACGGTTTTTTGGCCCCGTAACGGCTACGGGCCTGGCGACGGTCCTCGACGCCAAGCGTGTCAAGCACACCACGAACGATCTTGTAACGAACACCCGGCAGGTCGCGAACCCGACCTCCACGGACGAGCACGATCGAGTGCTCCTGAAGATTGTGTCCCTCACCCGGAATGTAAGCGGTGACTTCCTTGCCGTTGGACAGTCGAACTCGAGCGACCTTACGCAAGGCGGAGTTCGGCTTCTTGGGAGTCACCGTCTTGACCTGCAGGCAGACGCCCCGCTTCTGCGGGCAGCCTTCCAGCAGCGGTGTATTGCTCTTGGAACGCTTCCGCTTCCGCGGCTTTCGAACCAGTTGATTAATCGTTGGCACAGGGTTCGCCAGAAACAAATGGGGTCGGTAAACGTGAATCGACCACTTTATTGCACCCTCGGAGTGCCGTCAAGCGATGCGATTCGGTGAGAGCGTCAGTCGCTGGAAGCTGGCTCAGTCGCTCCGGGACTCGCTCCCGCGGCCGTTGCTTCCTCCTCGCCGTTGTACATCTTCATCCGTGCCAACCTCAATCGCTCCTTCTCGGCCTCGAGTTCCAGCAAGGCCTCGGGACGAATACGGACCTCCGAATCCTGGTGCATGCGGAATCCGGTTCCGGCCGGAACGAGGTGGCCGAGAATCACGTTTTCCTTCAACCCCACCAGGTGGTCGCTCTTTCCGGCCAGGGCCGCTTCGGTGAGCACCTTGGTGGTTTCCTGGAAGCTGGCTGCTGACACAAAACTCTCGCTCTGAACAGCTGCCTTGGTGATTCCCAGGAGTTGAATTGTCATCGTGGCCTCCTGCGACTTGGCCGATGTCGCCGGCTGTTCCCCGGCGGCCTCGATCTCCGCGTTCACCTCCTCGAAGACGTTCTTGGGCACGATGTCGCCAGCCTTGTATTCCGAGTCACCCGGGTTCACCACCTTGATGCATCCTCGCACCAACTCGTTGGTCTCCTGGAACTCGAGCTTGTCGATGACGACGCCTTCGAGCAATTCGGTGTCACCGGCATCCTCGACTCGCACCTTGCGCAGCATCTGCGCGATCACGATCTCAATGTGCTTGTCATCGATACCAACACGTTGCGAGCGATAGACGTTCTGGATCTCGTGCATCAGGTACTGTTGCACCGCCTCGACTCCCGAGACGCGAAGAATATCGTGAGGCACCAGTGGTCCACGGACCAGGGCGTCACCGTGTCGCACCAGGTCCTTGGCATGCACCAGCAACTGCTTGCCATGCGGAATCAGGTGCGCGGCGGGCTCTCCGACGTCGTCGGGTGGAAGAATATTGATCACTCGCTGATTCCGGCGAGTCTCCTCGGCGAATTCAATCTCTCCGTCAATTTCCGCAATCACTGCCGGATCCTTCGGCCGCCGGGCTTCAAACAACTCGGTGACTCGTGGCAGACCACCGGTGATGTCCTGCGTTCGGCCCGCTTCGCGGGGAGTCTTGGCCAGTTCCTTGCCGGCCATGACCTTCTGGCCCTCCTCCACCTCAATACTCGCCTTCTCGGGCAGGTAGTAAAACGCCTGGGTCTCTCCGGAATTGTCGACCAGGCTGATCTGGGGGTGCTTCTCGCCCTTGTACTCCATCACCGTTCGACGAATATTCCCACTGGGATCAGTTTCGACGCTGATCGTCTTGCCTTCCCGGCAGTTCTCGAGTTTCACGATTCCGCCCACTTCGGCGATAATCGGAACCGAGTGCGGATCCCACATGCACAGCGACTGACCCTCCAGGCAGACTCCCTTGATGCCCTTGAGGGCATTGCCATCGGTCCGTTTGGGAAGTTCACAGTTGGGGTCGCTGGCGTCCCACTCTTCAACTTGCAGAATCGCACCGTTGGGCACACGGTAACGCTCGAGCTCACGCTCCCGTCCCTCACGGGGGCTCAATTCCATGATCACGATTTCGCCGTTTCGGCCCAGCGCGATTTTCTTGCCATCGGGTCCGACACTCCGAACTCGCTCGAACCGGATTCTCCCGGTATGGCGACTCCGGATCTCGCTTTCCTCGACGTCACGTGAAGCCGTGCCACCGATGTGGAAGGTCCGCATCGTCAACTGTGTACCCGGTTCGCCGATTGACTGTGCCGCGATGATCCCCACGGCCAGGCCTTCTTCGACAATGGACCCGTTGGAGAGATCCATGCCGTAACAGAGCTGGCACATTCCAAGCTTGGACTGACAGGTCAACGGGCTACGCACCTTGATCTTCTCGACACCCATCTCTTCGATCTGTCGCGCCTTGGCGTCGTCGATCAAGTCGTCTTCGCGGACAATCACCTCATCGGTGATCGGGTTGACGATATTGGTTCGGCTGACACGACCACGGATGGCATCGGCCAAACCGACCTCCACCTTCTCGCTGCGGTACACCACGCCCTTGGTGATCCCCTCGGTCGTGCCACAATCCGGCTCGGTGATCACCACGTTCTGGCAGATGTCGGCCAGCTTGCGTGTCAGGTAACCACTGTCGGCCGTCTTCAAAGCGGTATCGGCCAATCCCTTGCGGGCACCATGCGTCGAGCTGAAATACTCGAGGACCGAAAGTCCTTCCCGGAAGTTTGCCTTGATCGGGGTTTCGATGATCTCGCCGGAGGGCTTGGCCATCAATCCCCGCATTCCGGCCAATTGCCGGATCTGTTCGACACCACCCCGGGCACCGGAGTTGGCCATCAAGAAAATCGGATTGACGTAACCGTCCTCCTCGGGACGGTCGTCGTGCTCGAATTCACGCATCATCTCCTTGGTGATCCGCTCGCGAGCGTGCGTCCACTGGTCGAGCACCGCGTTGTAGCGTTCCTGGTCGGTGATAATGCCTCGACCGTAGAGCTTCTGCTGCTTCTCCACTTCCTTTTCGGCCACCGCAATCACGTCGTCCTTGTTGTCGGGCGTCCGCAAATCGGAGGTGGCAAACGAAAGACCACTGTGAGTGGCCTCCTGGAAACCCAGGGTCTTCATCCGGTCCAACAGTGAAATCGTATCGCTGCGGCCCAGGTGGTCGTGGTGGTAGCAATCGGAAATGACGTTGGCCAGGTCCTTGCTCTTCATCGTCAAGTTGTAGAAGGCCATCTTGGGATCGAGGATGTCATTGAACAGCACCCGACCGACGGTGGTATCGAGCAGTCCCCCCGGGCGATAGTCCTCGGGAGCCCGCGGACGAATCTCCTTGTCGGCCGACAACCGGAGCTTGATGCGGGTGTGGCGGGTGACCTTCCCCTGCTCCAGGGCCATGAAGACCTCCGCGGGTGAGGCGAACATCATGTCCTCGCCCGGCCGGTCGTCGCGCGGCAAGGTCAAGTAGTAACAGCCCATCACGATGTCCTGGCTGGCACTAATGATCGGATCGCCATTGGCCGGCGAGAAAATGTTGTTGGTCGAGAGCATCAGCGTGGTCGCTTCGACCTGGGCTTCGATTGAAAGCGGCAGGTGCACCGCCATCTGGTCACCGTCGAAGTCCGCGTTGAACCCCTTGCAGACCAGCGGATGGATCCGGATCGCGTTCCCCTCGACGAGTGTCGGCTCGAACGCCTGGATCCCCATCCGGTGAAGAGTGGGAGCCCGGTTGAGCAGTACCGGGTGATTGGCGATCACCTCGTCCAGGATGTCCCAGACGTCCTCGTCTTTCCTCTCGAGCATCCGCTTGGCGCTCTTGATCGTATCGGCGTGGCCGAGTTCCTTGAGCCGACGAATGACGAACGGCTGGAACAATTCCAGGGCGATCTTTTTCGGCAAGCCACACTGGTGCAGTTCCAGTTCGGGACCCACGACGATGACCGAACGCGCCGAGTAATCGACTCGCTTGCCCAGCAGGTTCTCGCGGAAGCGGCCCTGCTTGCCCTTGATCATGTCGGTGAGGCTCTTCAACGGCCGGTTGGACGACCCCAGGACGGGCCGCTTGCAGCGATTGTTGTCGAACAGCGCGTCGACTGACTGCTGCAGCATCCGCTTCTCGTTGCGGACGATGACCTCCGGAGCGTTCAGATCGACCAACTTCTTCAACCGGTTGTTTCGATTGATGATCCGGCGATACAAGTCGTTGAGGTCACTGGTGGCGAAGTTGCCCGAGTCCAGCAGGACCAGGGGGCGGAGATCCGGCGGGATCACCGGGATCACGTCCAGGACCAACCAGTCGGGACGGTTCTCGCTGTCGCGAAGCGCCTCGATGATCTTCAAACGCTTGACCAGATCCTTCTTTTTCTGCTGGCTCCCCGTCTCACGCAGGTCAGTACGGAGTTGAGAAGAGAGTTCGACGAGGTTGAGTCCCAGTAGCAACTCCTTGACCGCCTCGGCCCCCATCCCCAGGGTGAAATACTCTTCGCCGTACTTCGCCCTGGCCTGGCGGGCTTCCTCTTCGGTCAGATTCTGACACCGTCGCAACGGCGTGTCACCCGGGTCGACAACAACATAGTCCTGGAAGTAGATCACCTTCTCCAAGCTTGTGGTCTTCATATTCAACAGAGCCCCCAAACGGCTGGGCATGCTCTTGAAGAACCAGATGTGAACCACCGGGGCGGCCAATTCGATGTGCCCCATCCGCTTCCGCCGCACGCGACTGTGGGTCACCTTCACGCCACAGCGATCGCAGACCATCCCCTTGTACTTCATGCCACGGTACTTGCCGCAGGCACACTCCCAGTCCTTTTCCGGACCGAAAATCCGCTCGCAGAACAAACCGTCTCGCTCGGGACGGTACGTGCGGTAGTTGATCGTCTCAGGCTTCTTGACCTCGCCGAACGACCAACTCCGGATGTCATGCGGGCTGGCGAGCCCGATCTTCACGGAGCCGTAATCATTGATACGTTCGTAGCCCGTCGCTTCACCAACACTCACGTGACTTGCTCCTGGCATTTCTGCCGTTTATTGCCTGTTGCCATGTGCTTGCCGTCTGTCTCCAACCCGGCTTCCCGCGCTCTCGACGAGGGAAACTGGCGGTTAGACACCCGTTTTCTCGAGTTGGAGATTCAGCCCCAACCCACGAATCTCGTTGTTGAGAACATCAAAACTGGCTGGTGTGCCGGCTTCCAGGGTGTTCTCGCCCTTGACCATTGACTCGTAAATCTTGGTCCGTCCTTCGACGTCGTCGCTCTTGACGGTCAACAACTCCTGCAGGATGTAAGCCGCTCCGTAGGCCTCCAGCGCCCACACTTCCATCTCTCCGAATCGCTGTCCGCCGAAGCGAGCCTTTCCGCCGAGAGGTTGCTGAGTGATCAGCGAGTAAGGGCCGGTGGCTCGTGCGTGGACCTTGTCATCGACCAGGTGGTGCAACTTGAGCATGTAGATCTGGCCAACCGTCACCCGCTGCTCGTACGCCTCACCGGTCCGACCATCAAACAACTCGGTCTTGCCATCGCGAGCCAGGCCGGCCTCTTCCAGCTTATCCCGAATCTCTTCCTCCGGGGGACCATCAAAGACCGGGCACACGGCACGGAAGCCCAACTTGCTGGCGGCCCACCCGAGGTGAGTTTCCAGGATCTGGCCAACATTCATCCGACTCGGCACGCCGAGCGGGTTGAGAATGATGTCGATCGGGGTGCCATCTTCCAGGTACGGCATATCCTCCTGGGGAAGCACCTTCGAGATAACGCCCTTGTTCCCGTGGCGGCCGGCCATCTTGTCGCCGACAGAGATCTGCCTCTTGCTGGCGACATAGACCTTGACCATCTGCAGCACACCGCTGGGCAGTTCATCGCCCCGCTTGAGATTATTCAATTCGCGGTCACGGACCTGGATCTCAGCCCGCACCTCGGAAAACGACTCCCGCTTGAGTGCGACAAGATCCTTGCGTTTCTGAGGACTGCGAATGTCGAGCGAAGCAAAATGATCATCGAACCGCTCGGCATACTCGGCGAGCACGTTGTCGTCCTCGCTGTTGCGAAGTTCGGCCCCGTCCTCGTCAGTCAAACGGCGTCCAAGAACCCTCTCGAACCCTTCCAGGAACGTCCGGAAGACCGATGCCACCCGCGCGTTGCCTGCCTTCTCAGCTTTCCGTACCACCGCCTCGAATTTTTTCCGTTCGTCTTCGGGAAGACTCATTCTCCGGGAGAACCGTTCGGTGTGAATCACGATCCCTTCGACACCGCTGGGCACTTCCAGTGACTCGTTCTTCACATCCTCGCCAGCGCGACCAAAAATGGCGTGCAGCAGTTTTTCTTCTGGCGTCAACTCGCTCTTGGCCTTCGGCGAGACCTTGCCGACCAGGATGTCACCGGGATGGACACGCGTCCCGACGGTCACAATCCCTTCATCGTCAAGATGACTCAGGGCCTTCTCGCTGACATTGGGAATGTCCCGCGTGAATTCCTCTCGCCCCAGTTTCGTCTCACGAATCTCCACATCAAATTCATCGATATGAATCGAGGTGTAGACATCCTCTTTGACCAACCGCTCGGAAATGACGATCGCGTCTTCAAAGTTGTAGCCTTCCCACGACATGAAGGCGACCAGCACATTGCGACCGAGAGCCAATTTGCCGTCCTTGGTCGCCGCGGTGTCACACAGCAGGTCCCCAGCCTTGACTCTCTGCCCGACCTCCACACAGGGCTTCTGGTTCTTGCAGGTCCGCTCGTTGAGTCCCTGGAACTTGTCGAACTCGTGAACCAGACCGTCGATTTCAACCCGCGTCGCATCGACGTAGTTGACCCGACCGGACTTCTGTGCCTTGACCAGCATCCCGGACCGCTTGGCGACCTCTTCCTCCAGCCCGGTTCCAACGATCGGCGGTTCGGTGATCAACAGCGGCACGGCCTGCCGCTGCATGTTCGACCCCATCAACGCCCGGTTGGCATCGTCGTGCTCCAGGAACGGAATCAAACCCGCCGACACCCCCACCATCTGGTTTGGCGCCACGTCGATAAATTCGACCTGGTCACTGGAAACCACCACCACGTCGTTGTTGTAACGTGCCAGAACACGATCCTCGACGATCTTGCCCCTGTCCAACATGGTGTCGGCCGGGACCACATAACGCAGTGCTTCCTCGTCAGCCCGCAACCGGACGATATCCTCCGTCACCCGGCCATTCTTGATCCGACGGTACGGCGTTGTCAGGAAACCGTACGCATCCACTTCCGCGTGGATCGACAACGACGAGATCAACCCGATGTTGGTCCCTTCCGGTGTCTCGATCGGACAGATTCGTCCGTAGTGCGAAATGTGCACATCCCGCACCTCGAAGCCCGCTCGCTTACGATTCAAACCACCGGGCCCCAACGCACTGAGACGACGTTCGTGGGTCAACATCGACAGGGGGTTGGTCTGGTCAACAACCTGCGACAATTCGCTGCGACCAAAGAAGTACTCGATCGCCGCCGACACGCTCTTGGGATTGACCAGGGTCCGAGGCGTCATCTCCTCGACATCCTTCAGGCTCATACGTTCCTGCACCGTACGACGCAGCTTGAGAAATCCCTTACGGATTTCCTCGGCAGCCAATTCGTCAATGGTTCGCAGACGACGATTGCCCAGATTGTCAATGTCGTCGGTCTGGACCAGATCGTTGCCACCGATTTTGAGCAACATCAGGTACCGGATCGCATTGACAAAGTCCTCCGGACACAACGTCATTGCCGTGTCGGGAATGCCGTCCTGTTCAAAGTTCGCCTTGAGGAACTTGTTGTGGTCGACGGTTTTCTGATCGTCGGGCTTGAACTTCCGGTTGATCCGGAATCGACCGACCTTGCCGAGCCGGTAACGGTTCACATCAAAGAACTTCTCACGGAAGAGATCCTGCGCCTTCTCGAGTTGAGGAGGATTGCCGGGCCGCAGCCGCTGGTAAATCCTCAACAACGCCTCCTGGTAACTCGCAGTCTCGTCGTTGTACAGGGTGTTGAGAATCAGGCGGTCCCGGACCGATTCGGCGGGGATGATCTCGATATCCTTGACCTTCGCCTCGACAATGGCCTCGGCACGATCCTTGCCGATCAACACGATTTCCTTGTCGTCCCCGATCGTATTCCGCGAGTCAGCAATGATCTCACCACACCGTTCGTGTCCCGGCGGGTACACGATGTCGGCGGCGGCAAAGGAATCGGCGATCCGTTCGACATCACTCGACTTGGGAGACTTGATCGCGACAGTCGAGTAGAACAACTTCAGCAGCGACGTGTCGCTGCCGTACTCGGGCCCCATCGCACGCAACAGCGTCAACGCCGAGAACTTTCCGCTCTGGTCGATCCGGACATCAAGCATCTCCTTCTTGTTGACGGCCAGTTCGATCCAACTGCCCCGTTCCGGAATCACCCGGCAGGAAAAACTCGGACGCTCACCGGGTTCGGTCGTCTCAACAAAGTCCACACCGGGAGAACGGTGCAACTGACTGACCACCACCCGCTCGGCCCCATTGATCACAAACTCGCCACCGCCGAGCATGATCGGCATATCGCCCAGGTACACCTCTTCCTCGACCGGCTGCTCCTTGTTCAGCCGCATCTTGACGCGGAAGGGCCTTCCATAGGTCAATCTCAGTTGCCGACAGGCCGTGGTGTCGAACCGCGACGGCAGCAACTCGTAACCACAGTAGTCCAACCGGTACTGCCCGTCGTAACTCTCGATCGGGAACACCTCCTGCAAGATGCCCTCCAGCCCCAGGGGCTTCCGGCTGTCCGACTCGACCTCCTCCTGGAGAAACCGGTGGTAAGACTTGGTCTGGATCTCCGTGAGATCCTGAAGCAGGTCGTTCTCATCACCTCTCCCACCAAAAATCTCGGTGCGGTCGGTCGACAGAATCCGGGTCGAAGGAATCGGCATGTCAGGCTCTCTTCTTCACTGTGTTCTTCGGGCCCTGTGGGCTCACTTCACGCTCGCCGTGGGCCATATGACCCGTGAGGTCGAACTTTGGGGACCGACTCGAAAACAGACGGAACTTCTCACAGGTGGGCAGATCGGGGCGGTGTTCAGTTGGGGACAAGACTGGGCAAGACGACCAAAAGCCTCCGAGTCCAACTCAAGACAGTCCCCCACCACCCCCCAAATGCCAGGGCGGGGTTCGAGTCTCACGGGTTGTCGGGGGCCAGCAACGGAAAACACAACGGGTCCGCAGGCTCCATGTCTCGGCTACGATCCGCGGATAGGTTCCGATGAGCCCGGAGCAGTTCCGGGAACACATCGGAGTCGTTCGTGGCAATCGCAAACGTGGTTGAGGTGAAAGGACCAATTCCGAGGGCGCAACACAACCACGCACGAGACGACCGCCACCGTGACGCCTCGCAGACGCCACGAGATCTACTTGACCTCGCACGCCCCGCCAGCGGCCTCGATTTCCTCCTTGAGCTGATTGGCCTCGTCCTCGGAGACTCCTTCCTTGAGTGCCGCAGGTGCGCTCTCGACCAGTTCCTTGGCCTCTTTCAAGCCCAGGCCAGTCGCGGCACGGACCGCCTTGATCACCGGGATCTTGCTGTCGCCAAAACCAGTCAGCATCACATCGAACTCGGTCTTTTCTTCGGCTGCGTCTCCGCCACCGTCACCACCCCCGGCTCCCATCGCCATCACCACACCGCCACCGGCGGGCTCGATGCCATGGACATCCTTGAGGTAGTCAGCCAGCGACTTGGCCTGCAACAGTGTCAAGCCAACCAGCTGGTCACCAAGTTCCTTGGTGCCGTCGTCGAATTCTTTTACGGTCGCTTCGTCAGTCGCCATCGCTTCATGTCCTCTCGATACGCTCTCGCGTTAAGTTATTACTGTACACGGTTTTCGCCCGTTCGCCACCGGTCAGGCGTCTGATTCTCCGGATTCCTCTTCCGTTGCCTCGTCGCCGGCATCCTCAGCCGACGCGTCAGTTTCTCCAGCAGCCTCGTCGCCGGCATCCTCAGCCGACGCGTCAGTTTCTCCAGCAGCCTCGTCACCGGCATCCTCGGCCGATCCATCAGCTGCCTCTGCCCCGGCTTCACCACCTGCGGCACCATCGGCAATCGCTTCCACAGCACCTGCCAAACGGCCCCCCGAACCCAGCACCGCCCCCACAACGTTCGAACCTGGAGAGAGCAGCAGGCCAACGATCTGGCCGATCAGTTCCTCTCGGCTTGGACTCTTGGAGAGCTCCTCGACATCGCCGGAAGACAACGTCGTGCCCTCGACCATGCCCCCCTTGATCGCAAGCAACTCGTCACCGAGTTCTTTGACCCAGCCTGCGATTTCCTTGCTCAGCGAAACAATGTCCTCGCCACCGAAAACCAGGCTCGAGGGTCCCTCGAGAACCGGATCCAGTGCCGTGACGTCCAGAGCGTGCAGGGCACGAAGCGCCATCGAATTCTTGACCGTCAGGATACGAATATCCTTCTCGCGCAATGCCAAACGGAATCGGTTGTCGCTGATCGCGTCAAGACGCGAACTGTCCACAACCAACATTTCCTCGGCATCGCCGATCCGCTGCTGCAGATCGGTCACCAACATTTCTTTGATCCGCTTGCTCATTGTCTCTGTGTTCTTTGTCCGCGTTGGTGCGGTAAACCATCATGGGGTTTCAGGCGAAATCGTGTTCGCGACGAACCTAGGCTGCAACCGTGATCCCCGGCGTCATGGTGGCCGAAAGTGTAAGTGTCCTGATGTAAGTCCCCTTGGCCGATGACGGCCGCATTGACTCGATCATGCGGATCAGGGCTTCCGCATTCTCGACCAGTTGGGTCTCATCGAAACTCAGCTTACCGACGACAGCATGGACGATACCGAACTTGTCGACCCGAAACTCAATCTTTCCGGCCTTGTACTCTTTGACCGTTGCAGCCACCTCGTTGGTCACTGTGCCAGCCTTCGGCGACGGCATCAGACCTCGCGGACCGAGCACCCGCCCCAGGGGACCAACCAGGCCCATCAGGTCAGGCGTGGCGATCGCCACATCGAAGTCCATCCAGCCTCCCTGGACCTTGTCCGCCAATTCCTTGGCTCCAACTGCATCTGCCCCGGCTTCCTCAGCCGCACTCGCTTGTTCACCCTGGGCAAACACGACAACCCGTTGTGTCTTTCCAATGCCATGGGGCAACACCAACGAACCCCGGACAATCTGGTCAGCCTGCCGGGGATCGACCCCCAACCGAAAAACCAACTCGACAGTCTGGTCAAAGGCGCACTTGCGGACCCCATCGGGCAACGACGGCTCCAGGGCTTTCAATTCCCGTACAGCAGTCGACAGATCGACCGACCCCATTCCCGCAACGCGTTCCTGCAAGAACGTCTGCCGTCTTGATTGCTTGCTCATAACCTGCCTGTCCCAACAACCGCCTCGCCGCGAAACCCTCTCTTTTAAGCGTCCCGAGGCCGTCAGTCAACCACCTCGATCCCCATGTTGCGTGCCGTACCAGCAATGATCAATGCGGCCTGGTCAATATTGGGGGCATTGAGATCCTCGAATTTCACTCTCGCGATCTCTTTGAGTTGCTCGGTTGTCACCGAACCGACCTTCTCCACCTTCGGATTTCCAGACCCCTTGGCGATCTGCGCAGCCTGCTTCAACAGGACCGCGGCCGGCGGACTTTTCGTGATGAACTCAAAAGTTCGGTCACTGAAAACCGTAATCACCACCGGAACAGTTGTCCCAGCCAGTTCCTTCGTTCGATCGTTGAACTGCTGTACAAACTGACCAATATTTACACCGTGCGGTCCCAAAGCCGTGCCAACGGGCGGTGCTGGGGTGGCTTGACCACCGGGCACCTGGACCTTGATCTTGGCAATTTCCTGCTTGGCCATCGATTCCTCAGATCTTCTCGACTTGCCAGTATTCCAGTTCCGCCGGCGTGTGCCGGCCAAAAATCTCTATCAACACCGAGATCTTTCCGCTCGCATCGTCGATCTCGTCAATCTCACCTTCGAAACTCTCAAAGGGACCGTCCTTGATCTTGACCACATCTCCGGTCGAGAAATCGATCTTGATCCGAGCCGGTTCGGCCTCCTTCTCCTCTTCCTTGCCCAGCATCCGGATGACTTCTTCGTCGGACATGGCAACTGGCTTTCCGCCAGCTCCGGTGAAGTCACCGATACCACTTGTTCCACGAACCAGGTACCAGGTCTCATCGTTGAGCACCATCTGGACAAAGAGATAGCCGGGGAAGAGCTTCTGCTCTGACACCCGCTTCTTGCCCGCTTTTGTCTCCACGACGTTTTCCGTCGGGATGATGACCTCCGTGAAGAACTCGTCGAGCCCTTCACGAGCAATCCGTCTCAGCAACGCCTGGCGAATCGACTTCTCACGATTGGTTGTCACCTTGAGGACATACCACCGAGGTTTCTCATCGTCCTCCTCAGCATCGTCCTCCTCAGCATCGTCCTCCTCAGCATCGTCCTCCTCAGCATCGTCCTCCTCAGCAGCTGGCTCCTCAGCAGCTGGCTCCTCAGCAGCTGGCTCCTCAGCAGCCGGTTC
>MDTE01187195.1_pt1 | contig 30815 bp, 29 predicted proteins | sample 811231 | NCBI WGS metagenome assembly MDTE01 (sample SAMN05326651, study PRJNA326480) | marine metagenome | isolation source: seawater | place: Indian Ocean: Red Sea | collected 2010 | reverse complement strand
TCAAAAGCTGCCTCTCAGGGAGAGACTGTCTATATAATTGGCTATGATCAGATAGCTAACGCAATAAAAGTATTTCCACGCGGCACCGTCACCTTACCGCCCGCAGTTAACAAACCGTTGTCCCGAATACAGCATGTCGCCAAAGCTGCAGCGGGAAGCAGTGGAGCGGCGTTGGTAGCAGCGGACGGCCGATTGATTGGTATTGCGACCTCTGGTTATGACCAACGTGGTGATGCGATTCCGGTCAGCCGAGTAGGGCATCTAGACGCGCGTTCGGGCGAACAACATCGTGTTGTGCATCGCGCGATTGGCCGTGATTATAGGACCTGCTTGGAGACCTTGAGGCGAATGCCAAAACGCCGTGCCCGTTTGGCAAGGCGTGCTGTTGACTATCTAGTACGTTCATGTGGTAAGACGCAAAATACGCACCTATTGGATGATGCGGGACAGGTGTTGGGACGTGCCGGACACATGAATGCAGGCAAAGATATTTTCTCCCAGGCATTGGAATTGGATCCACATGCCCTGAGTAACCGGATTGGATTGGTGGTAACACTTTTGCTCAGTGGGGGCACTGAAGAGACGATACCCCACTTGAGGTGGCTAGTTGAGATGCTTCCCCGCGATAAAAAAGTATTAAGGCTCGCGGTTCAGGCAGGCAAGCGTGGCGGCAACCTTCAATTTGCTCGAGATGCACTGCAGAGATTGGAAGATTTGGACCCCGCCTTGGCTGTTCCTCTTCGCCAATATTTTTTCAGATGATTTGGAAACCTTTTACAACCACCTTGTTGTGCCTGAGCTGATTATTGCTTTAAAATCATCGGCTACGTATGGTTTGTTGGTTATACGTAAATTTTGGTAATGGTCTTGATGAAGTTTTCCGAACCTTTGTTTAAAGGGATGCTGATCCGTCGCTATAAACGGTTTTTATCCGATATCGATTTAAACGGTGAAACCGTGGTCGCCCATTGCGCGAATCCGGGTGCAATGACGGGTCTTAATCTGCCCGGCTCAGAGGTTTGGTTGTCGGCGAATAGAAATCCAAAGGCAAAACTTAATTGGCGGTGGGAATTAATTCGGGTTGGCGATAATCTTGTTGGTATAAATACTTCACATCCGAATGGAATTTTGACGGAAGCGATAAAAGCCGGGCAAATTGAAACGTTAAAGGGGTACGACAACCTTCGCCGGGAAGTGAAATATGGGCAGAACAGCCGAATTGATATTTTGTTGGAGCATGATGATCGTCCGCCTTGTTACGTTGAAGTTAAGAATGTCCATTTAAAGCGCGATTTGCCCGGTCGCAGAAATGCGGCAGAGTTCCCTGATTCTGTGACGAAACGAGGAACAAAGCACTTAGTCGAAATGTCCAATATGGTCCGTGCAGGCGCGCGAGCAGTCATGGTATATCTTGTTCAACGGGGTGACTGCGACCACTTCAGGGTAGCGGACGATGTCGATCCGAAATACGCGGAAACCTTAGTGGCGGCGCGGGCGTGCGGTGTGGAGACAATATGTTATGATTGTGATATCAGCGTCTTTGGAATATCGGTCGCTCGTAGACTGCCATTGGAGTTAGAGGCAGCCTATTTATGAGGCAGGGCATAATGAATAATCCGCAATCGCAAGCATTGGCAATGTTAGACCCGGAATTGGCTGGTGTGCAGCTTCATGGACCGGAAGAATTCGAAGGGATGAGAAAAGCCGGGCATTTAGCTGCCGAAGTTCTTGATTTCATCACGCCGCACGTCGTCCCGGGTGTGAGTACCGAACGACTCGATCAACTTTGTCACGAATATATTATCGAGCGCGATGCGGTCCCGGCGCCATTAAATTATCGCGGTTTTCCAAAGTCTATCTGCACATCGGTAAATCATGTTGTTTGTCATGGCATTCCAGATGAGAAGAAACGTTTAGTCAATGGCGACATCATCAATATCGATATCACAGTCATTGTCGATGGTTGGCACGGTGATACTAGCCGCATGTTTCTGGTAGGGGATAAGGTAAAAATTAGGGCGAAGAATTTAGTAAGGGTCACATACGATAGTATGATGCGGGCGATTGAAATTGTGAGGCCTGGAACAACGCTTGGCGACATCGGGCATGCGATCCAATTCTACGCCGAACAACAAGGCTTTTCGGTCGTGCGCGATTTTTGCGGTCACGGGCTTGGTAAGATTTTTCATTCGCCGCCAAGCATTATGCACTTTGGCGCGCCGGGAACCGGGCCACGCTTGGTAGAAGGTATGTTTTTCACCATAGAGCCTATGATTAACGCCGGGAAATATCCGACTAAAATTTTGCAAGACGGTTGGACCGCTGTCACGAAAGATCGTTCATTGTCAGCACAATTCGAGCACAGTATTGGTGTGACAGCCGATGGATTTGAAATCTTTACTCTCTCGCCAAATGGTTGGACCTGTCCACCTTACGACTGATCGTGGCGATCGATCCCCTATCTGGCAGCACGACGGCGTTCCCGATTATCGAGATAGCGGTAGTAATTGCCGATAATTGGTAAGAACCAAGGATTGCCCGTGTAGAATGGAACTGGGACCGTTTGAAAATCAAGATTTTCGTAGGCACTCACGGGTTGGCCATCTTGTAGGATGCGTTGTGCGACTTGTCTGCCAAGATGGGTCATCATTGCCACGCCACTGCCGTTGCATCCGGTACAATAATATAATCCATCCTCCTGGCCCATATGGGGGAGCGCATCGACCGTCATTGCTACGAAACCGGACCAAGAATGGGTAATTCGAACGCCTCGCAGTTGTGGCCATCGTTCGGTCATCATTTGATAGAGAAGCGTGGCACTGACGTCTGGGTGGACATTTTCAAAACGGGCTCGTCCCCCATACATCACGCGCCGGTCGCCTGGGAGTAATCGATAATAGCTGGTAACGCGCGGACTTTCAGAAATCGTACGCCCATTTGGAATAAGTTCGAGCGCAAGGTCTTCCGGTATTTCTTCTGTAGCGATGATCTGACTCGAAATCGGAACGATCCGTCGTCGCAGCTTAGGTGTTAGGTCACCGGTATAGCCGTTGGTTGCAACGATAACCTGCTCAGCACGGCAATCGCCCTTGGTAGTTTGAATTTGAAACTTACCAATACTGCCGCCTATCTGTTCGACCCGGCAATGAGCGCAAAGTGTTACGCCGGCTCGATGGCAAGCGTTAAGCATTCCTTTATGAAGGAGAGCTGGGTGAAGTTTCCCGGCCCGCTCAATAGTCATGCCACCGTAATAAAAGTCACTACCGATTTCTCGGCGTTGATCTACTTTGGGAATGATCTTTGCCCCAACCTGTATTGTTCGGTTGAGCGTTTCTGCCTTTTCTTTCATCCCGTTAAAGTGGTCGGGTGTAACCGCGCCAACGAAGCGGCCTCTCTTCTCAAAATGACATTCAATGCCCTCGCGTTGGATAAGGGTGCTGATAAACTCGAAAGCAGCAGCACTCTCTGAAAGGAGGCCATTTAATAAACTATCTGAACGGTATGATTGGCCTGGGCCGCCGGAAATGCCCTTGCCAATATTAACGCCGGCGCTTACGCCACCGCCATTCCGACTACTAGCGGCCTCACCAAACGTAAGAGCGTCAACTACAGTGACGGAACGGCCTTCTTTGGCTAATTCAAGTGCGGCCGAAAGCCCAGAATAGCCGCTGCCAATGACGAATATTTCCGTCTCACGTGGCAGGTTGGTGGAATAATCGGTGCTGGGCCGTGCCGCCTCCCACCAATAAGGCTCCGGCTTGTAATCGGGATGAAATATCGTGCGGTCACGTTGCATAAAATAGCCTCAACGTTCGCCGAAGTGGCGTCGCCATATCGGTCCTATGACCCGATCCGAACGAACTTGATTAGTAAGCGCAAAAAGCCTGGGTGCTTCTATCTCTCCGCGATGCCAAATGAAAAACATGGCAATATAGATATCGGCTAAACTCATATTTTTGCCGAGTAAGAATGGGCCTTTAATATGGTCTTCTATCACAAGCAACGCTTCTCCCATCCTTCGGATAGCCGCGGTGCGAATTGCTTTGTGACCCTCCTCGTCGTCTGTAAATCGAAAGGGATAGCCGCGGCGAACAACAGATCCATAAAGGTTTACGCCTGCGAAAACCGTCCAGCGCAGAAATTGGGCATGCTCGGATGTGCCAGGCGCAGGGGCAAGCGCCTTTTCCGGAAAACAGGCTGCCAGATGGATCAGTATCGCGGTGGATTCTGTCATCGTCGTCCCATCGGGTAAGATCAATGTTGGCACCTGTCCCCAGGGGTTGGTCTCTCGGAAACTTTCCGGTAGGGGCGTGCCTACTTTAGAGTCTAGCTCCGTGAGCTCAAAATCGACTTTTGCGAGGGTAAGGGCTGCTTCGACAACAAACCCACCAGAACCCAGGCGATTGTAAAGGTGGTACGACATAAAACGATAATAGCGGTTAATTTGCTGTAATTGGGAAAAAAATCAATTTTGCAATTAACTACTCACAAGCGATGCCGAGGTTGTAGACGATTGGTTTATGAAAAGTACGGTGCTTATTTGCCAAATCGCCAGAAAACCAGCTTGTGCGAAAAAATAGAGAATTTTGGAGGACTTTTTGTTTCTACTCCCGGATTTTATTTGCAATCGAGCCCGGCTATCTATTGATATCGTTTTTGGAAGGGAATCGCGGCTGGTGTCGCGCGCGGTCTTCAAAACCGTTGGGGGGCGTTAAACGGTCCCGGTGAGTTCGACTCTCACTCTCTTCCGCCAAAACCTTTTGGTTTCCTTGGTAGCCCTGTGGTCGGATATGTCGCTAAATGAGGGAAACGGGCAGACATTCAACAAAGTTATCAGGACAGTCGCCCTACTGCTGACTTAAATATGCTGAGTATTATAAATGGAGGTCGCCTCAAAGTAAGCTGCGTTCGACTTTGAAGTACTGGCCTTTTCAGATTGTTGCGCCAAATGCGCAATTCGAACAGGTTCCTTCCACTTCGACAACCCGGCGTTGCGTATGGAAACCGATTCTCGCCGCACATTCGGAGATTAAACTTTCAAGGCGCTGGTCTTCAAACTGGTCTGATTTGCCGCACTTAATACAAATAAAAAAAAGACAATCAAGGTGGCGCTCGGGATGCGTTAGCGGGACGTAGGCGTTTCGGCTCTCGATTTTTGCCACAAGTCCCTGGGATGTTAAAAATTCAAGTCCGCGATATACAGTGGGTGGTCCGACGCGGCGAGAATCATCCGGCGTTAAGGCATCGATAAGCTCATAGGCCCCCATCGGACGACCGTTATCCCAAAGTAACTCTAGAATTCGGCGCCGTAATTTTGTAAACTGAGTTCCACGTTTTTTGCACAAAGCTGCGGCCATTGCCAAACGTTCAGATGGCTCATGCTGCTCGCCGCAATTATTATCAAAGCAGGGTTTAGGTTGAGGTGACGAAGTCATCATATCCTATCCCTTCTTGTAATCACGAAAAGCAACGTTATAACGTTTCAATTCTGATTTACAAGTATTACATATCCTTAAGAACCGAGGCTGGTCTTGGGAAAGGAATTGCAATGAATTCAACTAATGTCGGGGGTCGCCCTAAGAGTGCGGTGGAAAAAAAATCGACAAGGCGACAGAGACCCAGCCAGGCTGAAGCGGAAGCAGCCGTTCGAACCCTGATTGAATGGGCCGGTGATGACCCCGACCGTGAAGGCCTCGTCGATACACCAAATCGCGTTGTGCGGGCCTATGAAGAGTTTTTTGCCGGATATCACGAGGACCCGGTTTCGTTGCTAACAACGACATTTGAGGAGACGGCTGACTATAACGAGATGATCGTTATACGCGATATTCGTCTCGAATCGTATTGTGAGCATCACATCGTTCCTATCCTAGGCAAGGCACATATCGGCTACTTGCCGGCGAACCGCGTAGTCGGAATTTCTAAATTGGCACGCGTCGTCGAAGTGTTTGCAAAACGGATGCAGATCCAAGAGACGCTTACCGCGCAAATTGCGGGTACAATCCAAGATGTCTTGAAGCCGCGGGGAGTCGGCGTCGTCATTGAGGCGGCGCATCAATGTATGACCACGCGCGGTATCCACAAACCGGGCGTCAGCATGGTCACGAGCCGCATGTTGGGTTCATTCCGCGACGACCCAATGATCCGCCAAGAGTTTCTGTCGATTGTTGGTGGCGGAAGGAGCAGCATTGATGACGCCTGAGAATGACGATGGCAGGAGCTTTCCTCTGTTTAAGGCCCGCAAGTCTGTCGAACAAGTCGAGGAGAGCAGTGACTTGGCACCGAAGTTCGGTACGGATGGCCTGATACCCTGCATTACAACTGACGCCGCTACGGGTGACGTTCTGATGCTCGGGTATATGAATAATGAGGCGCTAAAAAGAACAATTGAAACCGAAGAAGCGCACTATTGGAGTAGAAGCCGTGGATGCCTTTGGCACAAGGGTTCAAGTAGCGGCCTTATCCAGCGGGTCATAGAGATGCGCATAGATGACGACCAGGACGCCCTTTGGTTACGCGTCCAAGTTGGGGGCTCTGGAGCTAGCTGTCACGTTGGATACCGTTCCTGCTTTTATCGCTCTGTACCACTAGGACAAGCCGAAAATCTTGCTCCACAACTTAAGTTTGAGGAGGCAACAAAGCTTTTTGAACCGGCCGACGTTTACGGGAATGCGCCCAATCCCACCCGTTTGTAATTATTAAGAACTGACAACCCGAAACGCGCTTGTGTATTTTAAGCAAATTAGTTTCAACATAGAAACTTGGCTCGATCGGTATGCCGTGGGTAACGTGTAAACGCACACGTACTCGTACCCGTACCCGTACCCGCATTAAAACCTAGGATGCAACATGGCGACATTGACGTATTTGACGACAACCCATTTCGACTTCGGGGCGGTCCAAAAAATTCCAACCGAACTCCGCCGCGCGGAAATTTCTAAACCATTTATCGCAACGGACAATGGGGTACGTGCGGCAGGGCTTGTCGAAATAGCAATCGAGGCGATCGGTTCTGATGTGCCGATCTCGATTTTCGATGAAACTCCTGGTAATCCAACGGAATCCGCCGCCTTGAAGGCTTTTGAACAGTTTAAGGAAGATAGCTGCGATGGCATCCTCGCCATTGGCGGTGGCTCTTCAATGGACCTAGGTAAAGCCGTCGCGCTACTTGCTGGCAGCGGTGGTCCATTGGCGCAATTTGATCCATTGGCCGGAGGTGCAAAACGAGTTCAATCCGTCGCGCCTCTTATTGCCATGCCAACCACAGCCGGAACGGGGAGTGAGGTCTCCGTCGGGTTTGTCATCATAATGGACGATGGCCGCAAGTTGACTTTCGCAAGTCCACTCTTTGTTCCAAAAGCTGCCATCTGCGATCCAGAACTTACTTTAGGTTTACCACAAATGATGACAGCGGCCACTGGTATGGACGCGATAACACATTGCATAGAGGCGTTTTTGACACCCACGGTTAATCCGCCCGCTGACGGTATCGCGCTTGACGGATTGTGGAGGGGTTGGCGCAACCTCCCTCAAGCGGTTAAGGATGGCAATAATCGCGATGCTCGTTGGCAAATGATGATGTGCTCCACTGAGGGGGCAATGTCTTTTATAAAAGGTCTGGGTGCGGTTCATGCGATGAGCCATGCGGCGGGTCGAATTGAACGCCTAAATTTGCATCATGGAACTTTGAACGCTGTATTTTTACCCGCGGTGCTTCGGTTTAATGCGTCCGAATGCGATGAGAAGTTTGAACGTTTGCGCCAAGTAATAGGATTGGCGCAGGGTGCCGATATAGCGGAGGCGGTCGCAGCAATGAACGCCGATATAGGCCTGCCGTCCGGATTACAGGCAATGGGCTTAGAGGAAGAGGACATTCCGGATTTGATCGCATATGCTAAGAAAGATTTGTCTGTCCTAACCAATCCGCGCAACGCGACAGACGAAGACTATGAGGCAATGATACGGGAGTCGTTTTGATATGAAAGCATGTCAAATTGCTACCTTTCAGCTAGCTTAAAAATCAATGATAAACGTCTAGATTCATAGTCATGATCGACCACGGCAATTTCGGAGAATTAGTTTATGCCCCTGCAAATTCATCAGTTTCCTTGTAGATCTGACAACTACGGTTTTCTCGCCCATGATACTGTTTCAGGGCTGACTGCGAGCATCGACACACCCGACGCGGACGCCGTAAACGCCGGACTAGAGGAAAATAACTGGCGTCTTTCCCATATCCTTAATACCCATCACCACGGCGACCATACTGGCGCAAATCTATCTCTCAAAGAGCGTTGGGGGTGTACCATTGTAGGGGCCGCCAACGACGCAGAACGCATTCCGGGTATCGACGTGCGAGTATCTGAGGGGGATGATTATGCGTTTGGGTCCATGACAGCCAAGGTATTCGAAGTTCCCGGTCATACGACCGGACATATAGCGTATTACTTCGAGAGTGAAGGCGTTGCATTTGTCGGAGACACTTTGTTTGCGCTTGGCTGCGGGCGTTTGTTCGAAGGGACACCGGCGATGATGTGGAACAGCCTGCAGAAACTTATGGATCTTCCCGATGAAACAACCGTTTACTGCGCGCATGAATACACACAGGCAAACGCGCAGTTTGCGCTGTCGGTGGAGCCTGGTAACGACCGCCTAGTGGCACGCAGCAAGGAAATTGACGATTTGCGGGCAAAGGGCTTGCCAACCGTTCCCACGACAATTGGTTTAGAACGTACCACCAACCCATTTTTGCGCCCGATGAGTGAAAATTTACAATCAACTGTTGGACTGAGCGGCGCAGATTTAGTGGCGGTTTTCGCTGAAACCCGAAAGCGCAAAGACAACTTTTGAACCAACTTTTTCCTCTCTTCTGACAAATCTCTCTTAATGATCGTATACTCGCCTTATTTGGTCTGCGTAGAGAGTTTATATAATGGATATCGAATTCGGTGCGGAGGATAAGGAATTTCGCCAGAACGTCCGCCGCTTCTTAGCAGCATCTCTGCCCAAGGGTCTACGTCACAAGGTAGAAAACGGCATCGAGCTGCAGCGGGACGACATTATGAATTGGCACCGCATGCTGCATGCCAAAGGGTGGGTTGCCCCTAACTGGCCCGCGGAATTTGGCGGGCCGGGTTGGACGTTAGCGCAAAAGTATATTTTTGATGAAGAACACGCCTTAGCAGCAGCACCCCGTTTGATCTCATTCGGTATCAATATGTGTGGACCAGTTTTAATGGGTTTTGGCACGGATGCGCAAAAGCAAAAATTCTTGCCACGCATGCTTTCGGGCGAAGATGTTTGGTGTCAGGGATATTCTGAGCCAGGTTCGGGTTCCGATCTCGCCTCCTTAACCACTACTGCCAAGCGGGATGGCGATTACTGGATTATAAACGGGACTAAGACCTGGACTACCAAGGCGCACTGGTCTGATTGGTGTTTCTTACTTGCACGAACCTCTAACGAAGATCGCAAGCAGCAGGGCATTACGTTTATTTTGTTAGATCTCCAGACGCCCGGAATTTCCATGAGCCCAATCGTCCTAATGGATGGTCTGCATGAAACCAATATGGTTTTTTTTGACGATGTTCGTGTTCCTGTTGAAAATACAGTTGGCGAAATTGGCAATGGGTGGGGCATTGGCAAATACTTACTTGCACATGAGCGGATGTCGGGTGGCTCCCTTGGCCCGCATAAGAAACTACTTAGCCAGCTCAAAATGATTGCCGCCGAAGATGAAATGTCCGGTGGCGCACCGCTATCGGAAGACCGCGGGTTTGCCCGTAAGATTGCGGCTGTTGAGCTTGAACTTAAAACGCTTGAAGCGTTAATGCTTCGGTCCGTGGACGCATTGTCTCGCAGTGGCGATCTCGGGGGACAGCCGCTCGGTGCCGAAGCCAATATCTTCAAAATTCGAAATACCGAAATTCAGCAACAATTGACTGAGTTAAAAATGCAGGCTGTCGGCTATTATGCCCAACCTTATCTCTATACCGCCTTAACACAGGGCTGGAATGAAGCGCCCATCGGTGCGGATTACGCGAATGGTTGTACGCCAAATTATCTTCATTTTCGCAAGGTCTCGATCTATTCCGGATCGAATGAAATTCAGCACAATATAATCGCAAAAGCGGAACTTGGACTTTGATTCTTTTATTCCGTTGCTCGGAGTTGGGTTCGTCAATGGAGACGTTGAGGATATAAGATGTCTCTGCGCGATTTGGCTTACAAAGTTCCCATTGATCATGCGGGTCTCAGTAATATGAATGCATCACACACGACAGTAATCTGCCGATGAAATTGGCCAATGCTCAATTCTTTTCGATCTAATTCTATTACATCACAGAGATGCGTTTCATGGCTTGTTGCTCTTCATGCTGCCACACCTCAGCGAGATTACGTCTTCAACTAAAGTTAGGGACCGTTTGTGTGGGAGTACATTTTGTTTCCTGAATGTGGCATTTCAGCTCGAAGAATTGTTCCTGTGTCGGATTCAGTAATAAATATCGACTTGCTGTCCGGCCCGCCAAAAGCGAGATTCGTCATTTTTGCACCGCGGCAAGAATTTATGCGGTACATGGGTATGCCGGTTGGAGAGAAAACCCAAATGATCCCAAGGCCGACATGTGTCACGTAGAGATTACCGTCGTGGTCGAGGCACATACCATCCGGTCCACCAGGCCCACCTGATAAATGTTGGAAGACGCCGATTTTGTAATATGGACCGCCGTCTGGCGGCAATGGAATGTTCCAGACTTGGCAGGCGCGCGTCATTCCCACAAAGAGCATATTCTCGTCACGGTTTAAAACCAGGCCGTTCGGGCTGATACCGCGGTCGATTAAACATTCCAGATGATCATCCGGTGTAAGACGGAATACCCGTCCATCTGGGCGTTGAAGGTCGGATTGACCTTGGTCGGTAAAATATAAGTCACCATTGGTTCCGAAATGCAGATCATTACAGCCGTGGAAAGGTTCAGTTCGGATACGTGTTCGATGCTCTGTCACCTTCCCGCTAGACGGATTGAGCCGCATGATCCCGTTTTTGTAATCGGCAATATAAATTTGGCCATCTCTATGAATTTTCAGGCCATTGGGATTGCCATCGTATTCTGCGGCGACGGTCCACTTCCCTTTCGGTGAGACCACTAGGATTTGGCCGAATGGAATATTGACTACCCACAGGTTACCGTCTCGATCGAAAGAGGGCCCTTCGAGAAAGCTGTCCGGTCGGCCGCCAAACTGATTGTTCTGTCCCCACTCTGAATGAGTATCTTTTCGTCGAAGTGAACCCGGCAGTTCAAACGCGACGGTGGTTTCGATCTCTTGTGGGGGCGGAAACAGGCTCATTGAATTTCCCTTAATTCAAATGCGAAAACATGGTTTTTCCGGCGACCGGCAAATCGGCCTTTAGAATCGCACCGGAATGCGATTCTGTTATAAAGAGGCTTTTATTGTCCGGCCCGCCAAAGGCGAGGTTCGTCGTCACCAATCCTGTGCAGGAACGGATGCGGTGCTTGGGCTCACCCATTGCATCGAAATGCCATACGCAACCGTTTCCGGCATGGGAGACCAAGAGGCCTCCCTCTTCGTCGAGAGCCATCCCATCTGGCCCGCCACCGCCGCCGGAGAGATGCAGGAATACGCCTACCTTGGCTGTTCCACCATCGTCGAGAAGCGGGACGCGCCAAACCTGGTTTGCCCGCGTGACGGCCAAGTAGATGATGTCTTCTGTCAAGTTTGGCACGAGGCCATTAGGGCTCGGTACTGTATCCACAAGGCAATCAAGCCGCTCTCCGTCTGCGGAAAGACGAAAAACGCGACCGGTCGGGTCGTGCATGCCCGTCAGTCCCTGATCGGTGAAGTAGACGTTCCCTGATGCGTCGAAGACGAGGTCGTTAACACCTTTGAAACTCTCGACCCGCCAGCGTTCGCAATAAGGTGTCACGGTTCCCGTGTCGGCGTCGACTTGCAGTATGCCTCGCTTATAATCGGCGATAAAAATCCGACCGTCCTTGTGTATCTTCAGCCCATTCGGTTCCCCGTCATATTCTGTGACAAGGGTCCATTCTTTGTCTGGTGAGATACGAAATATTCGGCCAAATGGGATATCAACAACGTAGAGGTTTCCGTTGCGGTCGAAAGAGGGGCCCTCCAAGAACGAGTGAGGTTCCATCCCAAATTTGTTGGCGGCGATCCATGGTGTGCGGACATTCTCTTTGTGGAACTTCTTTGGAATTTTGCTCCAAACTTCAGTTATAATGTCTTTTGGTGGTGGATATAGGCTCACGGATAACCTCCCTCTTTTCCTTAGGAAGCTATCAGACTGTGGCAAAGCGACAAGCGGCTGGCAATCGTTGTTCTGGTGGCACATATCTATGTGAATTAAGGAGGATCCGATGCCCGACGAGTTTCAGGAAGCGCTCGATAAGATATTTGCCGTAGATTCAGAGCTTTATGCATCGCGTGGATTTGCGCGCCGGATTGGTTATGGCAAAAAGCCAGCACTGATCAACATTGACCTGGCCAATGCTTGGACCCAGGAGGGGCATGCGTTCACATGCGATGGTATGGATGTGATTATACCAGGTGTTCAAAAACTTCTTGACGCAGCGCGTGCTAAAGGTATTCCGGTTGTTTATACCACAACTGCCTATACTGATACCGAAGGGCCGAACTCTGACATGGGTCTCTGGAAAGAGAAAATTCCCGTCGAGGAGTTGCGGGAAGGAACCGACGCTGTAGAAATTGATGATCGTATTGCACCACTTCCAACCGAACAGGTCATTGTGAAGAAGAAGGCGAGTGCGTTTCATGGGACCAATCTTTCTAGTTACCTTAAATCAATTGGCGTTGATACTGTAATTGTAACCGGTGTGACGATGTGTGCCTGCGTGCGGCATTCAGTTGAGGATGCGATTGCTGAGGGCTTCCGTCCGATAGTCGTGCGAGAATGTGTGGGTGACCGAATTCGTGGCGCTGTCGAATGGAACCTATTCGACATCGATGCGAAATTCGGCGATGTGGAACCACTTGATAACGTGCTCAATTATATGCGCCGCAATGATCCCTAATGGTTATGAGGATGAGAGAATGAGCATTAAGACCATCGCGATTTTGATGCCTGGCGATATGGGCCACGGTTGTGCGATTGCCTTTAGGGAAAACGGTTTTCGCACGGTTACTAATCTATCGGAGCGAAGCGAACGCACCAAAGCTCTCTCCGCGAAGGCAGGGCTCGAAGACCTTGGATCCTTCGAAGAGGTCGCGAAACAGTCGGATATTGTTTTATCGATCCTGCCTCCGGAGAATGCATTGGACCAAGGTCGCCGCTTTGCGGCTGCGATGATCGCAGCTGGCAGCACGCCACCATATGTTGATTGTAATGCCGTTTCTCCGGCAACAACCCGCGAAATTGCCGCGGAAATTGATCAGGCGGGCGCGTTATATATCGATGGCGGCATCATCGGGAGTAATCCAGTCAATGAGAAAGGCGGCACGCGTCTTTATGTCAGCGGATCGGATACGGCTGCCATTCGGGAACTCGACGGCAGAGGTATGGTGGTGCGTGATATCGGTGACGAAATTGGCCGAGCCTCCGGCTTGAAAATGGTATATGCAAGCGCGACAAAAGGTACTTTCTCGCTGCATGCGGCCGTTCTAACGACGGCGCACGCGATGGGTTTGACAGAAGAATACATCTCGGAACTTAGTGAAAGTCGTCCCGCAATGCTCTCTGCGATGGAAAATATGGTGCCGCGGATCCCGCTTGATGCTGGGCGGTGGCTCGGTGAGATGAACGAAATAGCTGCGACTTTTAAGGAAGCCTGTGTCACGTCTAAATTCCACGAAGGCGCCGCCGACATTATGGAACTGGCCCATCGAACGCCAATTTCCCACGAGACTAGGGAGACCGTCGATACGAGCCGGACGCTTATTGAGGCATTGGATATGTATGTGGCCGCACGTAAGGGCGTGAAAGACGCCGTGGATTAGGTGTTATTGCCCAAGGCGCCGCGAAGCGACATCCATACGTTTTTTGCATTCAAGCTCGTTTAGACCCACTGCTTTGCATCTGGCCATGAGTTGTTGTGTCTTACTGGTGCCCCCGGCCATTTTGTCAGCAATCAAGGCGCGGCATTGATGCTTCTTGATATTGTTTTTTAAGCAATATGCTTTCACCTGATTGACCTTCGATGAGTTTGGTGACCTAAACGAATTGTTTATAAGCCGAAGGCATGTTTTACGGTCTCGGCCGGTCAATCGGCATTTTGATAACAGCGCCTTTGCGCTGTCTTTCCGATTGAGTTGTTTTGCACGCGAAAATCCTTCGCGACACCTCTGTACGGGCAAACCTCGCGCTCGGCATCGAAGCAAAAAGGCCTCTGGCACGAGTGCGGCATTTTCCGCAGCGTGAACCTGTGTCGGCGTTATGAAGTTCGATGCGGCAAAAACTGCCATTCCAACGGCAAGTAATGTCAGGCGCTGGCGCCAATTCAAATGATTAAAAATCAACATGTTACACACACCGATACCGATTGTTCAATTTATAACGTCCCTAAGAGGTTCACATCGCAAGGCGCATGCCAGCTATGGAATAGGCTAGGAATTCACGCTACTTCTGTAGATGCTTAAAACCTAGGAAAACACTGAATGGCGACTACTAACCCTCGAAAGCCCTTGGCAGCTTGTTGCGGTGCTCATGCCATTCATGATGGTCTTTCGGATATTCTTTACGTCCTATTACCATTGCTGCGAGAGAGCTTTAATTTATCCTTCGCGGAGATCGGTATGGTTCGGGGGGCGCATCGGGCTGCGCTTGCTATCTTTCAACTGCCGGCAGGTCTTTTGGCGGAGCGGTTGGGAGAGCGGAATTTGCTCGTTATTGGTACGGCGGTTGCTGGGCTTGCATATATCGGACTTGGCTTATCGAGTGGTTTTGTCACTCTGTTGGCGATCTTATTTTTTGTTGGATTGGGTAGCTCTGTTCAACACCCATTAAGTGCCTCGATTATATCAACCGCCTACGCCACAGGCCCACGGCGCGCGGCACTTGGCACTTATGCATTCGCTGGTGATGTAGGGAAGTTTTCTTTTGCGGGTGGTCTCGGTCTTCTCATCGCGGCTGGGGTCGACTGGCGTGGACCCATTGTGTCGCTGGGTGTCTTCACGATCTTAACGGCTGTTGTCATTTTATTTGTTTTGTTGGCCGTTCAGGTAGGCGGCAGGCCGGAGAAGCCGCAAGAAAGGGCTATGAAGACTAAAGTCTCGGGTTGGGGCATCCGGGAACCAATCGGATTTGGCGCGTTGCTCGGCATTATGATTTTCGACAATTGCACGCGAAATGGTTTCCTCACATTTGTCGCGTTTCTGCTTATCGCGGGCAATGTTGATACGGAGTTGGCGGCAATGGCGATACCAGCAATTTTGCTCGGTGGTATGTGGGGGAAGCTGGCCTGCGGATTTCTAGCCGAACGCCTTGGTATTATTCGTACGGTCATTATAACTGAGGTTGGAACAGCAATTGGTATCGTTGTAATGATATTTGTTGAAGGGGATATGGCGTTTTTTGTTCTACCCCTGTTGGGTGTCGTGCTGAATGGAACGTCTTCGGTTCTACAAGGGACAATTGGCGATTTGGTCGACCAAGAACGACAATCGCGTGCCTTTGGGTTATTTTTTGCGATCAGTGCTGCTTGCGGTATCGTTGCGCCGCTTGGCTTTGGCTTGCTCGCCGACGCTATATCCATTCCTGCGACAATGTTCGTTATTTCGGCTATGCTTCTTCTAGTTTTTCCTTTGTGCTTAGTATTGTCACCTATTCTTCGTGCGGCGGCGACCCCTGCGGAATAAGAGGAGTGTTTGATGAGGATTAAATCTGTCAAAGCCGATTGGCTGCATGTACCGATACCCGAACAACAGCAACATACTTCCGACTTTGGTAAAACGCGCTCATTCGATAGCACGCTTGTCCGCATAGAGGCTGAGGGTGGTCTTGTCGGGTACGGGGAAGCGAAGGCGGCTGTTGGCAGCGCAGGGACCAATGCGGCGCTTGGCACGATGGTTGAGGACGAGCTTGGGCCGCTGTTGATTGGAGAAGATGCGCGGGATATCTCTCGGCTTTGGGATGTGATGTATAACGGCAGCCGTGCCCATTACGCGATTGATCGGGGACGCGTCTTCCCGGTTCTGGGAAGGCGTGGCCATCTGATCTCCGCAATCAGCGGGATAGACATGGCGCTCTGGGATATCCTTGGTAAGTCGCTTGGCGAGCCTGTTTGGCGTCTCCTGGGCGGACGTCGGAAGGATCGATATCCTGCTTATGCATCCGGAGGGTGGGCGCCGGTGGATAAGATTGTCGAAGAGCTTCAATCCTTCGTTGACCGGGGTAACTTCAAAGCCGTAAAAATGCGCGTGGGTTCTGGTGACGGCAATTTGGCACATTCGGTCGCTCGGGTGAAAGCAGCCCGAGAAGGTCTAGACAAAGATATCGATATTATGTGTGATGCGCATGGCACGTTCAGTGTTGCCGAGGCCAAGCGATTTTGCCGCCAAGTTGCTGAGTGTAATATTGGTTGGCTGGAAGAACCGGTTGTCGCAGATGACAAACGCGGTATGGCAGAAGTGAGGGCATCGAGTGACGTCCCAATTTCAACAGGAGAGAGTGAATTCACGCGGTTTGCGTTTCGGGATTTGGCTGAGTTGCGCGCTTGCGATATTTTTCAGCCAGACCTTTCGATCTGTGGTGGTATTACGGAAGCGATGCGGATCGAGGCTATTGCAAGCGCTTATCAGCTCCGTTATGCACCGCACTTATGGGGCGGCGCACTTACGTTTGCCGCCGGTCTCCACACGATGGTCGTCGCTTCGACTGGTTTTATTGTTGAGTATTCACTCGGTGCGAACCCTATGCTTCATGAGTTGGCCATCGAAGATTTTAAGGTGATCGACGGCCACTTGGACGTGCCTGAGCGACCTGGACTTGGTGTCACGGTGAACCAAGAATTCGTCGATACCTACAGGGTGAAGAATTAAATTATGCCTAATGATATGTCGGCCGAAACAAAGGGTTTCTTGGCGGATAAATTGCTTTGTAAGGCCTACGGTCGGTAACGTTTTGGGCGAAGGCCGGCTTGGAACCAAGTTAGATAGCTAATGACGTCGAAAACCGGTAAACCGAGTGCCAGACTGACGTCGCGTGAAAACGGCCCCATATTGGTGCATTCAAGCACAACTGCGCCGACTTCCGGGTGCTTGGCGATTAAGTGCTTACCAGCATCTATCAAGTCATCACGAGCCAACTCGAAATCCATATAGTTGCCGTCGTCGAGAACAGTCTTAGTAAATGTTTTGCCACCCTCAGTGCCGACAATGGGCGTATCAAGGTCAACACCCACGGCTTCGAGATGCGCCGGTGTGACACTTTCTTTGGATATCGTGATGATCCCAGCCCGCTTGTTAGGTGGGAGCGTGCTATCGACCCAGGGAACTTGCATGAGGGAGGAACTTGCAACCGGAACACCCGCAGCCTCCGCAATATCGTCTTGGAAGAGCGATAGGAACCCGCACGTTGTACCTATGCCGTCGGCTCCCATGGAGACCACTTCCTTTGCCGCTTTGGCGAAGTCGTCTTTGAGGCCAGCGGCACCTTTGCGGACCACCTTATCTGATGTTGCGCCGTCGACAATTTTGTAAATTACAGGGAAAGGCCAGGTCTCTGCATTGCCGATATCACCGTGAATGCGTGGAAAAGTCGTATCCAACATCAGGATACCGAGAGCGGCCCCATATACCGTCTTGCCGGGGCGTGGCGCGGATTCGTTGATCTTTCCTGGCATCATGCTTGCCCTAATTGTTTGTGAGCGCGGTCGAAACATAAACGGCCTGCGGCAAAGCGGCAATCGGAGAGATCGTATGCATGAAACACAGACTATTGCTGAGTGGGCGATTAACTTAAATCTGGAGGACATTCCAGAGACGGTGAAGGATCATGCACGGCGTTTTATATTAGATAATTTTGGCTGCCAGATTGCTGGTGCGACTTTGCCCTGGAGTAAAGATTACCACAATGTCATTACGCGGACCCGGTCGGGTCATGGAGCGACGGTCGCCTACTATGGCAATCAGCTTGCACCAGACGATGCAGCCTTCCTAAATAGTGCCTTCAACCATGCAAATGAGACCGACGATACGCATCTGAAGAGTCCAACTCATCCGGGCGGCATTGCGGTGCCCGCGGCGCTTGCTATGGCCGAGTATGCCAGGGGCAGCGGTGCCCAGCTATTGCTGGCTGTTATTGCGGCCTACGAAGTACAAATTCGTCTTTCATGGGCATGTTCTCCCCATCTAATCTACAAAGGGCATCCCCCGCCTGTGGGCGTTGGACCCTTCGGGGCGGCGACCGCATCTTCGATTTTGATGGGTTTCGACCTCGAAAAGACAATCAATGCGCTCGGCATTGCGGGAAGTCATTCAGCTGGTTTGATTGAGTATACGAAGACAGGCGGCTCGGTTAAGCGAATTCACAGCGCTATACCTACTCAAGCCGGTGTCCGGGCTGCGCTCTTTTCCGAGATTGGCATTACAGCGCCACATACAATTCTAGAGGGCGAGAAGGGGTTCTGTAAGGTTTTCGCCGGTGAATACGACTTGTCGCGTTTAACTGATGGTCTCGGTGAGACTTGGCATTTACTCGACAATGGGCTGAAACCATACAGCTGCTGTCATCTCATTCATGCGGCTTTCGATGCGCTCGACAATATTCGGGATGAAACACCGTTACGCCCGGAAGATGTTAAGGCTATCCGGGTCGCGACGAATAGCGAACCGATCCTTAGTCATATCGGCTCAATCATGGAACCAGACGATATTCTGGGCGCACAGTTCAGTTTACCTTTCAGTGTTGCGATGCGTCTCCACAATGGGAACCGAGGTGTTCAAGGGGGCAATGGGTTCTGGGATTACATGGAAGTTGATTTTAAGGACAAGAAATTGCTGGAGACAGCGCGGAAGATAAGTGTCTTCGTGGCTGAAGACCAAAGTGAATGGGCATCAGTCGACAAGGGGGCAGGCGTCGAGGTTGAAACTATAGACGGTCGTGTACTGCAGAACTCCGTTACGTTCTCAAAGGGGCTGCCAGAGAATGCCATGACACCAGCGGAAGTCGAAGAAAAATTTAGGTATTTGGTCGATCCGGTGATGCCATCCGGCGTGCCAGCTACTATTGTAGAGAGAGTAAAAGAAATTGAAGCCGTAAATGACATCAACGATGTTGTAAGACTATTGGTGGTGCCTCCCGCACCAGATGCCCGGGCCGCTGCCGAATAGGAGAACTGCGATATGCGTCAATTGAAAGTCCCAGCCACTTTTATGCGTGGCGGCACCAGCAACGCGATTGTTTTCCGTGAGAAAGACCTTCCAGAGGATCGTGAGATCTGGTCAGAAATATTCATTGCTGCGATTGGCAGTCCCGATCCTTATGGCCGGCAATTAAATGGCATGGGCGGGGGTATTTCATCCTTGAGCAAGGTTTGTGTGGTCGGATCGCCAACGCGGACGGATGCTGATATTGACTATACGTTCGCGCAAGTTGCAGTGCGCGAAGCGAAGGTCGAATACGGTGGCAATTGCGGTAATATGTCGGCGGCTATGGGTCCATTTGCCGTTGACGAAGGCATGGTCCGTGTGCAGGGCGACCAAGCTGTCGTCCGCATCCACAATACGAATACATCAAAGATTATTGAAGCTCACTTTAAAATTGATGATCATCTTGCAGCGGTAGACGGCAGTTATGAATTACCAGGCGTGGGTGGGACGGGTTCTGCCTTACGGCTTGATTTCTTGGAACCGGGAGGTGCCATTACTGGAGAGCTGCTGCCGACGGGCAATTCTATCGATGTATTGGAAACGCCGACAATGGGCGAGGTTAAAGCCTCGATCGTCGATGCAGCAGCGCTATGCGTTTTGGTGGAAGCGCAAACAGTGGGCTTGAATGGTGACGAATTACCTGCTGATTTGGAGGCAAAACCGAATATTCTTCACCTTCTTCAAGAAGTTCGTGCTGCGGCTGCTGTAAAACTTGGGCTGTCGGACAGTATGGAAGAAGCTTTGGCACAAACAACTAATAAACCATCTGTCGGTTTTGTGTCGGCCGCCCAAGCGGCCACTACATTGACTGGAGATGGCTTGTCTGCTGACGATGGAGACGTGACCGTCCGAATGATCTCTATGGGCGATCCTCACCGCGCGTTGCCAGGAACTTGCTCGACTTGTTTGGCAGTGGCCTCACAAATTGAAGGCACGCTGGTTCAAAACAATACCCGGCCTGGAGAAAACGGCAACGTCCGTCTGATGCACCCGTCCGGCGTATTGCATGCGGCGGCGAATGTGGAGCGCGAAGGCAATGGCTGGTTTGTCCAGAAGGCCAGTTTTTATAGGACGCAACGACGCCTGTTCGATGGGTTCGTGTATCTCTCAGCGGCTGTCGTTCCAAAGTATCGAACTTATCTTGAGGGACTTGCCGAGGCTGCGGAGTAGGTCGGCACCTTGTCTCTTGATATAGCTAAAATTCGGGCGGATACGCCCGGCGTTGAGAAAGTTGCGCATTTTAATAACGCTGGCGCGTCTCTCATGCCGACACCTGTTCTTGACGTGCAGATCGAGCACTTGAAATTAGAGACCTCAATCGGTGGTTATGAAGCGGCGGCTGCGGCGGCAGTGCGGTGCGAAGCAGTATATGAATCTGTTTCTAAGCTTATTCATGCTGACGTCGAAGAAATAGCATTGGTTGAAAATGCGACCGTAGCCTGGGATATGGCGTTTTATTCCCTGCCATTTGAAAGAGGTGATCGCATTCTTACGTCGGAGTCGGAGTATGCCGCCAATTATATCGCCTATCTCCATGTGGCAAAGCGGACTGGCGTTGTGGTTGAGACCATACCCTGTGCAGATTCGGGAGAGGTAGACACGAAGGCTTTGGAAGACATGATCGACGACCGGGTTAAACTCATCTCGATCACCCACATTCCAACAAATGGTGGCCTTGTAAATCCAGCGTCTGAAATCGGCCGGATTGCAAAGACGAATAACGTTACATACTTACTTGATGCTTGTCAGTCTGTTGGACAATTGCCGGTCGATGTTGACGAACTTGGATGTGATATTCTCTCTGCCACAGGCCGAAAATATTTGCGTGGACCACGCGGCACAGGTTTTCTTTATGTACGGAAGGGCATTTTGGCAACTCTCGAACCACCCATGATCGATTTGCTCGCAGCTAAATGGGTGGCGCCTGATCAATATGAATTGAGGCCCGATGCCCGGCGTTTTGAGAATTGGGAGAATAACTATGCCGCGCGTTTAGGGCTTGGCGTCGCAATCGACTATGCGCTTAACCTCGGTATAGAGGTAACTTGGCAGCGTATTTTGGAATTGTCTTCGAGTTTGAGACAGAAGTTGTCGGTTATCGATGGGATAAAACTCCGCGATATAGGATCCTTGCAAGGCGGGATTGTAACCTTCACGCTCGAAGGTATCGATGCTACTGCAATTAAAGAGTTGGTCGGTTCGCAGGCCATCAATGTTAGTGTCTCTAATCCATCGAGTACGTTGCTTGATGCTACGCGTCGAAACCTGCCGCCTGTCGTGCGTGCCTCTGTGCACTACTACAATGATGAGGTGGAGGTCGTCCGGTTGGTCGATGCCGTTCGTGCAATTTCTGCTAAGAAGGAGTAACAATTATGGCTTCGATTACGGGCGATTTTGTGGCCAGACTGGCGGCTGTCTGGCAACGTTCTTCGGTGTCTAAAGAGGACTGCGAAACGCTAGCGGAGATGTTGGTACCGATGGATAAGGCTGGTGAGCGGGCAGTTAGGCATCTCGCCTTTGATATGGAGCCCGCTGATTTTGACGCGGCGATTGAGGAGCTGGCGCCAAAAGGTAATGTGGAATGAGCATAGACATTGCTTTTCTTGACGCCTGCGACGTGGCGGAACGGATTAAAACAAAAGATGTGTCTGCTGCAGAAGTGACTGAGGTTGCGATCCGGCGGTCTGAAGCGCTGCAACCCGAATTGAACGCATTTATTAGTCTCGAAGCAGAAGCGGCGCTGGAAGCCGCTCTGAAAGTCGATCAACGCCTCGCCACTGGTGAAGCCCTTGGGTCACTCGCCGGTGTGCCCCTTGCACATAAGGATATGTACTACCGTGAAGGCAAGGTAACGACCTGTGGTTCTAAGATTCGGGCAGACTTTGTCGCGGACCGAACATCGACAGCTTTGGCGCGATTGGACGAGGCCGGTGCGATCTATCTCGGTGGTCTTAATATGTCGGAATTCGCCGTGGGACCGATCGGCAATAACGTGCACTATGGGGATTGTCGCAATCCCTGGAACACAAAACATGCGCCCGGTGGTTCCTCCAGTGGTTCCGGCGCCACGGTGGCGGCACGGATTGTGTATGGGGCACTCGGCTCGGACACTGGAGGCTCGATACGCATTCCTTCGGGGATGTCTGGGGTAGTTGGCCTTAAACCAACACAGAATAGGGTAAGCCGCTATGGTTTGATGCCACTGTCCTTCTCCTTCGATTGTGCGGGGCCGTTGACGCGCACGGTTCGGGATGCGGCGCGGATTTTGGATGCGATAGCTGGACACGACCCCAAAGATCCAACCTCAAGCCGACTGCAAGTGGGTGCTTACGAAGTTGCATGTGGCGCGTCGGTTGAGGGCCTGCGGGTAGGTATTCCCTCGACTTATTATTACGACGATATGGACCCTAGTGTGGAAGTCTTAGTTGAAGCTGCACAAAAAGTGCTGTTGGATACCGGTGCGGTCTTGGTCGAAGCTGACGTGCCGGACCATGAGGATATGAACCTCATCTGGGCTGCGGCATTAGCGGCCGAAGCGGCAACTATCCATCGTGAATGGTTGATTGAGCGACCGAAGGACTACGGTGATATGGTAAGGCGGCGGATCGAATTCGGCCTCTATCAACCGGCGACCCGGTATATCGAAGCGCTTACCATGCGAGATACATTTTTACGTGATTACTGTGCTACTGCATTTCGTGATTGCGATGTGTTGATGGTCCCGACAATGCCGGTGACAGCACCATGCCTTGCTGATGTGGATGTTGGCGGCGGAGAAGATATGCCTGCAGTTGTGCTTCGGATATCTAAGAATACGCGTCCGATCAGCTATCTAGGTTTGCCGGCATTAAGTGTGCCGTGTGGCTTCACGTCTGCTGGCCTACCGACGGCATTCCAGTTGATTGGGCGACCTTTCGATGAAGCCACTCTGTGTAAGGCGGGTCATGCCTATCAGCAGGCAACTAATTGGCATACTCGAGTTCCGAAAATCGCTCAATAAGGCTCGCTCGGGATCGTGAGCCACCGAGGAAAAGCGCCAAGACGGCTAGGCCTCCCATCTGCGGCAGACCGTGCTGGGGTGCAACGTTGTCGTTTTAAATATGGTTATTGCCGACCTGCTCGCATCCCGGCAATCTCTCACTATGTCCGATTGTGATCCGTCCAGCTCAGATCTTCGTCAAGGGGTGACTTTTATCGTTTCTGCGATGCTTATCCTACCGGGTATTGATGCTATCGCCAAAGGTCTTTCCGATAATATTTCAGCGGGAGAAGTCGCGTGGACCCGGCACGTATTACAGACGCTCTTTCTATTGCCGTTTATGCTGAACCCTGGCGCTTGGCGGAACGTCGAAGCATTTTGGTTGAATGTTACCCGGGGCGTTCTGATGGCAGGGCTGACCGTGATGTTTTTTTCCGCCTTAGCAATGATGCCGATTGCTGATGCGATTGCCTTGTTCTTCGTGGGTCCACTAATTTTTACGTTGCTATCTGCTATTTTTCTTGGCGAACAAATTGGCTGGCGGCGTGGCATGGCGGTCTTCGTTGGGTTTTCTGGCGCGCTACTGATTATTCAACCAAGTTACAGCATTTTTGGTGTGACCGCCTTATTGCCAGTTGGAACAGCCTTTTGCTTTGCTATTTATATGGTGCTGACCCGAAAATTGGCGCGGCATGGAACTGTCGCAGATGCCATAGGTATGCAATTTTATGTTGGGCTTTATGGCGCCTTAGTGCTTACCCTTGCCCTGGCGTTTGGCCATGATCTCGGTGTTTCTTTTCTCGCCGTGACAATTCCTAACGGGATAGAATGGGGGCTTCTGCTCCTACTCGGGGTGATAGCGACTGGCGGGCATATCCTCATTGCTCTTGCCGCTCGGCGGATAGGCGCCGCCCAAATTGCTCCCTTTCAGTATCTGGAGATTGTTGGCGCTACGAGCTTGGGTTTCATTTTCTTTGACGATTTTCCGGATCCGCTGACCTGGCTTGGCATAACGATAATTGTTGGCTCCGGCCTATACGTCTATTTCCGTGAAAGGCGATTGGCGTTGGAACGAGAGGCGCATATTTAAAATGGGGTGCAGCCGGTTGAGTTAAATCAACCTTCGCTAAATTTAAACACGCAAATTGACCTTATGTAGGAAGCCTTTACTTTTGTCTTGCAAACGCTTCAATCAAAGGAACCCTCATGTCGTGCGAACGCATTCAAGTGATGCCACTAAGCCCATTGATTGGGGCCGAGATCTCCGGTGTTGATCTTTCAGAACCGCTTGGTAATCAGGAATTTCAAAAAATACATGACGCATTGATTACCCATCAGGTGATCTTTTTTCGTGAACAGACGATGACCCTAGATGAGCACAAGGCCTTCGGCCGTCGGTTTGGTAAGTTGCACGTTCATCCCGCCGCTCCTGCGACAAATGGAGATCAGTAAGTGGTGACGATCCACGCAGATGCGAACTCAACAAGCGTTTCTGGTGGTCAAATGTGGCACACGGACGTTAGTGCTGATGAAGAGCCCCCGATGGGAAGCATTTTACATCTTAGGCAGGTGCCGCATGTGGGCGGCGATACAATTTTTGCGAGTATGTATGCCGCCTATGAAGCGCTGTCGGATGAGATGAAGGATTTTCTTGGAAACTTGCAGGCCTGGCATTCCTCGGAGAAACGTCACAAGGCACGCTACGGACATCTGGGTCAACTCCGCGACGGTACGGATAACTATCCCAAAGCGCGTCACCCAATCGTGCGTACCCATCCAGTTTCTGGGAAAAAGGCGCTATTTGTTAACACAGTCTTCACGACACATATCGAAGGGTTGGCGAAGCACGAAAGCGATGCGATCTTAAAGTTTCTCTATGACCATGTAGCCACACCGGAATTCCAATGCCGCTTTCGCTGGCGGAAAAATTCTGTCGCGTTCTGGGATAATCGATGTACACAGCACCGAGCTCTCTGGGACTATTTCCCAGATACGCGCCACGGATATCGTGTGGCTGTTTGCGGAGACAAGCCAGTCTAGAATAATGATAAGTTAGCGACTTGTATCTATGTTTGAAACGAGCAGGAGAAATTTTTGGGATATGGAGGGTCAGTCATCTGACACTTTGATAGATAAATGTTGAATTAAAAATTCCATCGGTAAATCTTGTTACGATGCGCTAAGGCTACATCGACGGTCTAAGAAACTTTTATTCCATCACACTACCGGCCGCTGGCGTACTTCCTCTGCAATCTTACGCTTCAATAGTTGTCCGTCCTTCACGTCGCCGAAGAATTCTCCGTCCTGCATCATTATTTTTCCCCTAAGCATAGTTAGTGTTGGCCAGACGGCGGCTTCATAGCCTTCCCAGGGGGTATAGTCGGTTTCGTGCAGGCGCGCCGCTGTTACCGTGCGGCTTTCCATTGGATCAAGGATAGTAATATCAGCATCTGAGCCAGCCGCAAGCGCGCCTTTCCTCGGGTACATGCCCATTATTTTAGCCGCGTTAGTTGAGACCAAATCTGTGAACTTTTCGAGGGTGTAACCACGTTTTTTTACCATCTCTGTGTACATTACCGAGACACGTGGTTCGGCACCTGCGTTGCCGCCAGTGACGTCATCGATGCGTTTTCCTTGAACTTTGGTCGACAGGCCGCAGCAGATTTCATCGGTCGCCACTGTGCTAATTGAACCTTGGAGCTGACCTTCCCAGAGCGCGTCCTGATCCGATGTCTCTTTTAGGCTTGGATAAGTATGGTAAATTTGGCCGTTCGGCAGTTTGTAATGTTCGTGTGTGAACATGAGGTATTGATGGAGTGTTTCGCCGTAAATTGGAAAACCTTTCGCACGGCTTGCCTGTATTGCAGCAACGCCAGTAGCGGCCGACACGTGCATCATATACAGCGGTGTGCCCTCTACATGTTCAGCCAGACGAATAATGCGCCGAAAAGACAGATCCTCTGACATAGTATTGTGAACTTCGGCCATGTTCTCGAACCCGGTTCGTCCCTGCCGCTCCAGCACGTCATACATGTGCATAACGATCTCATCATCCTCCGCATGGATGGCGCCAATACCACCTTCTTTTTTCAAGACCTTGAAGATTTCCCATATATGGCCATGAGTTATTTTGCGCCCTTTGCGGCTCGGTGTGATATCGGTGGTAAAGATCTTTATCGAAGGATGACCCTCCTGGATGACTTCACCAATTTGCGGCAAAAGTTCAGGTTCGATCGCGCCTTGTAGCATGATGTGGTAGCCGTAATCGCTATAGCATTTTCCAGTCCAGTCTTGCTTGCGGATGTTGATGGCTTCTTCGATGGTTTGGCTTGGTAACACGTTGGCGAAATCGAGCAGTGTTGTGGTACCACCATGGATAGCAGCACGGCTTACAATATCTGGGCCGTCGGTGAGGCCTGCTTCTCCGCCGTCGATAGCCGGAATATGCCAAAGCGAATGTATATGCGGGTCTATACCGCCAGGGATGACGATCTTGCCCGTGGCATCGATCACACCTTCCGTCTGATCGTCAGCGAATTGGCCTGGCCTAGCTATGGCTGCGATGGTGTTACCCTTGATACAGATGTCCCAGGTACCTGTTCCTTGCGGTGTGACGACTTGGTCGCCGCGAACGATCCAATCGAACATCAAATGCCCCCGAATTAAAATACTGATACTACGAATATATGATGGTCCGGCGGGTTGGGCAGGGAGGGTGGCACTGGCACTGCCTTCTGTTATTTATGATGGTGATGTCAGGCGCCTTTTGCGCCCTACGAATTGGGGCCGAGTGCTGACACATCACTAAATGATCTACATCGTACAAGGACAAAACCAGCTAACCTGTATTGGGGTGCTCGTCATCTGTGAAATTTCAACGGCTGTGGCCTCCAAATTTACTTCTTTTGTTAAAATTATTTGGTAACAACTTAATGCCGCGCGACATAGGTACCGGATGTTATGGTTGTCAGGAATGCGTGGCAGGTGAGCTTCTAATTTAGCTCATTGCATGTAAATCTTATACCTGGCGTTTTTTGATGAATCTCCGCCTGCATGGCTTGCAAAATTCTGACGATTGCCGGCGCCATAATCTTTCATCTTAAGGTCTTAACCAACCCTACCGATTACCTGATCTGTCGATGTGGTATAGATTATTTCATGCCGCTAAGTGCATCCTCCCATTTTAAATTGGCAAAAAGTTAATGCAAAAGGCGGTAACTTAACCTGCCATAAAGATCAGTTTAGCCAGGTTCGTTCATCTTTTTCTTTGAACTACCATCTTAATTGGTAAGTGAAACCACTATTCCAGATCACATTTCTACCGAGTGTCTGAGAGTGCACATAATTTGAAAATTAGGCAGGTGCCGCGGTCGCGCCGCCGTCGACAAAGATGGTTTGACCCGTAATATAAGCTCCGGCCGGCGATGCGAGCATGACAGCTGTCCCGGCAATTTCGTCGGGTTGTCCAAGGCGACCTAATGGAAATGCCGCTTCCCGTTTGGCACGGAGTTCGGGGTTTTCATAAAGCACACGAGCAAAGTCGGTGACAATCAGACCTGGTGCGATACAGTTTGCACGGATGTTCTCTTTACCAAACTCAACGGCATAATTTCTAACTATTTGCATGTCTGCTGCCTTGGAAATTGCGTAGGCTCCGAGTTCGCGCGAGCCGCGAGCACCGCCGATAGAAGAGATAACAATGATTACGCCATCCTGGCGCGTCCGCATGTCTTCAAGTGCCATATTACTAAGCCAAACGTTTGAACGGATATTGCACTCCATGATGCGGTCAAAAGCACTATCGGGTATTTCGGTGATGCTCCCGTGGTAGGGGTTGACTGCCGCATTGCAGACCAAAATGTCGATCTTACCAAACTCCGATTTCGTCTCATCGATGAGGCTCTGTAACTGATCTTTGTGATGAATGTGACATGGCATTGATACGGCGCGGTTGTCTCCCGTGACCCAATTTTGGTTTATTTCGGCAGTGACCTCTTTGCAGGCGTCCTGTTTGCGCGACGATACCACCACATTCGCCCCATGTTGGGCCATTCGCTGTGCAATCGCCTTGCCGATACCTTTGGTCGAGCCGGTGATGATGGCGGTTTTTCCGGTTAAGTCGAAGAGGTTCATGACGTGTGTTTCCGTTCGTTAGATTATTTTTAGTTGGATCCAGCTAATAGGCCAAGCGACTGCACGACCGTTTCTGCCTCGCCTGGAGATAAGGTGTCACCTGGCGCTGCGCAGTAGAAGCCGCTGAGTGTGCTGGCCGGACCCGATGGTGGGGTTTGTAACCAGCGTTGAAGAAAAGCGACACAGGTCGTTGTACCGATACGGCTTCGTCGCCATAGGACTGGACCTAGGACGTTTTTGGAACCGATCAAATCACCAAAAGTACGTTGTTTATCGCGAAATGTTGCCCAATGCTCGACGGTACCGGCTGGGTCGTTTGCATCGGATATCGGGGGGCCGAAGCGAGATTCGCTCAGTAACATGCCAGCGACTACCTCACTGCCCGCCGGACCGTTCCAGAGTGCGTCCTCTTCGACGTATCGTTTGTCGTTGCTGATGAAACGGCGACGTACGACGGTTCCGCCGGCCAACGTTGGTAGAGACATTATCAGACGCGATTGCGCTGCCTTGATGGAAATAACCTCTCCTGATGGCGCGGGGGCCTGCTCGCCAATATTGGACTGGGTGGTCGGCTTTCTCGTGTAAGTCTTCGTTGGCGTGGTGGCAGGCTTTGCAGCCAGTTGGCTCTTGGCTCTGCCGGTCAAAGTGTCGATGGTCTTGCCGAGGTAGGTGTCGACTGTTTCGCACCCAATTAGTGACGGCAGGAAAATCGTTGCGGTTATTAGAAAGATATAGCGCATGGTTTCCTATAACTTGTTACCTATGATAATAGGATTGTCACGTCTGGCGGGTCCTTTCAATATCTCAGAAGATGCGTAATCTTGGTGCTACAACAGCGGTAATGCATGCGATGGCAATCAATGCACAACCATTTATTGCAAGGCCAGTGGTTAATCCCAAGGAATCGGCGATGGTGCCCAGCTCGAGGTGACCTAATGGACCGAACCCTAGAGCGAGAACCCAAATGCCCATGGCTCGGCCGCGCAAAGCGTTACCAACACTCAGTTGCAACATGCTCTGCGAAAGTATGTCGCAAGTCGCTGCACAGATTGATGCCAGAAATACGGCAGATAGAACTGTGATCAAGGTGGATGCTTGTGAAAGACAAATGAGACCAGCGCCAAAAACTGCGATGGTCAGAAGAAAAATGACGCCTGCCAAGTTGCGGGCCCCAAAAGTCGCAAATACGATGCCGGCGGCGATACCTGCGCCGGCTCGTGTGGCTTGAAGTAAACCGAGGCCTTCGGCATCCATTTCAAGTCGTCCGGTTGCGATCTCTGGAAGGGCTGTGGCGAATGAAAACCCGAAGACTTCGGCCGAGGCCGTAACGAATAAAAGTATTAACAGGAGACGGTTAGCCTTAAGTTCTTGAATATATTCACAAATATTTTGTCTAATCGGGACGTGGTCTTTAACCGCAGCGATGCCCGCATCTAGTAGGTCGCGGAAAGCTAAGAAGGCAATTAAATGGCCAACGGCGAGACACAAGACAGCCGCAGCGGCACCGAATCGTTCAGTCACATAGCCAGCAATGAGAGCGCCGAGTAATTGCCCACAGCGTGACCCAAGATTAAGCAATCCCATCGCAGAGACGAGGTTATCTTGGCCGACGAGGTCGTAGGCGTAACTTGCACGAACAGGCTGATGCAAGGCACGCAGGCTGCCTGCACAGACTGAATATCCTATAAGCACCCAAATTGAAGCTATTCCGAGCGCTAGTGTAACTGCGAACAGTGCAAGTATGGCGGCGGTTGCGATCTCGATCCGTCGGAGCAATGTACGCCGGTCGGCCCAATCCGTAATTGCACCAGAGACTAAACCAAAGATGAAGAAGGGCGTGAAATAGGCCGCGAGGGTATAACCGACCCAGGCGCTCGAGCCCATCAGCTGGATGACTAAGAGTCCGATGACAACCTGCTCGCCGGCCATACCTTGCTGATGAAAGGCGGCGCCAGCCAAGAGACGTCGGTAGTCGGCGTTTCTAATTGCTGGATTCTTGAGCACGGCGTGGTCGGGCAATAAAGAAAAAAGTGGTGGCTAACCCGGCTGCTGGCAGCGAAAGGTCCCACCAATTACCAATATTTATAGCCGTAGCACCGTCGGCACACGACCAAACTATAGGGATTACTGCAAGATGAACCGGCGAATAGTTGGTGCAAAGAAGCAAAATGCCCATGGTGAGAATAACTAGTGGTGTTGGAGCTAATCCGGCCAATTGCACTGATAAATAACCATGAAGGTAAGTCGCGCCCAGCGGGTAGATGGTTAACGCGAAAATGACAAGAATAAGTCCGAACCAGGATGCAGCACTTTTGTCACCGTAAAATCGAAAACGGTC
>MDTE01033350.1_pt1 | contig 30840 bp, 35 predicted proteins | sample 811231 | NCBI WGS metagenome assembly MDTE01 (sample SAMN05326651, study PRJNA326480) | marine metagenome | isolation source: seawater | place: Indian Ocean: Red Sea | collected 2010 | reverse complement strand
CATGCACGCACATGCGTGGTTTCGAAAGGGGGTGGATAAAAAAATCAACTATTTTTAACAAGAAGATATCAATCTTCTCGAATTGAATAATGGTATAATTGGATTTAACTTATGGCAAAAATTGAAATTGAAGACATGTTTAATGATGCATCCGGAATGGATATGGGCCCAATGAAAGAAAAAGCTGAAAAATGGTTTAAAGTTTTTTTTGGTTGGCTAGTTGCCTTTTGGATAATATCAACAACAATTTATCAGGTCAATCCACAAGAAACAGGTGTTGTTAGAAGATTTGGAAAGTTTGCAAGAACGGCAAACCCAGGATTAAACTTCAAATTTCCAGCTCCATTAGAGACAGTCGTACTTGTTCCTACAAGAGAACAACTAAAAGAAGAATTTGGATTCAAGACCGTTAAAGCTGGTGTTAGAAGCCAGTACAACAGCAAAGGTTTTGAAGAGGTCAGGATAATGCTTACTGGTGATCTTAATGTAGCTGATGTTCAATGGGTTGTCCAATATCGAATATCTGATCCAAAAAAATATCTCTTTAATGTGAGAAATCCGACCGAAACACTAAGAGATCTTTCAGAGGTTTCAATGAGGAAAGCTATTGGAGATAGGCTTGTTGATGAGGTTTTAACAAGTGGAAGAGATGAAATACAAATGGAGGTCGAGGAATCTCTTCAAAACTTCATGAACCTTTACGACACCGGAATTGCAATCGACCTAGTTCAACTCCAAGATGTAAATCCACCAGAATCTGTAAAAGGTGCATTTAATGAAGTAAATGAATCAATCCAGCAAAAAGAAACAACGATAAACCAAGCTAGACAAACATACAACCAAAAAGTTCCGTTAGCGAAAGGTCAAGCAGCTCAAAAGATTGCCGAAGCCGAAGGTTATGCAACAAAAAGGGTAAACGAAGCTAAAGGTGATGCTGCAAGATTCGATCAAGTAAGAGAAGCTTGGGAAAAAGCTCAAGAAGTTACTGAGACTAGACTTTATCTTGAAGCAATGGAAAAACTAATTGAAAAAATAAGAAAAATAATTGTAATTGACGGAGACCTTCATGGTGTTTTACCGTTCTTAAATCTAGGAGAGGAAGAACAAAAATAATGAAAAAGTCTTGGATATTTATATACCTTGTCTTAGGAACAATCTTGTCGAGCCTTTATATAGTTGATGAAACAGAACAGGTCATTGTGACTCAATTTGGAGAACCTGTAGGTAAAACTATAGAAAATCCAGGTTTATATTTGAAAATTCCGTTCATACAAAAAGCAAACAGGTTCAGTGATCAGATTCTTGAATGGGATGGATACCCTGAACAAGTTCCAACACTTGATAAAACTTTCATCTTTGTTGACACAACTGCAAGATGGAGAATAAGTAACCCTCTTCTGTTTTTTCAATCAGTAACAGATGAAAGAGGTGCTCAATCAAGGTTAGATGATGTCCTTGATTCTGTTGTAAGAAATGTAATTACTGGATTAGACCTTATTGAAACTGTTAGATCAACTGACAGAAGTGGAATTGCAACTGAAGATTTAGGTGAAGATGTTCAAATTGCTCCAGAGTTTTTGATTGAATTAAAACTTGGTAGAGACGGTTTAGAAAATCTAATACTTTCTCAGGCAAGACCAAGTGTTCAACATTTTGGAATTGATCTTATAGACATCAGAATTAAACATTTAAACTATGTGGAATCTGTACAAAGAACAGTTTTTTCAAGAATGATCTCTGAGAGAGAAAGAATTGCCGAAAAATTCAAATCCGAAGGAGAAGGAGAGGCAGCAAAAATCAGGGGAGATATGGAAAAAGAACTTCTTGCAATACAGTCTGAAGCATACAATTCTGCTGAAGAAATCAAAGGAGAAGCTGATGCTCTCGCTATACAGATATATGCTGATGCTTATGAAAAAAATCCTGAGTTTTATAGATTTTGGAAATTACTATCAATATATGAAAACATGACAGGTGACAACCTATCTCTCGTATTAACAAACGAAGGTGCTTTCTATGAATTACTTGATTCTGGAAAAGTTAAAAAAATATCAAAAGAAAACTAAACAGAATCCAAAATACTATTCGAAATTATTTTTATTTTTCTAACTCCAGAAGAAGATGGTCCTCTAATATCCTTAGATTCTTTTAAGTCATTTAAAGAGATTTTCTGTTGAATTAGTATTCTGTCTTCAAATTTACCTAGATTCAGATAACTTTTAATAGTTGTACTTTTTAAAAGTCCTTTAGTGAATTTAGGAACAACCCATTTACCTTCTTTTAAAAGCATTAAAGCCCAATTACTCCCTTCAAGAACACTGTCATTATCTACGACCAAATAATCATCCCATCCATATTTTTCTTTTATTTTTTGTTTGATTTTTACTCTTTCGAGAAGTTGAAGATGCTTAACATTCAAAGAAGGAACTTTTGGAACTGCATTAACTGAAACCAACCCAACATTCAAAAATCCAGACTGTATAGGCTGCAAGCTCCCTTTCCAAAGATGTCCTAAATTTCCCATTGGACAGCCATGCCATCTAGCCCACCTTAAAGTCCATTCGCCAAGAAGACCTTCAGGAGGATTAGGGCCTGGTAAATTTGGAAGTTTTAAAAATTCACAACCTGCAATAAACCTTTTTTCATGTTCTGTTTTGTTTTTTATTTCACCATCAACTACCAACATAGTTTCATAGATACCGTTTCTGTCAGACAATGATAGAAAATCAAAATCCTGTCTTTTCCAAGATTCATCAACCCATAAAAAAGAATTCACCAGAAAATCCCCTCACTTAAAGACTTTTCAATACATTTAGCCTTTTCCTTACATTCAAGCCACTCATGTTCGGGGTTACTTCTCCATGTAACACCGCTTCCAACACAATACTCTAAATCCTCTCCGGAAGAAACAAAAGTTCTTATAGGTAAAGATAACTTATAATTTCCTCCATAAGACCACCACCCCATAGCCCCACAATAAACTCCGCGTGCATGTTTTTCTCTTTCATCTAAATGTCTTATTACCGTAGATCTGGGAGCCCCAGTGACAGACCCTGAAGGAAAAAGGGATTTAATCATTTCCCATTTTTTTAAAGATTTTTTCTTCTTTCCGTAAATTTTAGCTACAGCTTGTTTTATTGTTGGATACTCTTTAACCAAAGAAGAGTCGGAAACAGAGACCGACTCAAAATAACAACATTTATAAAAATCATTTCTAACAAGATCGACAATTATAGAGAGTTCACTTCTCTCCTTTGGATTCTCAATAAGACTAGTTGCTTTTTTAGTAGTTGTTCCTTTCATTGGTTCTGAAAAAAAAATATCATTTTCACATGAAAGAAACAATTCTGGAGAACCTGAACCTATTACAAAATCTTCATATTTCAAGTAAGAGCATAAATCAGTTTGACAAAAATTTCTGAATTTTAAATAAAGGTCTAAAGGGTTTTTTATTTTTCCAAACAGTTTGAAAGTGAAATTTGCTTCATACATCTCACCATTAAAAATTTTATTTTTTATAAGATTTAATTCTTTAGAATATTGTTCAAAATTAATCGTAGATTCAAGATACCCTATAGGGGTATTCTTTTTTTTTTTCAAAACCTTAATGTCTTTAAACCTATTCACCTCTGTAGTCCACCAACCATAAGACTTATGAAAACATAAAATATATTTCGCTTCAAAAAGATGAAAATCATGATCCCAAGGATGTTTTTTTGGATTATCCCAATTTTCAGAAGAATTAATGCTATAAGGAAGCCAGCCAACCAAGCCTCCGGAAAAAGGGATATCACTTTTTATTATTTTTTTGGACTCGTTGATGTCCATAATCTCCCAAGGATTCCCTTTTAAAGGATTTTCTAAAATAACAATGTAGCTCCAACCACCTGAAGTAACATCGTCTAAATAAAAAATATTGTTATCTTTTTCTAAAGATGTGAAAACATCTATCAACTGGTAATTCCAATTTAATTTTTCCAATACATATCCCTTAAAACTCTAAGATTCTTCATATCGTCTTCCTTCTCTTTCTTAGGGGTTTCAATTATTGCTGGTATATTTAAATCAGAGCAAGAATCCAGTATATTCTTAAATCCTTGAAGCCCAATAAAACCCTTCCCGATATGCTCGTGTCTATCTTTTCTACTTCCTAATTCACATTTTGAATCATTCAAATGTAAACACTGGAGTTTGTCCCATCCAATTGTTTTTTCAAACAAAGATTCAATTTCTTTGTATTTTTTATTATTAGCAATATCATATCCAGCACCAAAAATATGTGCAGTATCAAGACAAACAGTTAACTTTTCCGAAGGTCCATTTTTGATAAGCCAAGAAATATGCTCAAACTTATAACCTAAATTAAATCCAGTGCCAGCTGTTAATTCAAGACATACATTACATTTTCCCTTGAATCTTTTAAAAACAGAAAAAAGTGATTTTTTAATCCTTTTTAACCCAACTTCTTCCCCATCACCTCCATGGCTCCCAGGATGTAGTACTAAGTTTTTTATTTTTAACAAGTCACATGCTTCCAATTCTGAAATCAAGGTTTCTATAGACTGATTTAAAACCTTTTCATTTGAACTTCCGAGATTCAAGAGATAAGAGGAATGAGCAATAGGATAGATCAAAAATTTGTCTGCTTCTTTCAAAAATGAATTTGCTTCATCCTGACTGATTTTCGGTAAACGCCATTGTCGATTTGGCTTTACAAAAATCTGAAAAGAATCACAACCAATCTCTTTTGCTCTTTCAATAGAATTAAAAACACCTCCGGCAATGGAAACATGAGATCCAAAAGCCAGACTCATAGAACCTTCCTTAAAATAAATTCAACTTGTTTTTGCAAATTCAAACTACCGTTCATTTCAAAATCTAAAGACAAACCCCGTGCCCAGGTTCTTTGTTTTTTTGCCAATCTTATAGTGTTTTGATTGATTTCCTCGAAGGCTTCTTCATGTTTTTTGCTTGGTGAAAACTCAGCATAACCAATAGTTTTTGAAAGAATTGAGCTTTCTGGATATTTCTTCCACAAAAATCGTGCCTCTTCCTCTAATCCATTTCTTAACATTTCATTAGTCCTTTTAAAAATCCTCTGATCCAAATTTTCTTTTTCAACATCAAGATAAAAAGTTGAAAGCTTGATGGGGTCCTTTGAACCTGGGAAAGAATCTGGACCTGACTCTTCAATCTCTATAGCCCTGATCAATCTTGGAAAATCCCTTTCGTTTATCATTTTTGATTTTTCAAAATTCATTTCTTTCAATAAATTGTAAATATAGCCAGGACGATTCTTTTCGAAATCCAAAAGCTCTTTTCTTCTTTTTTCATCTGGAGGCAATTCACCAAGATCCCAACCTTCCAAAAGTATACGAGCATAAAAACCAGTTCCCCCTACAAGAATAATGTTTTTTTTCTTTTTTTGTAACATTTCAAAAACATCTTGAAACCTTTTATGCCATTCCCCAGCAGTTACTTGCTTTCCTGGATTAGAAAAATCAATTAAATGGTGAGGTATGTTTTGCATCTCTTTCTCTGAAGGTTTTGCAGTTCCTATATTCATACCTTTATAAAAAAGCCGACTGTCTAAATTAATAATTTCAGCATCAATTCTTTTTGCAAGAGATATGGATAATGAAGTTTTTCCAGAAGATGTAGCACCAAATATAAGAATATTTTTCAAATTAATTTTCTAGTGTGAAAAAATGAGCTAATCCATCTCTACCGACAACAATACAAGAACCATTCGAGACGATAGGTGGAGCGTTTATTCCATTTTCTAGTTCATGCCAATAAATCAAATCTCCTGTATCTAAATCAAAAAACCCAATTCCATTTCCGGCTTTAGATGTTGAGTTTCGAGAACCTAAAACTAAATACTTATCCCAAACAACAGGAGATGTAAAAACACCTTCACCATTAAATTCCCAAACAACCTGTCCACTGTCTTCAACCTTGATAACAGTATTGTTTAAACTCAAATAAAAAAAATCCCCATCATTTTCTGCAGCTGTAAATCTCAAATCATTAGATCCAGCAAATCCAACTTTTGAAATAATCATTCCTGTTTCCAATTCGACAAGAATTATCCTTCCTGAAGAATCTCCTGACTTTATTATGAGTGTGTCTTTGTTAAATGCAGGTGGAGAAATAAACACATCTTCATACTTGAGTCTCCATAACTCAGAACGATCTTGAATATCCCACAAAACCATACTTCCATGATCTCCTTCCATTTCTGAACCATAAATCAAAACTTGATTTTCATTAACAACAACAGGATAACTATGAAATATCTGACTCTTTACACCTATAAAATCTTGTTGAAGAATCTCTCCCTTCTTGTTAGAAATAGTTAAAAAACCCTTATTGCTATGTGTAATTAAATTTTCTCCCATTTTGACTGGAGAGGAAGGTGTCCCAGGAACCCTAAAAGACCAAACTTTCTCTCCATCAATTGTGAAAGCAGCAACTTCTGGATTAAAAACTGATGGAAAAATTATCAATCCATCAAAATCGACAACTTTTGGATGGAGTCTTAATTTATAACCAGAATCCCAAATAGTCTTCTTTTCAGGCCAATTAGAAACAGTCCCTGAAGCACTGATAAAGATAACACCATCACTTAAAACCAAAGGGGAAGTACGGACATCTTCTTGAGATGGTAAAACCCTTACAGAACTCTGATGAATGGGAGAAAAACCCATAAAAAAAACAAAGAGAATGAAAAACCGTGATTTAATCATTATCAATCTTCAACTCAAAATATCCATTGGATTTCATTTCCATAGTTTGAATATCCATTTCAACATACTCAGATTTGATATCATACCCTTTACTGTAATTTAAAAAAATTTCATAAAAAGAAACCAAATTTTCCTCCATATTTAGATTAAAAGAATCAGCAGTACCAGAAACGAAATCAAAATCTTTGGAAAAATTAAATTGAACATTTTTTTTCCCTGAAAAAAAATTTTCTGAAAGGTCAAAATTAAAAAAATCTGAACTTAAAGAAAAATCTCTGTATAAAAGAAGTGGCTTTTTTATCGTTTTTTCAAAAATCAAATTATTTTTTTTAAAATCTAAAACAACTGTATCAGATTTAAATTTTAAAAAATCTTCAAAAAAACCTTCGACATTTCCTGATATATTTAAAGTTTGATTATCAAAAAGAAAACTTTCCGCAAGGAGAGAATAAGAATCATTGGAAAATAATATTCCATTTGAACCCTTTACATTCAAATTTCCTTTTAAATCATAATCACTAAATAAATAACCAGCTTCAATCAAAAATTCATCGGAAACAAGACTTCCCCCTTTTGGCAATTCAACTTGAGTTTTATCTTTGGTTTGAGAAAAATACATAGGCTCTCCTTCAATCTTTATTGAAGGGTTGGTAGAAAAAAAGATTAAAAAAATGTAAAAAATCATCAACTACATTATAGAGAATTTAATTTTGAGCATGTGGATGAAACTGTTCCCAAGAAGACCTAACATTTTTTTCTAAAAGGTGAGTATATATTTGTGTTGTTTCCAAGTCAGCATGACCTAAAAGCTCTTGTATAACCCTCAAGTCAGCACCTCTGGCTAAAAGGTGTGATGCAAATGCATGCCTAAAAACGTGAGGCCCATAACCTTCTTGAGTAATTCCAACAGAAGCCAATGCTTTTTTAACTATTAGAAAAGCAGTTTTTCTTGTGATATGACCTTCTTTTTTTTTACTTGGAAACAAAAACCTGCTTTCAATTTTTCCAATATGCTTTTGAATCCAATACAATGCCTTCCTCCCTATTGGAACCTGCCTGTACTTCCCTCCTTTTCCTTTAATTCTTATATAACCTTCTGCCAAATAAACATCTTTTAACTGAATCGAAACAGCTTCACTAACCCTTAAACCACTTGAATATAACATTTCCAAAAGTGTTCTGTTCCTTAATCCCAATTCGTTTTCATCAGAATAATGCCTAATTGCATTTCCAACTTCTTCTTCAGAAAGAATTTTTGGCAACCTCTCAATCTTTTTTGTTTTTATGTTTTTTCCTAAATTTATTTCTGGACCACCCCTTAAAAAAACGAATTTCAACAAAGCCCTTACTGCTGATAAAGCTTGATCTATAGAGGAATTTGATAAATTTTGATTATTTAAATTCAACATATACATTTGAACATATTTTTTTTGGTCATTTCCTAATTTGTTAGACCGCATTAATTCAATAAAATTCTTCCAATGGCGAGAATAAGCTTCGAGTGTCTGAACCGAACAATCTCTTGCTCCAATCATCTCTCTGTAAAGAGTTGGTATCGAATTTTCTAGTATATTTGAATGCTCTTTGTTTTTCAATTATCTAGATATTTTTGGAATTTCTTCTACAAGCATGTCTATTGCTTTAGATATGTTTTCTCTTGAAGCAGCATATGAAAGCCTTATATAACCTTTCCCAAATTTTCCAAAATCCTCGCCTGGCAATAATGCAACACCTTTTTCAAGCATATGATCACTGATTTCCTTTCCACTTAAATTTGTTTTTTTTATATTTGGAAATGCATAAAAAGCACCACCAGGGTTTTTGCAAGAAAAACCGGGAACGCTATTCAATCCATCAACTATCAAAGATCTTCTTTGCTTAAACTCTTTAATCATATTTTCACTAGGGTCCTGAGTGCCTTTAATTGCTTCGATACAAGCCGCCTGAGTCATTCCGTTAACACAAGAAGTGTTGTTGTTCATAAACAACCCTAATTTGTCAATGAGATTCTTGTCAGCTGCAGCATATCCAGCTCTCCATCCAGTCATGGCATAAGTTTTCGAAAAACCATCAATCACAACAGTCCTTTCTTTCATCCCTGGAATCGTTGAAATTGAAACATGCTTTTCGTCATAACACATTCTTGAATAAACCTCATCACTCAAAACAGAAACATTATTTTTAATACATAAATCCGCTATAACTTCTAAATCACTTTTCTTCAATATTCCTCCAGTTGGATTTGCTGGGGAATTTAATATTAACAAAGATGCTCCTTCTATCTCTTTTTCTAAAAAATTTAAATCAAAAGAAAAGCCGTTTTTTTCCAAGAGAGGAACACCTACGCCACGAGCGTCAACAAAAGATGCAAGGGAATGATAAGAAGGGAAGCCTGGATCTGGATACAAAAGCTTTGTCCCTGGTTCAACTAAAGCCAAAACAGTAGCCATTAAGGCTGGCTTAGCACCAGGACAAACAATGATTTCATCTCGAGAAAAACAAACACCCCTCCTGGAAGAAAGATCTTCGGCAATTGCCTCTCTTAAATCCATAACTCCTAAAGAAGGAGTATACCCATGCGTCCAAATTTCATCTAAAGAATCTTTTGCACTTTTTACAATATGTCTAGGAGTTGGGAAATCAGGTTGCCCAATCTCCAAATGAATAATGTTTTTTCCTTTTGCCTCAAGTTCTTTAGCTTTTGCAAGAACAACAAAAGCTCCTTCGGGCTTTAAACTTTTGATTGCACGAGTAAATTTCATTAGGAATATTCTAAATTAAGGAATAATATTGTCAAAAAACAATAGAATTCAAATGATGGAAAAGTCTGAAAAACAAATCACTCTACATGAAAAATTACAACAAGATACAGGATTGAATCTTTCTTCGCTAAGACATTGGTGGTCTGGAGATGGATCAATGTCTTCTAGAAATATTTGTGAAAATGGTTTGTCAAGGGTCCTTGATAGCATACTGAATAATGACGAGTCAATACTTTCCTCAATAGATATTTGGTTGATGCAAGATGTATTTTGTGCTGTGGATATTGCTCCTGAAGAAATTGACCTTGAAAGAGTTTTGGAATGGCTAAGATTTGAATCTATAGAAAGGAAGATGGTTCCAAAAAACAATCCTATTTTTAAGTTTTACAACTCTTTCTTGATGCCTTTAGACAATTGGGGAAGGCTTCAACCTTCTGATGTTGGCTTAGAAAAAACAAAAGAAAAAGAAGAGAAGAAAAAAGGTTTTTTTCAAAAACTGTTACGTGGCGATGAAGAGGAAGAAGAAGAGAGAAGTCCACTTAGAGAAATTCAAGACTTACCTGGATTTTTCACCTTTAAAAAATCATTGGAAGAAAAACAGGAATGAAAGTTACATTAATAAAATCAGGAATCCTCTCTTCTGTCTATAAAGACTTTGAGAGTAGCATTTCTGTATGCTTAAGACAATTAGGCATAGATGATGAAACTATCCAGAATTGGAGCGATACTGGAGAAGAAGGCCCTTACTTAACAAATGAAAAAAAATTCCTTGGATACACCTTGAGAAACCTTTGCATAGCTGAAAAAACAACAAGAAATGATAAATTATTCGTTGCAGATCCAATCCTTTATCAAGTGTACAGAAAAGCTATAAAAAGATTTGAAGAACCCCATTACGAAAAAATGAAAAACAAAATGCTTGAATCACTTGGACTCGAATATTCTGGAAGATTCAAAGCTGTAAACATTCTTCATTTGATGAAATCTCAAACTGGTGGAAAAAAATTCGATAGGCTTATCATAAGGAAGCTAGGAAATGACAGAGATGAAGATTTTGAACCTTTAAGAATAGCCCTACACACACCTCCTGAATTCATGCGTCCTATGTCAGAAATAAAATCAGACCACCCAGATAACCCCATGGTGGTTTCATCTTTGATTCATAAAGCTGGTGGAAAATGTGTTAATTGGGGTTCTTTCAACAGATGGTTAGGTGGATACTTAACTGTCAATTTGAAAAATGAAAGTTCATCTTCTTTTAATAACCTAACCCAAGATTATGCTTTAAAAATTATTACTCCAGTGATAAGAGATGCTCATGAAAGTAATGCTGAGGTTATTGCAACCTTAGACCCAAGAGGCCTTGAAGCAATTGACATATATCAACAAAAAATAATAAAACAGTTAGGAATCAACAAAAAACCACTACCTGTAATGTATGCAACTGATTTGATAAACATATCTCTCGGGATGAGTGCGAACAGGATCAATTCTTCTTCAAGAAAAACAAATTATGAAGAGATATTCAAAAAACTAGGCCTTTCTACAGCTTGAAAAAAAGAAAAAACCTGTAGTTTAAATTATGAAATATTGCTCAAATTGTAGGGAAAAAAACAAATTTAGCTTTATTGATGGTAACGAAAGATATCATTGCGAAAACTGCCTTACCATCCATTACCAAAACCCAAAACCAACAGCAACCATCATATGTATGAAAAAAGATGAGATACTATTGGCTAAAAGAGCTTTTGAGCCAGCAAAAGGAGAATGGGGTCTCCCTGGTGGATTTATGGAAATGAACGAGACACTTGAAGAAGCTGCTGAAAGAGAACTTCATGAAGAAACAAACCTGAAAGGAAAAGTAACAAATTTACTATCAACATGTTCTCACTATGGAACAGTTTTTGGAGATATATTATCAATTGGAGTTGAAATGAAAGTTGATGATTTTTCCGAAATGAAAGCAGGAGACGATGCTGAGGAATTAAAATTTTTTAACATCAATAATATCCCAAAAATAGTCTTTTACTGTCATCTTAAATTTATCAATGAATACAAGTCAAAAAACAAAATTTAAAAATGGAAAAATCCTTTTTAAAAAAAATATTTGGAAAAGATTTTTCCTTATCTGAATCTGATTTAAAAAAATACTCAAAAGACGAAAGTTTGATTTCGATAAAACCATTGGCAATTGTTTTTCCAAAAGAAAGAGAACAAATAATAAATTTGGTTAAATGGGCAAAAAAAGAAAAAGTTGCCATTGTTCCAAGAGGGTCTGGAACAGGTCTTGCAGGCGGATCCATAGGCAAAGGCATTATTCTAGATATGAAAAAAATGAAAAAAATAAAAATATTTAAAAATGACCTAATGGCTGAATGTCAACCTGGAGTAATTAATTCAGAATTACAAAAAAAATTAAAAAAATACGGATTTTTTTGGCCTCCAGATCCTTCCAGCTGGAAAGAATGTACAGTTGGTGGAAATCTTTCAACAAACGCAGGCGGCATTTCATGCCTCAAGTATGGGGTAACAAACAATTGGGTTTTAAGCCTAGATGTAATTGATGGAAATGGAGATTTTTTCAGAACAGGTAGCAAAGCAATCAAAGATGTTTCGGGATACGACTTAACCAATCTTTTTATTGGGAGTGAAGGAACTTTAGGAATCATCGTAAACTCTTATTTAAAAATTCTTGAAATACCAAAATCTAATGCAACATTAATTGCTACCTATAAAAATTTTGATACAGCTGCAGAAAAAGTTCAAAAAATAAGAAATGAAAAAATCCTTCCAGAAGCATTAGAGATACTTGATAAAAAAACACTTAAAGTGGTTAATGATTATCATGGGCTCAATTTTGGTAAAAACTGTTCGTTGCTTCTGTGTGAATGCTCTGGAGATAAGAGAAAGGTTGAAGAAGAGGTCCGAAAAATAAAATCTATCATTAGCGAGAAATCTATCGATCTGAAATTCTCTTTTTCAAAAGAAGAAAGAGAAAAACTTTGGATAGCACGAAGGGGAGTTTTGGAAAGCTTAAAATCACTTGGAAAAGTGCATGTTGAGGATATCACTGTTCCCATAAGTTCTTTATCAAAAATGGTAAAAAAAATTGATAAAATTTCAAAAAAAAATAAAATAGAAATCCTTACAATGGGGCATGCAGGAGATGGAAATTTGCATCCACAATTCATCATGGAAGAAAATTCAAAATACTTAAAAAGACTAAAAATTGCTAGATTTGAAATACTGAATGAAGCTGTGAAAATGAATGGAACAATCACTGGAGAACACGGAATAGGTTTAACCAAAAAAGAATCATTTTACAAAAATACAAACTCAATAAAAATTAAAAAAATGAAAAAAATCAAAAATGTTTTTGACCCTATTGGAATAATGAACCCTGGAAAAATATTTAAATGAAGATAATCGTCATATCAAGAAGAATGGGCTATAACGAAACATTCTTAGCAGAAAGACTATCAGAATATGAAACTTTGGAAGTTTTGTGGATTACAGGAACTTCAAAACAATGGGATCAAAGAAAAATCCTAAACAAAAACCCTAACCCAGAAAACAAAGACAAATCTCACTATTTGACAATTCAATACATCAAGAACAAAAAAGACATTTTTGACTTTTTTACATTTTTACCAAAGTTGACAAAAAAAATAAATACTATCTTTGAGCAGGAGAAAAATATAAAACTCATAATTTTTCCAAAAGAAGACAAACTGATAAAAACCGCTCTAAAAACTGTGGAACACAAAGCAGAAATGATATCTTTGGATTTAGTAAATGATACCAAGGGTCATAATCTGGAAAGGTTTTCTGAAACGATGATCCAATTTAACAAAATATTAGAAAAATGCACAGAGTTGGATTCCAAAATCACAAAACTTAAATACGATTATCGAGGAGATGATCTAAATTGACAAAACAAGAATATCTAAGATTGTCTCTTACTGATAAATGCAACTACAGGTGTAGTTATTGTTTGCCTGAAGGAAATATTAATTCAATTAACAATAAACATTTTCTGAAACTTCAAGAATATTATGAATTGTCAAAAATCTTCAATGACATAATTGGTTTAAAAAAAATCAGACTGACAGGGGGTGAACCTCTTCTTAGAAAAGGAATAGAAAATCTTATATCAATGCTTGGGCAACTTTCCCCAAGGCCAAAAATATCAATCACAACAAACGGACATTACCTCAATGAAAAAATAAAAGGGTTGATAATGTCTGGAATTGACAATATAAACATAAGCATAGACTCTTTAGACGAAGAAAAATTCAGAGAAATGACTGGAAATGGAAATTTGAATAAAGTTCTCCAGTCTATAGAAAAAGCAAAAAAATTAGAATTTCATAATATTAAAATTAATACGGTTTTAACAAAAGACAACATTAACGAAATTCCTGAATTCATTGCCTTTTCAGAAGACAAAAAAATTGATTTGAGGTTTATAGAACTGATGTCTTTTGAAAACATATCTGAGTACCATAAAAAACAATACATTTCTGCCAAACAGATCCATAACGAACTAGAAAAAATTTTTCCAAAAAATACTGAAATAACTGAATCAAAATTAAGTCCTGCAATTTACAGGAATTCAAAAAAATCAAAACAAAAAATAGGTGTTATAGCAGCAGCTTCAGATCCTGGGTGCCATAAATGTACAAGATTAAGAATATCCTGCAATGGAAAACTTTCTGTTTGCCTTTACCAAAATGAAGGAGTTGATTTGAAAGAAATGCTAAGAAATAAAAAAATTGAAGATTTGACACAAACAATCGAAAAAACCATAAAAAACAAAAGAACTTATAATCCTCTACAAACTAAAGAAGAAACATGGATGTCCCTGTCTCAAATTGGAGGATAGATGAAAATAGTAGTATTTGGAAATCTTTCCAAAGAACTTGGCTGGAAAGAAAAAAAAATCTCTTGGGAAGAAAGAATGACCCCTGAAAAAATATGGCAAAGAGAAATAAAACTTAAAATCAACCAAGTGAGGCCAGCATTAAATTTTAAATTTTGCAAGTGGGATGAATCGATTCCAAAAAATTCAGAATTAGCTTTTTTACCACCAATGTCAGGCGGATGATGATTTTACAAAAAGGAAACCTAAAAAATGTCAAAAGACCTTTTGACGAATCTGCTGGAGCATGGGTTCTTTTCGAAGGAACCGTTAGAAGCCCAAATAAAGGGAAAAAAATCGATTTTATAAATTACGAAATATATGAAGAAATGATAGAGGAAGAAGGTCAAAAAATAATTAAAGAAGCCAATGAAAAATGGAGAATAAAAAATATTTTAATTAAACATGGATCTGGAAAAATAAAACCTAAACAAATTTCAATACAAATTGGAGTACTTACGGCACATAGAAAAGAAGCTTTTGAATCAGCAAAATGGATTCTTGATGAATGCAAAAAAAGACTTCCAATATGGAAAGAGGAGGTAACAAATGAAAATAACACATCTTGATGATCAAGGTGATATCAATATGGTTGATGTTTCTGAAAAAAAAACAACTGTTCGAAAAGCAATAGCTCAAGGAGAAATAACTTTCCCTAAAGAAATTGCAGAGAAGTTAAAAAAAGACCCGAAGAGTAAAAAAGGTAATATTTTCAGTGTTGCAAAAATCGCAGGAATCAATGCAGCAAAGAAAACTTCTGAACTTGTGCTCCTTTGTCATCAAATCAACCTAAAAAAAATAGATATAGGCACAGAATGGAAAAATAATTCTATTTTCGTCAAATCTGAAGTTCTAACAAAATCTGAGACAGGGGTTGAAATAGAAGCGATAAATGCAGTTTCAATTGCATTATTGAATATTTACGATATGACAAAATCACTAACTAAGGAAATAGAGATAAAAAACATAAAATTGCTCAAAAAAACAAAATAAATTCAATGAATCAATGGGTAATAAGCACAAAATCAAAACCGACTGAAGAAGAAGTTGAAAAAGCAATAAAGATTTCAAAACAATTTTCTGCTGAATATGTAGAAAGGAAAGAAAAAACACTTAAAAAGATATCTAGAGAAAACTCGAAAATGCCCATCCTGATAATAGATCAAAAAAAAGGTCTAAAATCCTATACTCCAAACGAAAGAATATGGAGTTGGCATCCTGGAATGTCTAAAATCCGAATTGCGTCATTAAGAAACAACCTTCCAGATCATCTTTACAGAAGTGTTGAGCCTAAAAAAGGAATGAAAATACTAGATGCTAATCTTGGAATGGCACATGATGCATTAGTTCTTGCATCATGCGATACGAAAGTTTTAGGTTTAGAAAAAGATAGATTTATACATCTCATAACTTCAGAAGGCCTAAAAAAATGTCAAGAAAATAAAGAATATCCAAAATTTATAAGAAAAGCAGCAAAAAACATAAAAACAAAATGTATTGACAATGAAGAATATATAGAAAATTCAAACAAAAATTTTGATGCAGTTTGCTTTTCTCCAATGTTTATAAAACCCAAATTTAAATCAGACGATATGCTGCCGCTTAGAGAACTTGCATTAAAAAACTGGCCAACAAAAAATCTTATAAAAAAATCTTTAAAAATGTCAAAAAAAGTCATAATAAAAGTCGAATACGAAAAACACCCTCCTTTGCCAAATCCAGCCAGATGGTCACATGGACAGGGCTCAAGGGTAGCATATGCAATATATGAATAAAATAAAACTGGTTTGGACCTATACTGCAATCGCAATATCTCTATATGCTATTTGGGTTTTTAAATCGGACATAAAAAATCTTGAAACAATTGAAAATTTCAATCCTTATCTAGTTTTAACTGGAATATTTTTTGCATTTTTAAATTATATTTTAAGAGCTTACAGATGGCATTGGCTTCTTAATAAAAGTGGTGAAAAAATCAATATTTCAAAATCTTTTTTATCTTTTTTTTCAGGATTTTTTTACACATTTACTCCTGGAAAAATTGGTGAGATTTCAAAAAGCTTACATTTATATCAATTATCAAAAATACCTGCAAGGAAAAGCATGCCTATCATCTGGATAGAAAGAACTAGCGATGTTGCTGGTGTAGCAATTCTATCTTTTCCAATTTTCGCTTACTTGTTCACGAATAACAATAAATACTTTTACGAGAATTCAACTCAAATGATAATTGCTTCATTGGCTTTTGGCTTAATTACTGCAATATGTTTATTTTTTTTGGGAAAGATCCTAGGAAAAAAGATAATAAACCAATCAAATTCAATTAAATCAAAAAAAGATTTTTTCGAAACTTTTTCAAAAACATTAAATCTCTTAAAAGAAAATTTATTTAGACTTGTAGCATGGGGTTGGCTTGCATGGGTTTTAGAAGGAATAACATGTCTATTATGCTTAAAAGCTATTGGTGCTGAAATTCCATTTAGTTTTATAGAGAATGCCACAATGGCGACAAGGTTTTACTCATCTTCGATGCTCGCTGGAGCTCTTTCCTTTGTTCCAGGAGGGCTTGGAGCAACTGAAATCACGCTAACAAACTTATTTGTTTCAACTGGGATGGAAACAAAAATTGCTACTAACGGAACATTCTTGACTAGGGTAGCAACGTTATGGGTAGGTTTTCCAATTGGAATTATTTCAATAATAAAAATTAACAAAAAAAAAGGGAGAGCCCTAAGACTCTCCCCACCCAGGTAAAACTAGGCAAATACTCGGTTTAGCCCTCATTAACCGAAGTATTTAAGTACTATACTAATCTAAAATACAGAAAGTTTCACAAAATTCTTATCTTTATGCTGAAAATGAAATCTTTTCCTCTTTTTTTTGTACTTATTAATTCTTGATTGTTGTTAATGCACCATGCAGGAACATCAATATCCGAAACAGGATCATCAGAAACAAGCCTAACAATATAATTTTCTTCCAAACTCTCAACAAGTTTTTTTAACCTAATTATAGGAAGAGGACAAAGCAAACCTCTAGTATCTAATTTATATAATTTTTGCATTTTTCCATGCTTTTTCAAATTTTTCATAGAGGTATTCCAAATCTTCAATTTTTAAATCTAAATCTGGAGAAATAAGAAGGCTTTCTCTTGTTGGAATATTTAAATCCTCAAGAGTTTCACTTTTTTTACCAGCTCCAGAAATACATGCAGGGCCTGTCCCGATATGAATCCCTTCAAGAGAGAGATTCATCCTGAAAGCATCTAAATCAATATTATTAGCCCATGAAGATAAAACATGCGGTAGATGTTTTTCGAAAAGAAATTCATTAACTTTCAAATGGTTATTTAAAAAAAATCTTAATTTTGAAATGGCTTCATTCCAATCGTTTTTAATCGAAGATTCAAATTCTTGTTTAAAAACAGAAAAAGTAATTGAAGCACCTTCAATTAAACTCAAAGGTAAACAACCTCCTCTCAAACCTTCTTGTTCAACCCCTGAAAAAATCGGTTTTAAATCATTATTTTTTAATGCAACAAAACCGACACCTGAAGGTCCACCGAATCTAAAGAAAGAAAGAGAAACCCAATTTGCAAAATTAACTTTATTTTTAATCTCTAACCATCCAGCGGAAGAAGATATGTCAATTAAAACTTTAACTCCGCTCTTTTTAACAGCTGAAGACAATTTTTCTAAATCATGTACAAAACCCAATTCAGAAGAAGAAGCCTCAACAAAAAGAACATCGTCTTCATTCAAGTTTTCAAACACAGAAAAATCAAAACCGTTAGATTGGTTAAATTTAGGAGTTATAAATTGTGATCCATATTTTATTGATAATATTTTTGCAGCATTGACCAAACTTAAACGTGAACCTCTTGGGACTATGATTTTTTTTGGCTTTATTGAATTGGCTATAAGATGGTGACATTCTGTTGCTGAACTTGTCCAAACTCCATTTGAAAAACCCTTTCCTATTGATTCAGTTAAATCTTTTGTACATGAATCAATAATTGAAGCTGTTTCCTGACCTAGCAAATGTCTAGAAGAGGGATTCGTGGGAGCAACCCTATCCAAGGAAAAAGAAACTCTTTCTTTAACTTTTTTAAAAACCTTTATACCTGAGACAGAATCAAAGTTAAAAATCTTACACATTAATTAGAAGGATCCCAAGGCAAATCCAAATCCTTTCTTCCAAAATGGCCATAGCAAGACAATGGCTCATAATTTCTATTCCATAAATCCAACTTCTTATTGATGCTATACAAATCCCAATTCAAATCTTTCACAAAATTCTCAACTTTCAAATTTAAATCATTTCTCCCAGTTTCCACAAAAAAAGAAATAGGCTCAGTTTCATGAATTGCATAAGCAACCTGTATTTCTACTTTAGTTAACTCTTCTGCTTTGAATTCTTCAAGGCTTTTTACTGCAGCAAACCTAGCATAATAAGCTCCAGACCTATCGACTTTACTTGGATCTTTTCCACTAAAAGCTCCTCCTCCATTAGGAACATAACCTCCATATGTATCGACTGTTATTTTCCTGCCTGTTAAACCCGTATCTGCTACTGGTCCCCCTTCTGACCAGGGTCCGGAGTTCTGAATCTTCAATATACTTTTATGAGTCATTTTCTTAGACAAAACTGGATCAATAACTTTTTCTTGTAATTCTTTCCTTAAAAAATCCAAATCTAGACCTCGCTCATGTTGAGTCGACAAAACAACAGTATGAACAAATGGAACACCATCCTCGTAAGAAACCGTTACTTGTGTTTTTCCATCAGGCCTGAGCCAAGGAAGTTTTTTATTTTTACGAACTTCAGTTAATCTTTTTGCTAGATCATGAGACCATGAAATTGCTGCAGGCATCCAAACATCTGTCTCAAGACAAGCAAAACCACACATCATTCCTTGATCTCCAGAAACCTCTTTATTTTGAATAAAACTATGGGGTTTAGCAAGCTCTTGTGTTTGTTTTTTGATATCTTCAACAATCTCAAGTTCATCTAAAGGGATACCGAAAGATTCATCGGAATAACCAACATCTTTCAAAACTTTATTGACTAAATTTCTAGATTCTTTTCTGACTTGCTGTAAAAGAAATTCTGAAACCTCCCCGCCAACAATAACTTTTCTGCCGGTAAACATGGTTTCTATTGCAGCTTTCACATTTGATCTATCTTTTGAAAGAGACAAAGCAAAATCTAAAAAACTGTCTGAAAGTTTATCAGCCAGTTTATCTGGATGCCCTTCCGTAACAGATTCACTAGTAAATATCTTCAAGAACACATACCTCTAATCTCCTTAACAGCTTCAGCAGGTGATTCGTGTTTAAATATTCCTGAACCTGAAACAAGGATGTCAGCTCCTGAGTTGAACAAAATTTTTGCATTTTCTTTTGTAACTCCACCATCAATTTCAATTTCAAAATCTAAACCATTTTGTTTTCTAAATGAATTCAGATTCTGAACTCTTTCAGGAGTTTTTTCAATAAATTTCTGACCTCCAAAACCAGGAAAAACAGACATAACCACAATATAGTTTATCCTGTGTAAATACTTGTAAACACTCTCAACTTCTGTATCGGGGTTGATAGCTATACCAGAAAGACAAGAACTTGAATTAAGAGCATCAATTATATTGCTTGTTTCTTGTGTTGATTCAACATGGAATGAAACAGCATCTGCACCTGCTTCAACAAATTTTTCAACATAATTCTCTGGAGAATCAATCATCAAATGAACATCTTGGAAACACTCAATTTTAGTTAAAGATTCAACTATTGGAATCCCTATACTTATATTTGGAACGAACTTCCCATCCATAACATCAACATGAATCCAATCTGCCCCACCATTGACAACAGAAGAAACCTCTTTTCCAAGATTTAAATAATCACAACCTAAAATAGAAGGTGCTATTTTCATTCAAAATAAGAACTCCAAGCTAATTTTCCGCCTTGACTAATTGTAAGAAATATAGGCATATTATTTTCATTTAATATCTGTTTAAACTTGTTTTCAAAAGAAGGATGCCTTAAGCCTTTTGTGTATGGTTCTTCCCACATTTCAACTTTCGAACCATATTTTATAACAATTTGGATTCCTCCGGTTTCAACCCAACTAGGCAACTCATTAATATTGAAATTCCAGTTTCGTGACTCTTTAAGAATAAACAATAAATCATGGTCAATGCTCAAAGGAACAGATGCATTTTTTTGCGGAAATTGATAAATTATCTTCTGATTATTAATACTTGGATCTAAATATCTTTTTGTTCTTATTGCCCCATTGATCTTAAATCCATCATTTTTTAAAATCTTTTTAGAATTTTCAATAGATTTATTTTCAAAATTTGGAAAATTAAATAACTTTTTTTCTAAAGATGAATATATGTTAATTGAAAAAGAATCTCCTTGATTCATCTTAGATCCTGGATTTGGTTTTGTTGAACTTATTTCTCCTTCTGAAAATTGATTGCTTTTAATTATGTTAATTTCAGTAGGCCAAATGTTTATCTCGATCAATTTCGAAAAATACTCATTTAATGTAAGTTTTGAAAAATCAGGAACTATGTTCTCTAGCGTCCCTGCACTAATCCAAACATTAATAACACTTCCTTTTTTCAAACTAGATCCAGCTGAAGGATTTGTTTTTGATATTAACCCTTTGTCTAAATTGTTATCAACATCAAAACCAACAACCTTTACATCAAAACCTTTGGATTCCAATTTTGAATAACCTATACTTTCTGTCTCCCCAACAACATTCGGAACACGGGAATCAATATGATTGAAACCTAACAAATACAAAACCTCAAAAGATGCCCAAATGCTTGCTATAGTTAATAAAATTCTGGAAAATGGCTCTAAATACTTTCTACTAAATATTGAAACATAATTAAAAACACTTCCCTCAACCAAACTATTTTCTTCTTCTGCAATCATCGCTAATCTTCCCATAAGTTTGGGAAGAAGATTTAAAACTTTTGAATCTTCTCCATTTAAAATTCTTTCAAATATATTGGAAAGATTCCTGTTTACACTTTTAGGAATGACAAAATTTCCAGAAACCAATGGGGGGACAGAACCTGTTAGTGTCTTTAAAATCAAGATAACGGCATTCTTTATATCAAAAATTTTCTGATTTTCTTTTTCTTCTGGAGGTAAACCGAGTAAACTTTTTGCTGAAGTTTTTTCTTTATTTAACAAAGAAGAATAATACATTTTTTTTACCGGAAAATCCACAACATAAGCATTTTCATCACAAATGAAAAAAGAATCTTCCTCAAGATGACAATGAGAAAAACCTTTTGAATGTAATCCAGAAATAGAACGAAGAATTGCAGAAGAGATTTTTAATCTTTCTGTATAAGAAGGTTTTTCCTTAATCCAATCTTTAAATGAACGAAAATGATTTAAACCATCCAATACAAACCTATATTCTCCCCTGAAAGAATGAAGGCTTCTTAAAGTTAAAACATTGGAAATAGGTTTGTTTATAAGCTTTTGAAAATTCTTTTCTGAAGATTTCCAAGAAAAATTTGGACTTCTAACAGCCCAAACAAAAACTCTTTTTTTCTCAAAAAAGCCCTTATAAAATCTAAATTCATGATTTCTAAAAATCTCTTTGATTATTTTTACTTCAGTTAAATTTTGCATTTGGCCTACTGTTTAAAAAATCTTTTCCAGACATGGGTTTTCTTCCATCGGGAATAACACATCCAATTACCAAAACCCCTTTTGCAGTTCCCACAACCAAAGAATCCCCTTCGATATCCACACTTCCAGGCATAAGTTCAAAATCATTTGAAAAAGAACTGTCTTTAAAAATAACCCAACCATCATGATGTCTACATCTTGCCCCTGGAGAGGGGTCTAAAGCTTTTATGATGTTGTTTAGACTTTCAGCGGTTTTCATAAAATCAAGAACCCTGTCTTCTTTGCCAATCCTGTCTGCCCATGTGGCTTTTCCGATCTGTTTTTTGAATTTCAACTCCGATTTAAAAATAGATTCCCAATTTTTAACTAAAAGATTCGAACCAACAATAGAAATTTTATTTTTTACAGAACTGTAATTATCTTTTTGATTTTTATAATCAACATCGACACTTCCTTGAAAAGCGATGGGGCCAGCATCTAATTCTTCAACTAACCTCATCCAAGAAACTCCGATTTTCTTGTCTCCTGAAATCATGGCTCTTTGAATTGGTGAAGATCCACGGTATTTTGGGAGAAAAGATGGATGAAGATTCAAGGATCCAAACCTGTATTCAAGCATCCTTTTAGGAATCATATTTCCGTAAGAAACAACAATCAATAAATCCGCAGAAAGGCTTTCATCAGCATCTGTAAAGCAATCAATCTTTTTTTGATGAGCATAACTCATAACTACATTTTCTTTCAACCTCATGTTCCTACCACTCTTTGAAGGGGGTTTGGTTAATATCCAAGAAGGTTTGATTGGGATTTTCTTCAATAAACTTAACGAAAAATCGTCAGAACCAGCAAAGGCTATTTTAAAAATTTTTCAAAAACCTCATCTTTGGATAAAGAACTACCTTTGTAAAAAAAACTCCCTTCAACCCCTCTTTCGATAATCAATTTTCCATCAAGATGGTCAATTTCATGTTGTAAAACTCTAGCAAAATATCCTTCAGCAACTAGTTTCTTTTTATTCATTTCTGTATCCAAATAAGCGACTTCTATTTTTGTTTGCCTTGGAACATCAACAGCTAAATCAGGTATCGATAGACATCCTTCAACATCTATGCTCAAACCTTCTTTGTCTAGTATCAAAGGATTCAAAAGCACATATACCTTTTCTGAATCAGGATCATCCTTACATAATATCAACCTGATATTCAAGCCAACCTGAGGAGCAGCTAACCCAACACCATTCTCTGATTTCAAAATTTTTTTCATATCTGAAATTGTTTTCATTGAAACTTTCTCTTTTATTGAGATACATGGTGTTGTAAGAACAGAAGAATCTTTTGGCAAAATTTTTAAATTCATAAACTTCCCTCATAATAAATTCTAATATTTTCATTTTTCAAAATTAAATCTTTAACAAACTTTTTAAAACTTTCTTCAATTTTTCTAGATTGAAAAATGTATCCAAAATGATTTTTCTCTTTGCCACGACTATCAAAAACTCTAACGAAACGTGTATCACTAGCAAGATCTTCTAAATCTAAGTCGTTATAAAAAGAATTTTTAATTTTCCTTTCAGAAACAATCATTAAAATCTCTCCAAATGGAGGGTAATCGAATTGCTTTCTTGCTTCAATTTCATCTCTATAAAATTTAGAAAACTCTCCTTTTTCAAAACATTTAACAGGAAATAAGGAAGATCCTTTTGATCCCAAAAACAAATCCAAACCTTTTTTAAAACAAAAACTATTAATTGCATGTATTTTCCACCAGCCATTTTCATAAGACCTGAAATCATCCCCTAAGAAAAGATGCCTTAAATATGGTATCCAAATAACCTTTTGACCAAAATCATCTCTTAAAAATTCAAAATCAGTGGTTAACAACACTTTCGAAAACCCTTTTTTAAAACTGCCTAAAGAATCTTTTATTTCTTTTGGCTTTTTTTCGGAACTGACAACCTCAATGTCATGATGAAGAAAACCTTCATTAAGAAACCAATTATAAAAATAATCTACACCTTGCCTCAAAACATGAAGTTTTGATCCACAGACATCACACCTGCTAATCTTTGGCCAAGAATCATCACAATCAAGGCATTTCAATTCATATTTATATAAAGTTAAAGTTTTTTTGCAAATTGGACATTGTGTATTTTTTTTACATGTTCTACAAAAGAGATGTCCAACACCTTTAGAAGGAAGGAACACACTTAGTTTCTTATTCCCCTTCAAGCAGCTCTTGACAACTTTCGTTCCTCCAGACTCTCCTTCTTTCAAAAAAATAGAATTTGATTTGAAAAATTTTTGATAATCGTTAGTCTTAACTTTTTCTAAATATGATTCAACAGATGGGGAAACATCTGAATCAACGTAAGAAACTTCACAGTCAAAAACATCACGATAAAGATTTAAAAAAGTTTTTGGATCATTTAACCAAGAATATCGATTTTTTTTGTAAAAACTTCTATAACTAGGATTCCCCTCCTCGAAAACATTAATCTTTTTTAAATTGTTGAAAGGAAAACCTAAAGATTGAAAAAGACCATAAAATTCCGAATCTTGACCTTTTGCGATGTTGAGGATACTTTTTTTTGACTTTAACACTTTCCTTCCTTTGACTCTATTTAAAGTTTTCATGTTTGGAAAAATATTTAACGTTTGTGGCTTACTCTTCAATCCTGAAGGTTCGATCGGATGAGTTGAAGGCATCAAAAATTTCAGCAATGTACCGGGAGGAATGAAAAATTTCAAAGACCTTATAAAAAAATCATATCTTTTTGGATTCATCTTAGGACCGATTTCTGAAATAGATTTTGCTTTTTCGAAAAAATCACACTCCTGATGAACAATACCCCATGTTTTTTGGTTGTTCCAGTTTTCAAGAAAAACCCATGTTCCTGGGTCGATAGAACCTTTAAAAGAATAAGTCCAAGACCTTAAACTAACAAGATCTGAAGCAACAAATACCTTGTAATACTTATTTACAGCTAGTTACCTTCACTTTTTTGTTCAGGTTGAATGGGTTCATCTTCACTTTCAACTGTTTCAATATTTTCAAAAAGACCCAAACTTTCTTTTACTGTGTTGAAAAGACTGTAATCAAATCGAAGATTATGAAACACAAGCCTTTCGCCAACCCATTCAGAAAACAAAGGTTCGGCTTTTTGTCTTGAAATAATATCCATAATGACTTCTTTTTCATCCTCAAAAGAAGACTCTTCTTCTTCTTCAAAATTAAGAACCTTGAAAAAATAAAAAAGATTCTTTCCTAAGGAAGGAGAAACACTCACTGGGCCAACCCAAGAACCTGGCTGAGTAGATAAAATTTCATTAGAGGCAAATGGTATTTGGGATTTTATACTTGCCTCAGTTAAATCCTGTCCCACATACCCTCCTTCCAATGCTGATTGAAAATTTATGGAATGAGCAGCAGCCAACTCTTCAAAAGAACTTCCTTCAAGAAGCTTCTTTTCTACTAAATCAGATTCTGCAGAATCATCTAATTCGATCATTGCCAAACGATACATAGCAGGTTTAGTGAACGCTGTTTTTTGATTTTCTATATAAAAATTAAGCAACTCTTCTTCAGAAGGAACTTTGTTAAAAAGTTCTAAAAGCTCAGTTGCTACAACTGTCTCCATCTTATAAAAAAGGTTTCGCATACTGAAATAGTCCTTGATAACTTTTGCATCAAAGATTTCAGCATAATAACTATATTGTCTAGCATTCTCTGGATTATCAAATAAAAAAGATTCGAGTTCTGATTGAGAATATTCAACCCCTCTAGACCCAGCCTCAATTTCCATCAACCTCCAACTAATAATATCCATAAGGCTTCCTACCCATGGCTCTCTTCCTCTTTGCAGGTATGCTGCAGAATTCAAATACATACCTAGGTTTACATGATCTAAATATATAGGTTTTTCGTTATCCCCTTCTCCCAAATGCCCGACAACCTTGTTTTCATCTTGCCCATAAATGTTAAAACAAAAGAAACAAGCAAAAAATAAAAAAATCATTTTTCTAATCATTTTTCTCTCCAATAATATCTAATATTTTTCCAGCTAAAGTAATTTTATCTATATCCATAAATTCTATTGAACTTAAACTATCATCAAAAAACTCAACATCTGTTTTGTTCCCTCCAAAACAATTTGAAGAATTATTTGTAACTACATATTCAGCACCTTTTTTAAGAACTTTTTTTGCAGCTTCCAAAGAAGACCCTTCGCTGTATACAGAAAAACCGATAACGTTTTTACATTTCTTAAATTTGCTTTCAAGAATATCTGGACTTTTCTTTAAACAAACATCTTCTTTGAACCAATCATCTTTCGAAGGTTTTCCCTCCCTCCTCTTGTTGAAAGAAAAATCAGTAACAGCCGCTGTAAAAAAACCATAATCGTATTCTCCAGTTATTGCATTTTTCATATCTTCAGAAGAAATAACATCAACTCTATCTATTCCTTTTGGAGATTTTGGAGTTCCAGGACCTGCAACCAATGTCACATCAGCACCTTTAATCCATGCATTCAATGCAAAAGAAAAACCCATATTCCCTGTAGAAGGATTTGAAAAAAACCTAACATCGTCAATAAATTCTTGTGTTGGACCAGAAGTAACTAGGACTGATTTTTTTTCAAAACTCTTCTTTTCAAGATGATAAAGGATTTCGTAAAAAATCATATCAATATCTGGAAGCCTCCCCAAACCCTCTTCTCCACATGCCAAAAGACCTTCTTCAGGGTCTAAAAACAAAAAACCTCTTTTTTTCAAATTCAAAATATTTTTTCTTATCGCAGGATTGTTCCACATATTTGTATTCATAGAAGGGACCAAAAGGACTTTAGATTTTTTTGCCAAAATAATATTTGAAAGCAAATCATCAGCTAATCCAGAATTTAGTTTTGAAACAAAATGTGCACTTGCAGGACAAACGACTATCAAATCACAAGATCTCTCTAGGTGAATATGTGCCATGGGGTCTTCCCAAAGGTCTGAATGAACTTTCTTCCCAATAAGCCCCTCGAAAGAGGTTTTTCCTATAAATTTCTCCGCCCCTCTAGAAAATACAACTTCAAGATCTATATCTCTAGTTCCAAGTTTTCTAATTAAATCTGGAACTTTGTACGATGATATACTTCCGGTAAGACCGATTAAAACTTTCATATATGAAATCTCAAAAACAGGTTATATTTCGTTTGAAGGAATCTTTTCGTAATCATCAGGAAATTGATTTTTTGGAACAAAGGTTTCATCGGGTATTTTTGGTTTAATTTGTCCAGATAAAAATTCAGCAATTGCAACCTGAACATAACCAATCTCCTGCAATTCTCTCTCTCCCAAGTCTACCCTTGGCAAATCAATCCTCGACTCAAGGTCATTGGCTCTCTTTGCAATAATTTCAGTTACAACATATCGATTCGGAAAAATTTTCAATAAATCTTCAATAGCAACAACACCTCTTATATTGTCAGAGCCTATAATGTCTTCGTATCTTGGTTTTTCTTCGCTCATAAGTTCATCTATTGTACTACGAAAAGGATAATGGATTTAAAAAACTTTCAACTATCATCTTCAAGTCAGTTTTACAGGTTTTCAAATCTCTGTTAACAAGTTCATAATCTGCATTGGGTGACCATGAGATTTCAGTTTTTAATAATTGAATCCTTTTATTTAAACTTTCTTCAGTATCTTTATTCCTTTTCCTCATCCTCTCAAATATCTCTTTTTCAGATGGGGGCGATAAAAAGACAACAATGGAATTTTTAAATACCTCTTTTATCTTAGATGCACCTTGTATGTCAAGAATAATCAGAGAATTAAAAGATTTAAGAGAATTAGAAATGTCTTTTTTCAAAACACCATAATAATTGCCATAAACCTTCGCATATTCTGAAAATTTATTTTCCGATAAAAGTTTTTGAAAAATTTCTTTGCTTAAAAAATTGTAATCAACACCATCAAGCTCACCTTCTCTAGGTTTCCTAGTAGTACATGTAACCACCCTGGAAAGAGAAAATTCTTGAATTAAAAAATTAGCAAGAGTGGTCTTCCCAACTCCAGAAGGGCCAGTTAAAACAACCAATTTCGACATCTTGTAAAAATAATATTACACTTGAAATTAAATTTTCAGTTGATTACAATGCTTCTAATGAGCCCAAATGAAGAAATAAATTTGAAAGGCTGGCAAGATACCCAAGAAAATCACCTGAACATAGGTTCAGTTGTTAACCCTTTGATAGAAGAAATAAACGATTTGAAAAATTCTCTCGAAAAAATGAAAGAAAATATGAGAGAATTTGAAGCATTCGAAGGAGCAAGAGGGGTTTCTCACCTGTCAATAAAAGTGGATGAATTTGAATCTTTCTTGCATTCTTGGAAAGGAGAACTTGATAAAGTTGAAAAAAACAGAGTTCAAAAAGAATCTATAAAACCAATGTTGGTAGTTTTTGATGCTCTTCAGAGAGCTGAAGATTACCTTAGAAAAACAGAAAAAAATCAAGAAGTTTTATCAGGTATAGAAGATGTAACAAATCTTTTTGAAAAACAATTAATCACTCTTGGATTTTCTACATTAAAACCTGAAAAAGGAGATATGTTTGATCCCAACAAACATATAGCTGTAGGAACGGAAGAGGGACCGAAAGGAAAAATAGTAAAAACTTATCAAATGGGTATTTCATATCAAAACAAAGTCATGAGACCAGCAGAAGTTTCGATAGGTAAAAATTAACATTTATTCCATAAATTTATATATATTTAAAAAATTAATCATTTTTTCACAATTAAATTATCTTTAATTCAAAATAAGAAATTTATAATGAGAAACTGGGAGGCTTCTTATGAGAAATATATTAGGCATTGATTTTGGAACAACAAACAGTTTGATCGGTTATTTAGATAAAGATACACCAAAACTAATCCCTAACTCAAGAGATTCACTTCTAACACCTAGTGTTGTTGGAATGTCTGAAACAGGAGACTTGCTTGTTGGAGAAGCTGCAAAAAATCAATCAATTGCATTTCCAGACAGAACTGTCGCCTCAATAAAAAGAATGTTGGGAGAAGACAAAACAATAACATTAGGAAAAGAGCAGTTTACACCTCAAGAAATTGCTGGAGCAATAATCAAAAGATTGAAACTAGATGCTGAAGAACATCTAGGAGAGATTGTTGAAGAAGCTGTCATAACAGTTCCAGCTTATTTTAGTGATGCACAAAGACAAGCTGTAAAAGATGCTGGAGAAATAGCTGGTTTTGTTGTTGAAAGAATCTTAAACGAGCCTACTGCTGCAGCTTTGGCATATGGGATTAACAGTGAGTCAAAAGATACCATAATGGTTTATGACTTTGGAGGAGGAACCTTTGATGTTTCTATTATCAGAGCAAGAGAAGGTGCCTTTAGGGTTTTGGCTACAAACGGAGATGTCAAATTAGGTGGAGACGATATGGATTGGGCAATTGCTGAATGGCTCAAAAAGAACTTTAAAAAATCTGAAAAAGTAGATTTGGAAGGAAAAGAAATAGATGAAATACAAAGAAGGGTCATCCAACAAAGACTAAAAGATGCCGCAGAAACAGCAAAAAAAGATTTAACAGAACACCTTGAAACAACAATAAATCTTCCATTCATATACACTGAGTCAGAAGAACCAAAACACTTAAAAGCAACACTTTCAAGAACACAACTCGAAGAAATCATTGAGCCTTTCATAGAAAAAACAAAAAGCCCATTGGAAAAATCCATGAAAGATGCAAAACTAAAGTATGAAGATCTTGATTCAATTCTCCTTGTAGGTGGAACAACAAGAATTCCGAAAGTAAAACAATTTGTTGAAGATTTGGTTGGAAAAACTCTCGAACATAAAGTAGATCCTGAACAATCAGTTGCATTAGGTGCGGCAATCCAGGCTGGTGTAAAAAGAGGGAAACTTCAAGAAATGGTTATTGTTGACGTTGCTCCACATTCACTTGGAATAGAGGTAAAAGATGGGAAATTTTCTGTGATTATTCCAAGAAACACAGCAATACCTTGTTCAAAAAAGAAACCTTATGTCACAACCCAAGACATGCAAACCGAAGCACAAATAACTGTTTATCAAGGTGAAAAAGAAGTCGCTTCTGCAAATCCTAAACTAGGGGACTTTGTATTTTCTGGAATAGATTCACAAGAGGCAGGAAAAGCTTTGGTTGATGTTCTTTTTGACTACGACATCAATGGGATTGTCAAAGTTACAGCGAAAGATAGAGCTACAAAAAAAGTGAAATCCGTTTCATTCAAAACAAGTCAAAAAAGATTAACTGCTGAAGAAGTTAGAGAAGCACAACTTGAAATAGGAGTTCGAACTTCCCAGAAAGAAAATGAAATTGGAGAAACTTCGGAAGCAAATGCTTTGATATATGAAGCAGAAGCATTCATAAGAGATAGAAAAAAATTCATCGAAAAACCAACGAAAGATTCCCTTAGAACGGCGATAGCCAACCTTCAAAGAGCTATTGATCACGATGAAGATAAAGTAAAAAGTGAAATCGAGCACCTTCAAATTATCCTTTCAGATGCAGAAATCACTGTGATGTCTGCTGAAGATGAGCAGAAGAATGAAGAAAAAGAACAAAAAGATGAATAAGAAACACCTGCTCGGTGAAAACAAAGATCAAAAATTGAATAAATGTCAAAATTAGATCAATTCAAAAAAAATCTAGAAGAGTATCTTGACCTAATTGAAAAATCTCTCGCATCAGATG
>MDTE01104170.1_pt1 | contig 30841 bp, 25 predicted proteins | sample 811231 | NCBI WGS metagenome assembly MDTE01 (sample SAMN05326651, study PRJNA326480) | marine metagenome | isolation source: seawater | place: Indian Ocean: Red Sea | collected 2010 | reverse complement strand
GACGTGGTGGGGAGTCGACAGCTCGCCATTCTCCTGACCAGCACGGCCCCCGGATACACGCTGGATGGCGTGGAGGTGCAGGCAGCAGACGACCTCGGGCACTCGGTCGTCCATATCCTGGGGGACAACCTCGCCGAGGGCTCCATGGTGCGGTTGGTGGGGCCTAGGGGCCAGCGCGTATTCCCGGAGAGGATTCTGTCCGACGACGGACCCGCCCGCCTCGCAACCCGTGTCGATGGAGCCGCCTTAGAGGACGGCACGTGGAGCCTGCGTGTCTTCGGCAACGGGCACTGGACCGCCCTGACCGGTGCCCTGGAAGTCCACGACGGTCTCATCAGCCAGGCCCAGAAACCAACAGAAGGACCCACAACAGAACGGCCGGAAACCGAAGGGTGGACTCACGCCGACCCCAGCCCATTGGACATCGGGGGCGGCGACCCCCCTGGCGACGACGACAGCGACGAAGCTCCGCCCATCAGCGGCTGCAGTTGTACAGTCCACCATCCCGAGTCGAGAGCCGGCAACCTGTGGCTTGCCCTCCTCCTCGGGATCCGCTACTCCCGGGTCCGCTTTCGAAGGAGAAATGCATGCATGTCCAGCGACGCCAACTGAGCCACACCCTCATCCTGATCGTGACATGCCTCGTCTTATGCGCGGCATGCGACGACTCAGAGATGACATTCACCGAAGCTGTCAGCGCCGTCTACACCCCTTGCGACAAAGCCGACACGAAGCTCCGGGCAGCAGAAAAGGGCATGCAGTTGGTCTTCGAGCCCTGCGGTTCGAACAACTTCTTCCACTTCGCATGGAACCCCAAGGGCACCTCTCTCTATTACCAAACCAACCAGGGCCCCTGGGTCTTCAAGGACACCGGAGAGAACTACCCCCTGCGCATCGGCAAGCCGCGGTCCAATGCAGCCTGGCTCGACGACGACACCATCGCGTTCCCCGATGAGAGCGGCCGCCAGATCGGGGTCTACGAAGTGGGAACGCACGTCCTCCGCCTGCTGGAGATCGTCCCCGTAGAGCCCCAAGAGTTGGTGCGGGGTCGAGAGCAGGGTCAGATCTTCTTTCTTGCGGCTGATGTGCCTGGCGGCGTTCAGGACATCTACTCCATGCAAGTTCAGACCGGAAAAGTCGAACGAGCATTCGAGTGGCTGCGGGGCGGCGTCGAGACGTTCACCTACCAAAGTCCAGCAGACCTGCTCTGCTACCGGGAGATCGGCGTAGCCGATGTGGCCTGCGTACGAGGCGCTGACGGCACCGCAGTGCACACAGCCCGCAACCGCACACGCGGAACAGTCTCAGTAGACGGCCGATACCTGGTCACTGAGGGAGAGGGAGAGGCGGTTCAGACCTTTCCCGATGCAGCGGCGAAGGGGACGAAGATCCCCGACTACTTACCAACGGAGATTCGACCTCCAGCCCTGTGGATCCGAGACCTGAAGACGGGCGAGGAGTTCAGCTGGAAGGGCGTCCACGGCACTCAGTTTGGTTGGTACGAACCAACTCCCTACTTCGCCTCGTTTGTCATCTGGGGCACAGACAACCAGGCCGCCAACCAAAACATCTCCTTGGTGGACCTGCGTCCCGTCCTGAAAGAGCAAGGTTGGACACCACCTACGGATCGTGAGGGCAAGCCCGTGGACCCAGCCGCGGCGTCAGAGGTGTCCGAGCCGGGCCCGAGATCACCGGGCAAGGGAGCAACGCGCACGGGACGGCTACAGAACTAGACGACGTTCGGAGCGCAGAGCCACTTCACCTCAAGGTGGTGTGCTCCTGAGCGCAGACGAGAGCATCTTCAGGCCCTTCTTTGGGCCCTCGACCGTAGAGGGCCATGAGGTCTCCGTCCGACAGATCTCGTGGATCCCCACACGAAAGTCCACGCACTTGAAGCAGCGCGATGGAGTCTCACCATCGGGGTCGTTAGCAACACCACTGAGCGTGCAGTGCGATCCGCTGCGCTTGTCCCACCACGACAAGCGAATGTCGAACGCTAGAAGCCGCAGATCAAAGCGTGCACCGAGGTCGGCGCGATACGCACCAAGTGCAGCCAAGACTGGCTGCACTGTCCCCAGATCTAGGGTGCCTCCGTCCTTCACCTTCTTGCTGAGCGAGTCCCAGCGGGTGTCCGCCTCCGGTAGGTGCAGCGTAAAGGTGCCGTGCTTGTGTCGTTCGTCCCAGTGAGCCTTCAGGACGAGGGTGTCGCCTGCCACTCGTCCCTTGAGATTGGCCCGCAAGCGGTGGATGACCGAGGGGTCGCCCGTGTAGTTCTCGTAGGTGGGAGAGAGTCCATCTGGCTTGAAGTAGACGACAGGTCCCCCTGCCGGCCCTTCCGCCCCCTCAATTGCTGGCTCTAGCTCGGCCTCGCCCTCCGCGGGCAGAGAGGACTCTTCCTGGACGTGTGAAGCAGCTTCCGCAAGCTCGGGCTCGGGCTCCGAATCTGCTGGCTCCGTGTCATGGGAGCGGCATCCCGCGAACAACAGCAACGAAGCGACGGACCAGAGTATCCACGCCGACTGCGGGATAGGCATCGACGATCGAGCAGACACCGGGGCGGAGGGCTGGTTACGGGGTCTAGATCAGGCCGCGCTTGCGGCGAATGTCGTCGAGCACTCGTCGATACTCGATGTCCCACTTGTCCGAGCCCGGACGAATGTTCTTCAGGCGTCCGCGGACCTCTCGATCGAGATCCGCCTCTTCAATGAGGTGCCGACGGAAGATGCGCATCAACGTCTTGCGCATGACCTTATCTTCCCCAAAGACCTCATCGATGTGATTGCTGATCATGAAGTTCTCGAGGATCTGACCCGCAATCCACTTGATGCCGTCATCGCCTGTAGGGTGGCCCCGCTCATCAGCGATACGGCCCTTGATGCGGCCGAACTGGTCGTAGGTGATCTGCCCGCGCTCCATGAGCTCTCGGGTTTCCTGAATCACGCGATTCTCCTGACGGAGATATTCCTCAAGAATGGCGCGGATATCTTGTTCAGCCTCGGCGCGACTCTGGTTGTCGACAACGATGTCGCCATCGAGGCTCAAGGTCTCGATGATGTCCTCGGCGAGGCGGGGGATCTGGGAGCGATAGAGGCGCATGACAAGACCTCAGAACTTGAACTCGAAGCCACCGCCGAACCGGAACTGGGACAGACGGTAGGAGAAGTGAGTCATCTCGAAATTGGCGGTCGCCTTTTTCATGGTGACGGACGGGACATCAACACTGCTGTAGCCCAACTCGACGACCACACGGAAGAGCTTGTCCACGTTCAGATGGAAGCCACCGTAGATCTCACCACCGACCTCAGGCCCTTGGCTGCTCCAGGGGTCGAGATTGTTCTCGTCGAGTGGATTGTTCTCGTCGTTGTCGATGAGCACAAATTCATCCGCAAGGATGTCGGAGTAGGTGTGGACCCAGCTCAGGACCAGGCCACCACCAATGAATGGCTGGAAGATCCGGAAGAACCGAATGTGCGGCAGGGTCAACTCGTAGTTGGCACCAATGGTCAAGGAGAAAGAAGCAACGTGGGAACTACGACGCTGAGCCCCCATGAGCTCGCTGGGATCGGGCCCAGATGGTTCCTGCCCAGTGGCCACTTCATCGAGGATCAAGTTCCCCGCGTCATCCAGTGGCCGTGGAACGCGCCAGTTGTAGTCGACACCGCCGACCCAACCCGATGAGCAGCGGTCATCGTCACCCTGGCCACCGCGGTCGACGCACTCGTCACCACGATTGTAGGTGCCCATAAACCCGATCTTCATGCCTAGGCCCATGAAGAAGTCGGTAGTGACCGGCACCGTAAAGCCGGCACCCAGCTTCAGAGCTGCGTGCTCCTGAACCGCAGGAACGTGGCCATGGAATCGAAGGCCAACTCGGAACCAGCGGTGTTCCTTTTGCCACGCGGCAAAAGCCGCATTTTCCTCAAACCGAGAGACATCAGGACTCGAACCCGTGCGGATGCTGACCACGTCGCCGGAGCCGTAGCCCCCATCGGAGACCGTCGCACTCTCAGCCTCACCACTGCTGGCCTCAGCTGCCGCCCCAGAGAACAGGACGCAGAGGCCGAGAACCATCGACAAGACGCAGAAGCTACGCGATGTGGTCGCCGTTGGGTGCATGGCTCAGTTCCCGATCGTTACGAGCTCTCCCGAAGGGGGGAGAGTCAGGCGAGGCGTAACTAGCACAACCGGCCACGAATCGTCCACCGTCAATGCTGTCCAGCTTCCGGAAGCTACCATCCAATCCGAGACCCAGGCGTCAGGTCCCAACTGGACCGAAACTGGCTTAGTTACCAGAGCCCTCAATGTCACTGATCACGCTGCAGTCTTCCGTGTCGCTGTCACCCCCAGAGAGGCTGACCTCAATCACCAGACCGCCCTCGCCCACAGCCCAACCGAGCCCGTCGACCTCGGCGACACCGGTCAGGGATAGGGCCCGTTCCATGGCATCGTCGTGACAAGAGCCCGCGAGTGCAAAGGCCCCACCGGCTGCCACGTCGCCAGCCAGGACACAATCAGGCAGCTCCAATACAGCAGTTAAGGCGACCCCGTCCTGTTCGAGCTCCGCAGAGAAGATTGGGAGCCCATTGCCGTTGTCATTGGCAAAAGCAAACACCTCCCAAAAGTCGAGACTGATGCACTCGTTGTCTTGCAGACGCGCAGCAAAGTTATAGCTAGCCGAGATGTCGGGAACGGGCTCTACATCCGAGTCATCGCTTGAGCCACAACCGCAAACAACGAAGACAGAGAGGAGCAAAGGAGCGAAGAGAAAAGAGAGAGGTCGCATAGCGGCGCCAGTGTACCGGAAGGAACGCAGGTGCTGGCATGTCGATGCTCAAGGTTGTTCGGACAGCTGCTGCGAAGGGCTCTCCCCGGCCTCACCAGCGGAGGGAGCGCTCTCAGTTGCCGGGGACTCTCCGCCTGCCAGCAACACTTGCTCGAGCATGCGCAACTCACCGAGACCTAAGTCGGGGGGCAAGGTGAGCAATGGCAGCCGCACGGTGCGAGAGCGAACAAAGACCGTGGGATAGGGCACCACTCGAGCCCCCTTGCGGTCCACTTGGTACACCAACGGATACGACACGGGCATGGGGTCCCCATCGTGTTCGCCAAACTCCAGGTCATCCACTACCCCCTGGAGGCAAGCACCCAATGGACGGAATCCCGGCGACACCTCAACCTCGGCCTCGCCGGTCTTGCCGGCGGTGTCCACGGTGAAGGTGACAACGACATCTCCCGGCTCTCCCCCACCCCGCACATGGGTGCGGAAGCACTGGTAGAAGCGAGCATTGGCGGCGTGAAGCACCGCCAACAACTCGCTGGTATCTAGGTAGCGATCCGTTGGCGACCCAGGAGCATCCAGGTGATCTGAGGGGCTCCCAGCCGGCCCAGCCGCTGCGACGAGCGAGGCCCAGGTACACAGGAGAGCAAAGGCCACAAATCCAGCACAACAGTGGCGGGTACTAACGGCCGAGCCAAGCCCGACGCTCCGTTGGCCTTGGCTCATGGTCGGGCTCCTGATGATCGATCGGTCCCTTCGGACGCCAGCGCTCGGATACTTCCCTCTTCCCGCAAGACCTGGACCACTTCGCCTCGGACTCGGCCCTCAGACCCCTTCGTCTTGACCTCGTGTGTCCATTGACTCGTCCAGGAGTGCGACACCAATCGAGAGCGGCGACTACGCAGGACAATCAGCCCCGACACCGAAGCCTTACCGCGCAACTCCATGGGACGCGCGGGGTGCGTGTCGGCAGAGCGTTCCAGAACCTCGCCCTCGTAGGCCATGGCAAGACAGCCCTTGCCACAAGCGCTCGGAGCCTCGGCCCGCCTGTAGGTCAGTGTCCAGGTGCGATCCCTCTGCAGCGACCCATCCACCGGCACACGAGTGCGGAACGTCACACTCATGGGGCTGCTCGATTTCGGAGGATGACGCGGCAGGCGCAGAATGGATTGGAGGAACAGATCCCCCAACACGGACCCCGGACGTTGGGCTCCAAGAATGTGGGACCATCCGTGCGAGTCCAACAGCTCACCGCTTGCGTGGACACGCAAGGCAACGGACTTGCCATTCAAGCCCCCGAGCTCCAGTGGCTCACGAGCACCCTCATCTCCTCGCTGCACGGAGCCCTGCAGATCAACGACTCGAACGATCAGCCCCAGACTGCCGTCCCGGAAGACACGGGCCAGAGATCGATCAAGCCGTCCCTGGCTGCGCGTCCTTACATCGAGCAACCGAGCCTCGACGGGCGCCAAATCAAACCGAGCGGCGTCAGCTGGTTTTCGGACTAACTGAGTCTCTGCTACCGACTCCACTTCGAATGAGAATGACTCCAACTGGTCCATGGGGAAGAGATATTGGAGGCTCCGCCTGGGTCCCGCTGAGGCAGGCGAGATCAAGGCGCCGAGGATCAGCGGAATCAGCAGGCGAAGAATCCAGCGTGGCCCCCCTAGGCCAACCGAACTCCGGTCCTGGTGAACTAGCCTGACAGCCATCAGAAACTCTCCCTGAGTCCACGCCCTCTTGACAGCAACAACAGCAGCCTCGTCTGCGTTTTAGAGTCCGATAAGAGGATCACGGAGGTGTACAATAGGTGCAAGTGGGAGGTTATCTAACAGCGCGGCAAAAATGGCGGATCTACCCATGAACATTAGGAAAACTGCACAAAGGGCATACTTGTCCACAAAGTTATCCACAGTTTTTTTCGAGAAATCTTGCTGCGAGAAGCCATTCGCACAAAGGGACACCGTACAGACACATAAAGTGGCAAAAATTACTGTCAAGTCATTGAAATTACACAAAAGATGCGCAATGACCATCTTCGAGGCAATTTGAGGAAGTAGTTGGAATTCAAAGGAGAAATGAATCCCCACTCAGAGGAATCCACAGCCTTGTCCACAAGCGACTCTAAAAAGTCACCAGGTGCTGTGATCCTTGCCGCAGGCAGGGGCCGCCGTATGGGACGAGGAAAGGCTCTGCTCCCATGGGGCGACCGCTCTCTGCTCGAAGCTTGGGTCGCCAGGCTTCACAGTGTGGGGGCCAGCGAGGTGATTGTCGTCACGGGGCCCGACGTCACTGCTGTGCGCTCACAGGTCGCAGCCAACCTGAAGGTCCGCTGGGTCATCAACAAAGAACCCGAGCTCACTGGCCCCCGGGAGAGCCTGCTGCTCGGGCTAGACGCTCTCCCCTCCGATCACCCGGCATGGTTTACGCCCATTGACACCCCCGTCGTAGGGTCCGAGATCATGGAGCAAGTCATCGCAGCTTATGGGGCGTATGAGCAGGAACACAGTCGCGCGCCGCTCGCGGCACTGCCCGCCTACTGCGAGCGGGTGGGACACCCGGTTCTAGCCAGCCCGGCCTTCATACAACACCTCTTTGAGGGCGAGCGTGGGGACCGCATCGACGCCGTGCTCGCATGGGCCAACCACCGCATTGCGACGATTTCCACCGACGATGTCCGAGTTGCAGGCAATATGAACCGGCCGGAGGAGTACCAGGCATTCGCACCTCCCCCCGGAGCCCCGTGGGACTGGACTGAAGCCAGCGAAGACGAGCCCCGGTGACCTCAGGCTCCAGCCGCCGAGACTAAGCGCGCAGCAGCTTCGGGATCCACCGGATTCTGGGTGATGCCACCGGCCTTGATCGACGTGCCTACGATCACCGCGGACACCTGCTTGAGCAATGGGGCGACGGTCTCCGCGGTGACCCCCGAGCCCACGATGACAGGTGCCGCACTACCAGCACCCTCCAGGACAGCAGCGACATCAGCCAACGCCACGTCTGAACCCGTGGCATCACCGGTAACGATGACCGCATCGGCCATGGCGCGATGCACCAATTCTTCAGTGCGTTCAGTCAGCGAGCGCGCCTCCCCCAGTGACGAGGAGTGCTTCACATCCACGTCGGCCCACAGGGCAACCCCCTGCGCAGCCCACAACTCTCTCAGACGCAGGGTGTCCCAGGCGCTGCCCTCGACAATCCCCTGGTCCGTGGCCCGAACCCCAGAGTGCACATTGACGCGAATGAATGTGGCGCCAGCGCTCGCAGCGATGGCGAGAGCCGAACGAGCGTCATTTCTCAGAACGTTGACCCCCACCTGAACAGCCTCTGGAACCGCCTCGCGGACCGCCGAGACCACCCGAGCCATCGCAGCAACGGTGATCGGCTCCACAGAACCGGGCAGAAACGGTCGGTCGCCAAAGTTCTCTACAAGAACTCCGTCAAAACCAACCTCTGCCAACACCCGGGCATCCCGCAGTGCGCTGGCGAGGACCTCGTCCATCCGGCTCGCCTCTGGCGCCCCCGGCAGCGCCGGAAGGTGGATCATCCCGCAGAGAGTGGGTGGTGGGGTTCGCACGGGTCCTGTATAGCAGGGGCCTGGGAACCAAGCGGACCCATGAGCCCTTCTGGAGGCCAATTGTGCCAGCACCCTGGGAAGTAGCGCGAGACCTGAGGTGGCGCATGGTTCGGGAGGTTCTCCTGGACCCTATCGCCCTCCTCGTGCTCGCCGGATGCTGCTGGGCAGCCTCCGGGCTCGCGAGCCATGGGGCCGGCATGGCCTCCGCCGGGCCGGTGTGCGTGGCCAGCGCTGCCATCGTCCTGCTGCTTCTAGCCACTGTGGCGATCGCCGATGCACTGCTGTTCGATCTCCATGAAAACTTGCTGTTGCGTACTCTCCCTCTGGGGGAGGCGGGCTTTCTGGAGCTACGGCGCGCCGAGCTCCGTTGGTGGCTCTGGCCCATGGCTGCTCTGGCCATGTCGATCGCCGGCAGCGCCCTGGGAACTGCGGGAGTCGTAGCCGTCGCCCTGACTGCCATAGGCTGCCTCGACCTCGCCCCCTTGGGGGCCATGCATCTGAGGAGGACAGCAGGCCCGCACCGCCGAACAGTGCTCGTGGCCAGCGGTGCTTGTACCGTCTTGGCTACCGCCCTGGGAGCAACCCAGTCGGCCGGCTCCACTGGCGACGTGCTGCCCATCGCCCTCGGTCTATTGCTGTTGGTCGCGGGCCGCTGGGCAGGGAGGAGTCGAGCCGCTAGCTTTGTTCGACTACACCCTCCCATCGCTTCACAGGTCGCATCGCGGGGTTCACGAGGCATGGGCTCCTCTTGGTCCATGCTGGCAAAGGCCCTGTGGCTACCCGCGCCTCTGAAGGCTCGTCTGCTCCGTGATCTCGTGCTTCTGATGCGAGGCTGGGACCTTCGGGGCGCAGCGCTACTCGCCCTCTCTCCCCTCTCCTGCCTGTACCTACAAGGTTCGCTCGACGTGGTCCCCAGTGAAGCAGCCCTGTCTTGGCGTGTGCTCCAATCAACAGCCCTTGGGAGCGCCGTCATCGCCTATGCCGTGGGGCCGGGCGTGTACGTACTTAGAAATCGAACCATGAACTGGGAGCGCATCGCGCCCCGACCAGGACGAAGTGCCGCCTTGGCTAGCCTCGCCTATGGCTTCCTCTTTGCGACACTCCACGGGGCGATGACCTTGGGAGTTGTTGCCTGGTCCCACGACGGTCGCTACGACCACGCCCTAGGATCCCTAGCCCTGCCCGTGCTGGCTCTGGAGTGGTCGATGGTGCACTTCTCAGCCCTGTTCTCCCTGGGCAACGGCATCGGCCAACGAGTCAGTGGAGAGGTGATGATCGTCCCATCGCTGGTCGTCGTCGCCGTGGCGCTTGCCGGTGTCTCCATGCTCTGGCCCTGGGCTGCCCCTTTGTATTTCTTGGTCACAGCCGGCATGGTCGGACAGGCCATCCACGCGTACGAACGTGTGGAGGTGACCTGGTGACCCAAGAAGAGGAAGTCGCACCGTGATCCGCATCGAGGGTGTCTGCAAGTCGTACGGAACCGTCGAGGCGTTGAAAGACGTACACCTCGAGGTCTCTCCCGGTGAGGTCTACGGCCTGCTCGGAGCCAACGGCTCGGGCAAGACCACCCTCAATCGGTGCATCGCAACTCTGATCCAACCGGACGCGGGCTGCATCGAAGTTGCCGGCCACAGCGTGACGGAGAGCCCAGAGGACGTGCGTCGCTCCCTGGGTTATCTGTCCGAGTTCCCGGTACTGTATCCGGGACTGTCGGCTGACGAGTTCCTAGCCTTTGTGGGTGGAATTCGAGCGCTGTCCGACGAGGCCATCAAGACTCAGAGGGACCGCTGGATCGCTCTCTTTGAGTTGGAGGAGTTCCGACGCGCCCCCTTGCGGAGCTTCTCCCAGGGCATGGCACGCAAGGTCGCCTTGGCGGCCAGCCTGCTCGGCGATCCCCAAGTCGTGCTGCTGGACGAGCCCACCAACGGGCTCGATCCTCCCTCCGTGTACTTGTTCCGGCAGGTGATCGCGCAACTCAAGGCTGAGGGCAAAGCTGTTCTCTTGTCCTCGCACGTCCTACCGCTCGTCGAGCAGAGTTGTGATCGGATCGGAATTCTCGCCGATGGCAAGGTGGCTGTGACCGGCGACCTCCGTCATCTGCAGACGACAGCAGGCAAACCACAGGCCGATCTCGAAGAGCTGTTCCTGCACTTCTCGGGGCTCGACAGAGTGATGCTCGAGCGACTGGCTGTCGCCGGCCTGCCAGGCCAATGAGATCTGCGCCCCACCGGAAGTCGACCCATACCCCTGCCCGGGTCCCCAGCTAGAGGAGGCGACTCCGCCACCGACGCCAGGAGACCACGAGCCCCGAACCGCCGAGGAGGACTCCCAGAAGCCCTCGGGCTACCCCGGAGACCCCATCAAGCAGGCTGGGCTCCGAGACCAGCAACAACCAGGTCGCGGCCAAAGCCAAGGCTCCGGGCCACACCGATCGGAACCACGGAGGAATCGTTCGCGGCAGGCTCGCCGCCGGCCCTTCGTCCTCGGGCCAGAATGGATAAAAGTTGAACCACTGGTCGGGGCGACGACGAATGTGGTCCTGCAGCAAGTCGGCAAAGTGCTGACCCAGGACCGCTGGCTCCTTGCTTGTCACGTCCATGGCGTCGGCCAGCAGTTCGAATCGAGCGGGTCCGGTCCGGAAGGCTGACACCACAACAGCCCGAGCCTTTCCGAGCCCAATGATGCGAAGTGGTCCAGCCGGCAGCAGCGCCGGGGCCCCGGCGAAGTCCACCTCCAGACCCTCTGCAGGAGCCGTGCCTGGAAGCACACGGTCGGCCTTGAAGCCCAAAGCCTCCCCGGCCCGGAGTACCTGAAGCATGCGAAGGCCAGAGGCTACGCTGCCATCAGCGACAATGGCCTGCCGCCCGAAGCCGAAGCCTCTGGTCGGGTCCCCCACCCCCTGAAACAGTGTGCCAGCGCCGGGGTCGGCCACGGCCACGGGGTGCACCGGACGCCCCAGGTCTTCGAGAGCCTCCATGGCCATCTCCAGCGCCCCACAGTGTCCTCCGAGCAGTACGATGGGGCCTGGTTCTTCCACGGCGGTGGCCAGGAGATCTCGCCCCTCCGGCTCCACGGCGACCCGGAGACGACCCTGCCGCACATAGAAGCGATCGACGAGCACGAACGCGTACTGAGCATAGGCCTTGAACGCAGTCCACAGAGGCCATCGGCAGCCCAAGCGGCCCATGGCGCGGGCCACGGCAAAGCGGGGTTGGTTGAAGTGGGTGTACCAGTGACAAATAGCTGGCAGGACGAGGACATAGGCCACCCGCGGTGGCACCCGGGCAAACAGCCAGGCCAAGATGCCCAATCCCCAACCGGGACCGGCGGAGGTACGACGCCAGGGGCCTTGGGCCTGAGAAGAAGAATCCAACGCTGAGAGCCTTCGGGGTTCTTGACGACGCGGCGTACCTCTTCTAGAAGGTGCCTCCTCGCGCCCGGGAACGTGGCAGGGTAGCTCAGTTGGTTAGAGCGAGCGACTCATAATCGCTAGGTCGGGAGTTCGAGTCTCCCCCCTGCTACCACCCGCGGCGAATCAATCACGAGCAGAGCGAAACGTTCACCAGCCCCGCCAGGGGGGCTTGCGCCCAAAAGCTCCAGTCACTCCACAGAGAGCTTGGCGAGCTCGGCTTCCACCGTGGCCAGGTTGTCTGCAACCCGATCGGCATAGCGAGACTTGGGGAACTCCTCGAGCAACGAGGACAAGAGGTCGCGGACCTCTCGCAGTTGAACTGCGCGCTCGGACTCGACGACTGTCTTGCGGGCCACCACAAACAACCGGCCTGCACGGAGGCGTTCCTCCTTGACCAAGGAGTCGGCGGCCATGGCGGCCTCGCTGCGAGCTATTCGTTGATGTGGAGAGCCCTCCAGAGTCGCATAGAGCGACCGAGCATCTCGGTAGCGGTTAGCGGCCACGAGCGCCCTCGCCTCGTCCAACGTGGCCTCCCACTCCCGCTCCAAAACCACCTGCGCCTCCATAGACGACGAGGCAAGCCGCTTGGAAAGCAGTGTCCTCCTACTGGCGACCTCCGCAGGAAGCCATGTGTCCAGGGGCAGCGCTTCGATACTTGCAAGCAGCTCCTCGACCTCGTCTGCAGGAGCCAGAGTCTCCAACCTTTCGGTCTCCGAGCCAGTCGGTCCATCCTCGGCCGGAGCGATTGTCCAGTCCTGTGACAGGAGAGCGTCCGCCCGAACGAGAGCCGCCTCCACTCGGGCCACAGACTCCCGATAGATCGTCTCGCGGAGGGCCTCCCCCTGACCGAGAACGTCCTCATCGCTCGCCTGGGCAAAGAGCTTCTTGAGGTGCTCGTCTGCGGACTTCCATTCGCCACCCTCGAAGAGCGCCCGTGCCTCCTCCAGGGCGACGACATCGGATCCGTAAGCCAGCGACTGAGCCACTCGCAGTTGCCGACTCACCTCGAGCGCGATTCCCTCTTCAGCCGACAGCGCCGACAAAGCGGCCTGCAGCTGCTCTTCAGCCAGGACCCCATTGCCCAACTCGATGGCCCACTCGGCAATGAGCAGCCGCAGCGATGGCGACTCCAGCTGCAGCGCCGTGACGGTGTTCAACAAGTGCAGAGCCGCCGCGAGCGCTTCGTCCACTCGGCCCCTGGCATGCAGCTTGATCGCATCAGAGAGGTCAAGAGGACGAGCGACTTCCCGCTGTCGGCCCTCCCCATGAGATGTCTCGGGACAGTCTTGCTCAGTCCCAGGGGAGCCAGAGGAGAGCGCAGAGCCTGCATGCCTGGCGGGCTCCATCACGGTGCGGCACGAGACAGGGCCCACCATCAAGAGGGCAACAGAGACGAGCAGGCGGACAAGCTTGTACGTCAAGGTCACTTCCGGACGACCGGGACAAACGGTGAGAATGAACGGTCATTCTTGCGCTGATACAACACGGCCGTCTCACCTCCATCAGCACGAGCTGGCAGCCCAGTGCGGAGGTCCACGGTAATGGGTACGAACTCCGGGGGCCACTCCATGGTGAGGATCCGCTCCCCACTGAAGGCGAGATCCGCTAGGTCGACTCGATCACCGATGTCCGATGCTCGGACCACCGCATCCGCTGTGCCGATCCACACGGGAAGACTCCCAGACGCACCCGCAATGCGAATCGCGCCGCGCTTCATCTCTCGGTTGTCGTCGTAGCCCACATAGGTAGCAACCACGTGACCCTGGCCCCAGCTGAGTCGATCCTCGCCCTCGGCGATCCCGGCGACTTGTCCGACAAACGCAGAGTTCCGGTAAGCATTCGTGGTCCCTGTCTTACCAAACAACGGGACCCGAACTCCGAGGCTATCGAGCTCTGCTCGTCGCGTGGAGTCCGCTGAATAGGCGCGGACTCTACCCTCAGCCCGACGCCCTGTCCCATGCTTCACGACCGCCCTCAGCATGGCGCCGATTTCGCCGGCCACCAGCGCTGATTGCAAGGGGACCCGCTCCTTCTCGGACTGGTAGATCACCTCACCGTCGGGCAGACGAATCTCCGCAATCATCGCGACATCCAGCGGGGGGCGAACGTCACCGATCTTCACCGCTGGGGAGGCTTCAGTGGCTTCAGACATGTGTGGAGGACCGTCAACGGCATCCTCTGACAGGGGCAATCTCGCCGCACCAAACCGAAAGGTGGCTCCGGTCAACATGACCTGGTAGAGCTGCGCCGCCTCCATCAGCGTAAGCTCGGACGACCCCAGGGGGAGCGACAACACCGGGGCAATCTCGGACTGCACTCCGCTCGCCTGGGCAAGCTGGATCAGGTAGCGGAGACCGACCAGGATTCGAAAGTCTCGACAGAGAGCGAGGTTTTTCAAGCTGTAGAGAGCCAGGTCTGGGTCCAGCTGTTCGAGCGCATCATCCAAGCTGGCCCGTAGGCGAGAAACCAGCGCGAGCGTCAGGAAACCATCCAGACGCACCTGCTCGGGATCCAGCAACCGGGCGAGAACAGAGCCTTCGTCTCTCGCGCTGCCTCCAGCCACCCCGGAGGAACCGGGGGGCGGCTCGACCCGCACCGCCTCGGGTTCGGCACCGAAGAGCAAATCTGCTTCGTCGGTATGGCCTCTAGGAGCGGAGGCAGCAGCAGGTTGCGGCTCAGGGGCCGAGGATGCATCAGCCCAATCCATGAGACGAGCAAGCAATCTCTCGTCCAATGGAACCCAACCCTCACCAGCTCGATCGCTGAACGCGAGAGAGGGGCGCGCTCCCGGCCCCACTGACTGGGTTCCGAGGCCCTCATCCACCACACCCTCTAGGCCTGCCTCCCCAGGCGTAGGCGCCGCAGGCGGCACCAGAAAGAGCCCTCGCAGGTCGTCTTTGCTCACAGCCTCATCCGAGCGAGCGCGCTCCAGCAGCCGTTCTCGCAGCATGTCGAATGCGGCAGCTAGAACTTCTTGGCGACGGAAATTACGGTTCAGAAGGCCGGCACGAATGCTCCGTTCATCGGGCTCCACGTCCTCGTCCGTCTCGAGCCTCTGTCTCTCCTCGTCGATCCCCAGACCGAGAGCGAGGTGCCGAACCCGATCGGCATCCAGCTCCCGTCCGTCGAAGACCAGGTCGACCGCCATCTCCTCGGTAACCCGATCAAAGATCCCAGCCTCAAGCCGACCTCGGGTTGCGACTACGCCGGCATCCTGGACGCGACGCACGTACTCCTTTCGGGACTCGCCGTCCGCCGGCAGGAGGCCCACCCGGCCAGCAAGCTGCCTGAACTGTTCCTCGTTGAGTTGATCGGTGAGGTGATACAGCAACCAGATGCTGGCCAGATTCTCGGACTTGGCCGCAGCCCACGCGAGGGAGACCGACTCGGGAGCGTCCTTGTGATCGGGCCGGGGATAGTAGAACCAGCCCTGATAGGGAAAGAAATCACGCTTGTTGGGCAATGGGTCCGTCATCGACCACCTCAGCTGAAGTGCCGCCTCGAACAACAGCAACTTCCATGTGGAGCCAAGCTGGCGCTTCGCCATGACCGCCCGGTTGAAGTCCGCGTTGCGGGCACCGCCCACCATCGCCCGGACCTCGCCCTCCTCCAGCACCACGACTGCCCCCTGGAGCTGAGGCTCGACCTCCCAGTCGAGAACGGGAACACCGTCCGCCGACTCACGAATCGAAACGACTGTCGTCTGTCCCACAAAGGGACGGAGGTCTCGCACGAACTTCGAGACCTCCGAGCGGGACACGGACGCCCAGGGCGTCTTCTTTCGCCCGCGCTTCCGCGCAAGAGCGAGGCGCTCGTTTCCCGAGGCATCCACCCGACCCACGACTCCCCCGAGGTCCAGAGTCGCCGTGCGGGCCTCCGGATCCACACTCAACAAGACCGCCTGATGAAACGTCGCGGGCTGGAGCAGTTCCGGATCGGCCGGACGGAGCGACTGGCCCTCCTCGAAGGCATTCTTGGTGGGAAGGGTCTCCAGCCAATGTCCCACCTCCGTCAGGTGGTGGCGCAACGAGTAGATGGCTCCTTGCTGTACTCCCGCATCCAAGGTCGTTGTAACCCGCAGTCCCGAGGTGCCCAGATCATCGACCCCGTGCTCAGCGAGTAGCTCGGAGAAGTGCGGACCACTTAGAACCCGCTCTACTTCGTCCAGGATGACGGATCGATCAAAGCGGAAGTGCCCTCTCTCGAACGGGATCGCTTGCTGCATGGCTTCCGTGTAGCGTGCAGCGTCCACGCGCCCTTCCGCGAACATGCGCCCCAGCACGTAATGGGTACGGGTCTCCGCAGCGTCGAGAGCACGAGCGCGCCGGTCTTCGCCGGGGACCCAGGGGTTGTAGCGATTGGGCGATTTGACTACTCCCGCAAGAAACGCGCACTCGACTAGAGTCAAGTCCTTCAAGTCGCGGTCAAAGAAGAAACGCGCGGCAATCGCCAAGCCACGGCCGTTGCCGTTGACGTAGAACTGGTTGCTGTAGAACTCGAGGATGTCTTCTTTGCTGTAGTGGGCCTCCAGGCGCAGGGCGTTGACCAACTCGCGCAGCTTCTCTCGATAGGTGCGGCTCCGCCTCTTGAAGAGGTTCTTGGCCGTCTGCTGGGTCAACGTCGAGCCGCCGGCCACCGTCCGGCCTGCCTGCACATTCTTGACGAAAGCCCGAACGATCCCGCTGACGGAGAAGCCGCCGTGTTCAAAGAACCTCTGATCTTCAGAGGACACCAGCGCGTGGACGAAGTCGTCGGGGATCTCGGAAAAAGGGGTGTATTGGCGATGTTCCTCGGCAAAGAAGACGCCGAGCTTGGTCTCGCCGTCCCGGTAATACACCGGTGATTCCTGGCTAATGAGCTGCAGAATGTGGTCCCGGGACATGTGTTCGCCCGGGTTCTCGATGACAAAGTAACGATAGAGACCAAACAGGGCCCCCGCCCCCAGGGCGGCGCAGACCAACAGCATCACCAGCAGCCGCGCCAGCCAGTGTCGGAGCCCGCCAGCACGCCCCGATCGACGGGCCGCGCCCGCTGAGGTCTTCCCGCGGCCCTTGGTCCCCACCCCTCAGCCCTCTTCAATCCGAGCCAGCAGTCGCTCCCACCGGTCGACAGCCGACTCCTCTGACAACGACTCGGCCAGCTCCCGAGCCGCCTCACGTCGCCGGGCTTGGCTTGTCCCCTCCAGCATGCGACCCATGGCCGCGACCAACTGCTCGGGCGAATCGGTCGAGTCCACCAGGGCGAGGGCATCGCCTTCGGCCAGCCCCTCGGCAGCGCCATTGCAGCGAGTGGTCACGACAGGCAAGCCACAGGCGAGCGCCTCGATTGTCACGTTGGCGAAGGGGTCGTAGCGAGTCGGCAGCACCAGGAGGTCGGCGACAGCATAGATGCGCTCCGGCGAATCGACCTCACCGGCGAAGCCAACCTTGCCCCTGAGCCCATGGGACTCAGCCATGCGGTCGTAGCTGTCCCGACGCCGGTCTTCGCCGACGACCAAGAGGCGCAGGTCCCGCACCTCTTGAGCCACGTACTCCATGGCGACCAGCAGCCGGTCGAGACCCTTCCGCCAGAAGTCACTGGCAACAAACACCACCAGTGTCTCCTCGGGAAGGATGTGCAACTGCTGTCTCTGCTCCTCAAAAAACAAGGTGCGTAGTTTCGGGTGGAACCGGTTGAGGTCCACGCCGTTGGGGAGCACTCTCACACGCTCTGCCGCTTCGCCGTATACGGCCACCAGATCGCGCCGAGCCTGCTCGGACGGAGCCACGATCAAGCCCCCAGACGACAGAGCGCGGCGCTCATGCCAGAGGACAAAGCGGTGTTGTAGGGACATGCGCAACCATAGGCGCGAGAACCACCCACCTGCGGAGGCGAGCAAGAGCTCGAACCAAACTCGGTGACACCCACCGCCGCAGCGATACACATCCAGCGGCCCGGTCCTACCAAAGTGAACCACCACGTCATACCGACCGCGCCGTACCCGCAGAGTCGATGACAGGAACAGCGCCAGACTACGCAACACGGGGAATGGCCCCACAACCCAGAGTTTCTTGAACCGTGCAAATCGGCTGCGCCCGAAGCGGGGATCGACCCAACCAGCGTAGACGTCGATCTCATGGCCGCGCTCGGCCAGCTGCCGAGTCAAGGACTCCAGCACCCGCTCGGTACCGCCGAACACACCATAGGCCTTGTGAATGAACGCGAGCTTCACGGCCGCGGCCCCCCTGACCTCGCTTGAGCTGCGAGCTTGTACTTCAAGGCGACACCCTTCGCGCCAACCCAAGCCACGCGCCATCCCCGCCGACCATCCAGCCATGCAGCTCGCAGCAGGACCTTGCGTAAGAAATGACCTGCAGCGTGACAGAAGGCCGCTAGCGGCCAGGGGCGCCACCCCGAAGCCACCAGGGACGCTGAAGCGCGCTGGGCATGAGCCCTTGTGGATTGCTCCAGCTGCGCTGTCGTTCGGTCGGGATCGTGGTGCAGGTGCCCCTCCATCCACACGACTCGGCCCGATGCAATGACGTGGTCGTGAGGGTCGAGCCCCCCCCAGCAAGCGCGCTCACGATCAAAAATGCGAACTCTCACATCGGGGTACCAGCCCGACGCCACCAGGGCCCTGCCGTCGAGGTAGTTGCGACGACGAACTCGAAAGCCAACCACGTCCGGCTCCACGCCCTGCACCAGCTTGGAGATGGCTCCCCCCAGCTGGGCATCGACACGTTCATCGGCGTCGATGCAAACAATCCACCGATGACGAGCCAGGTTGGTGGCTCGTTGTTTCTGCGTCACAAATCCATCAAACCGGTGGGTCTCCACCCTCGCCCCCTCGGAGCGTGCCACGCGGACCGTATCGTCTCTCGATCCACCATCCAAAACGAGGACCTCATCAACCCATGGTCGAACCGACCGAATCGCCTCCGCGATCCGGTGAGCCTCGTCGAGGGCGATGAGCACGGCAGAAACAGCGGGCATCGAACGAAGGATCCTTACCACAGGGCTCACCAACCCGGCATGCTTGACTCCCCCCGGAGCGGGGATAGAATTCCGCGGCTCTGGCGACGTGGCCAAGTGGTAAGGCAAGGGATTGCAAATCCCTCATTCGCCGGTTCGAATCCGGCCGTCGCCTCCAACTCCCCCCTCCTCCGATGATTCTCGGAAGCGGCCGCGCGACTTGCGTGGTGCGTTCGAGTCCCTAGACTGTCCGGCGGGGAAAAAGCGACAAGGCACGTTGCCTTCAGCCGAATCCCTACGTCCCCCACGCAATCGCGAGGACTTGGAAGGTAGACATGGAACAGTCCAGCCCAATCGTCGAGATACTGCTCAACAGCGATGTGATGCAGGCCGAGTGGGTGCTTTACTTCCTACTGGTCCTGTTCGCCGTCGCGATCTTCATGGTGCTCTGGAAGGTCGTGTTCTTCGTCGTCAACAGGATGCGAGCACGAAAGCTTCGAGCCCACGTCGCCAAGCTGGTGGCCGGGAGCGAGCTCGAAGAGTTCACCGCAGCCCTCGAAGACCACCCAGGCGTCGAGGCCTGGGTTCTGCGGCACGGGCTACGTTATGCCGCCAACGGCCCCACGGCCGTCTCCCAGCAGTTGGATGTGGCCACGACGGCCGCTAAGCACCGACTGGAGCTGGGGCTCACGTTCCTGGGCACGGTCGGCTCCAATGCCCCCTTTGTGGGGCTGTTCGGGACTGTGCTAGGCATCATCAAGGCCTTCCGTGATCTGTCCTTGGAGACCCGGGCTGGTGCGTCTGCGGTCATGGCTGGCATCTCTGAGGCCCTCGTGGCCACCGCTGTAGGACTGTTGGTTGCCATCCCGGCAGTCGTCGCGTTCAACTACCTCCAGCGACAAGTTCGACAGACTCTCGCCAACTCGGACACGCTCAATCAACAGGTGCTGTTCCGACTGCGGGCCACCAAGCAGGACGGGTAACTGTGGCTGGGTCCGGCATCCAAGATGAGGAGATCATCTCCGGCATCAACATCACGCCGATGGTGGACATCATCTTGGTCCTACTGATCATCTTCATGGTGACAGCGGCGGTAATCAACGACGACTCCATCAAGGTGGAACTGCCGGAGGCTGCAACGGGTGAGGAGACAAAGTCCTCCACGCTGGGGCTCACGATCGACACCGAGGGTCAGTGGTACCTGAACGGCAGCGCCACCAGCGAAGAGGCGCTGCGTGCATTCATTCGATCGGAAAAGGCCCAGGATGCTGAGCTGCAAGCCGTTGTGTCCGCCGATCGAGCCGTCGCCCATGGAGAGGTTGTGAAGTTGATCGACGTCGTCAAGCAAGAAGGCGTGGTGAAGTTCGCTATCAACATCGACCAGCCATCCTTCGCACCCACAGACGCGAGCCCCGGAGCCGACCAGGAGCCAACCCCTTGAGTAAGACGGCCTACCTGAGGCTCGTCGACCCCGACGATGGCAACAGGCAGGACGAACCGGTCCAACAGCAGCCTGCCTTCGTTCCGGTGGAGCTGCCCGAGGACGAGCCCCTCTTTGACCGAAGCATCTGGATTGGTCTGTTGCTTGCGCTGGTGGTCAACTCAGCGCTGGTCTCGGTTCTGGTCCGCGGTCCCATGGCCACGGAGCAGCGTGCACCCGAGACTGTCGAGTTCACCCTCGTCGAGCCGCCGCCGCCGCCGCCGGAGCCGGAGCCGGAGCCGGAGCCGGAACCAGAGCCACCCAAGGTTGTGGACTTTCAAGAAGCGATCAAGCCGCTCCCAACGGATACCGCAACAACCGAGCCCGAAGCTGAGCCCCCCAAGCCCGTATTCGGGGTCTCGATGGAGTCGACGGTTGCCGCGGGAGACGGGTCCTTCGCGGTACGAGTCGGCAACACGCTGATGAAGAAGCCGGAAGAGGAGTTCACCGACCCCAACGAGGTGCGAGCACTTCCTAGAGTGTCCTTCCAGAGGTTGGACGAGCCACCCCGGATCATTCGTGATTTCCGGGCACCGTACCCAGAAGAAGCGCAGGCTGGAGGCTTCGAGGGGACCGTCATTTTGAAGCTAACCATCGATGAGAACGGCAAGGTGGTAGAGGCCCGAGTAGTGCGAGGCATTCACCCAGACCTCGACGTGGCGGCAGCGGCAGCCGCCAAGCGCTTCGTCTTTCGCCCAGGCCGCTCCAACGGCGAGGCCGTAGTCACCACCAACTACGTGTACCGCTACACCTGGCTGATCGAGGACTGAGCAGCGTGCGGCGAATCGTCGCCAGGTACTGGCCTGCATCCTTCCTCCTGACCGCGTTCTTCTTCTGGCCAGGGAACGCTGCTGGTCAGACCGCAGCCCGTGATCTGCAGGAAAACGATTCTGAGAAGAGTGAGGCCGCGGTTACACCGTCGTCTGAGGCCCCGGAGACCAGCGGTGAGGCGGCTAGGCTCGGGCCAGGGAACAGCCCCGTACCTCATGCGATCCCAGATCTTCTCGACGCACCCAGCCCGGGCTACCCAGAGGAAGCACTAGCCTCAGGCATCGAGGGTGCCGTGGTGCTAGCCCTCCAGCTCGATGAAAACGGGGTCGTTCAAAACGTAGAGATCGTCCGCGAACCGGGCGGGGGACTGGGCGAGGCGGCTGCGGCGGCAACTCGTGACAGCATCTTCGAGAGTCCACCCGCCCAAGGGCCCCCACACGAGCTTCGCCGTTACTTTCACGTGGTCCGATTCGTGCTGCCTGACGAGGCGCGAGCGGTCATCAACCAAGCCGCTGCGGAGACACCGGAGCAGACCGAAGAGAGCGACACGGAGGACATCGAGGAGAGTCCGCAGCCTGCCGACGAGTTGACCGTGTTCCCCGAGCTCATGACCGAGGTCAGCGCCCCCTACCCCGAGGCTGCTCGAGAGGAGGGAGTCCAAGGCCAGGTGCTCCTGGAGCTCGATGTGTCAGCCACCGGTGATCTGGATGCTGTTCGCTTGGTGAGTGCGGACCCGAGTGGCTGGGGATTCGAGTTGGCGGCGGTCAAGGCCGCCTGGCAGTTCCGGTTCTCCCCCGCTTACGCAGGCGCAGTGCCCGTCCCGGTCCGCATCACCTACACCTACGGCTTCCAACTTCAGGAACAGGTCGTTTTGGAGAGTGTGGAAGGCCCCAAAGAGGGCGAGAGCGTGGATCCCGACGGCCCCGTAAACCTCAGCGGCACCGTCCGAGAGCGAGGGACCCGGCGAGCGCTCGGTGGGGTCGAAGTCCTCATCGAGAAGCTGAGTCTCAGCGCCGTCACCGATGACTTCGGCTACTTCCAATTCCGAGGCATTCCCGCTGGACTCCATCGCGTTCTGGTGGCTGTGCCCGGCTACCGCAAGTTCGAGACTGAAGAGGAGATCCGCCCGGGACAAGCCACTGATGTCGTTTACTTCGTGCGGGAATCGCCGCTGGGAGTCCCAGAGACAGTCGTCCGAACCCAACGAGAGAAAAAGGAGGTGGCTCGTCGCACCATTGCGATCGAGACCATTGAGCGGGTCCCGGGAACCTTCGGCGACCCGGTCCGCATTGTGCAGAACCTACCGGGTGTCGCCCGGAGCCCATTCGACTTTGGGCTCCTGATCGTCCGGGGTTCGGGCCCCGAGGACTCTGGCGCCCACATCGATGGCATACGAGTCCCCCAGTTGTTTCACTTCGGGGGATTCCGCTCCATCGTCACACCGATCCTCCTAGACTCCATCGACTTCTATCCCGGGGGCTACGGCGCACGCTACGGCCGACTGACAGGCGGCATCTTGGATGTACGCACCCGCGAGCGCTACGAAGATCAGATCCACGGTCTTGTGCAGGCCGACTTGCTCGATGCTTCGGCAGCCCTGACCGGCTCGATTCGAAAGAAGGGCGACCCGAACCCCATCGGCGGCTTCGTGGTCGCCGCAAGGCGCTCGTATCTCGACGTGATCCTGCCAGCCCTGACACCGTCCAGTGTGGACTTGAGCAGCGTCGTGTTTCCTCAGTGGACCGACATCCAAGGCAAGCTCACTCTGCGCCCCGGCGATGGTCACAGTCTCTCCTGGCTAGCCTACTTTTCTCAGGACCGCGCTGGCAGCCGGGTCGAGGACCCGGGCCGAGCCGACATCGAGAGCACACAGGGTGACTTCCTGTTCAAGAACGATTTCTGGAGAGCAGCGATCGACTGGACGTACCGCAGCCGGTCGGTGTTCTCCAACCGACTCGTTTTCTCGGTAGGCCAGGACTTCCAACACTTCGACGTCGGACAGTTCGCCTCTGTCGACGTCGAGGCGTTCTGGCTCGAGCTGAGGGACGAGGCTCGACTGGACATCCAGGATTGGCTCGAACTCGTCTTGGGCGCAGACATCATCTCGTCGGTGTACGCGTTCGAGTTCAAGTTCAACGACTTTGACGTGCGAACCTTCGGCAACGACCCCAACGCCGAGCGTGAAGAACTGGTGCTCGCCGACGAGGACTTCGGGATCACCCCCGCAGCCTTCTTGGAAGGGCGGTTCAAGCTCGCCGACGAGCGTGTCCAGTTGGTCCCCGGTGTCCGCCTGGACTACTACGTCATCCCTGGTCAGTTCTCGTTTGTTACCGGCGACCCACGGTTTGCGTTTCGGGTAAGCCCCGATCCCGACCGACGGCTGGAGTTCAAGGGTTCTGTGGGCCTATATCACCAAAATCCGCAGGGCTATGAGCTTCTGGAAGTCACGGGCAACACCGAACTAAAGCCTGAGCAGAGCGTCCAGTTTTCATTGGGCACGGAGATTCGGTTCACGGACTTCTTGAGCCTCGACCTCCAGGGCTTCTACAAGCGCCTGCAAGACCTCGTCGTATTCTCGTCTTCAGGAGTCCTCGAAGACGGCTCGGACTCGGCATGGATGAACACCGGCGACGGTCACATTTACGGCGCCGAGTTGTTCTTGCGCTGCGAGCCTGTCCGAGGCTTCGAGGGATGGGTTGCCCTGACGCTGCAACGCAGTCAGAGACGTGATCGACCCAACTGGGACTTCTACTGGTACGACTTCGACCAGCCCATCATTCTGGACATTGTCGCCTCGTACCAGCTGCCGTTCGGGTTCAAGCTCGGAGCCCGCTGGCGCTACGTCTCGGGCAACCCGACCACCCCAGTGATGAACGCAATCTACGACGCTGACGACGACAGCTACATCCCCCTCCAGGGTACGTACAACTCCGAGAGACTCCCTGACTTCCACGCCCTGGACATCCGCATCGACAAAGACTTCAATTTCAGGACCTGGAAGCTAACCGTGTATCTCGACATCCTGAACGTCTACAACCGCCAGAATCCCGAGTCTGTCGTGCACAACTTCGACTACACCGAGAAGACCTACCTTTACAGTCTCCCCATCATCCCGAACCTCGGCTTCAAGGGGCAGTTCTGATGAGACAGCAGCAGCCAGTGCCCTGGGGGCTTGTCATCCTGCTGGTCGGGGTCACCTGCCTGGGGTGGGGCTGTAACGTTCTAAAGCTGACGCCCACGTCCCAGGTCATCCGTCCCCGGGTGGCCGGCATCCAGGCCGAGCCGGCAGAGATCTCGCTAGGCGAATCGACGGAGTTGAGGGCACTTTTCGTCCACCCTCCGGGCGAAGAGGATGCCTTCGGTGCCATCTGGTTCTCTTGCGTACAAGCGGGCTCGGCCACTGGCTGCCTAGGGCTCGACACGGGAGCGTTCTTGTCGGCAGGCGGGGTCGAACCCGAAGGTGACAGCGAAAGCCCCATGGACGACGAGCTAATGACCGACCCCAGGAACAATCAATTCGGAGTGGGGGATGCCTTCAGCTACACCGCCCACGGGAGCGTCATTGAAGACGCGTGGGACGCACTGGGTGAAGCCGACCGAGTCGAGGGGCTCGTCGTGATGGTGAGCGTCACCTACGTCCGACGGTCCAACGAGGAACTGGAGGCCATGCTCCTCGACCTCAACCTCGCCACATCGGGTGGAGATTCTGAGGCTATAGAGGCATTCGCAGACGACTTTCTAGAGTTGCTCGACGACGGTGTCAGCGCGGCGCGACGCATCGTGGTGAGTGACAAGACAGACGCCCAGCCAGACCCCATCGACTGTCCCACTACGGCGCTCACGCCCAACAACAACCCCTACCTGGATGGCGTCCTACTGCACGAGGCTGAGGACGGCTGGGACCAGGGGCACCTGGTCGGCACTGTGACCTTCGTTGAGCCGGAGGAGACGCTCGTGCTTCGGCCAATCCTTCGCCATGGCGGCATCGAAGACTACCTGTACATAACGACGGACGGCGAAACAGAATGTCGACGTGAGACTCCCTGGTTCGCATGGCTCACCAATGCTGGAGCTATGGAAGCCGACTACAGCTTCGTCGCCGACGAAGGCGACTATGAAGAGGTCGAAGGACGGCTCAAGGTGAACCAACTCCATCTTCCTCCCTCCGAAGAGATGCCAGACCGATCAGACCTATGGATTGTCGCCCGCGACCGGAGAGGCGGTCTGGACTGGACCCGTGTTCAGTTAGCCCGCACCGTCCACTGAGCTACGCGCTCACTACTCCGGCCGCGAGCTGATACGAAAGGACGACGAGCGCACCGTCGCGAAGTCACTGCAGCGGGCAGAGCTCAACGCCCGAGCGTCGGTGCAGCCCCAACCAAAGACGACCGTCACCCGCAAGAGTTGCTTCAGTTGCTCCCGCCCCGGGCGATACTCGAATGTCTTGGTTCCTGGGGGCACGGGGAGCGCGAGTCCCTCTCGACCGCAGGGCTCTAGCGGCATAGAGCGATACGCCTCCCCCTCGAAACGCTCCAACTGAAAGCTCTCGCAGCCAGGCAGGAAGATGGGTACGTCCCTCTTGTTGGTCACGGTAATCTCAACCACGTCCCCCAGAAGATAGGCCCGCCGACTCGTCTCCACCGTCACGCTAGGACCCATCGGGTCTGCGGCCCACGCCGACGACGGGCCCTGCAAGACCAGCAGAGCCAGGGCCAACACCGACCCCAGCCCCAGCAGCCAAGCACAGGAGCTAGCAGCACCGAGGATATTCACGATCGCTTGAATGGAACTCAGGCGCATGGATTCCTCTCAACGTTCCGCCCGTCGGGCCCGGTGACCGGCATTGTCTCTCGAACCGGGTGTCGGATGCTACCAGCCAAGAAAACGGTGGGAGTCCGACGCCTGTCTCGGACTCCCAACGAGGACCCCGCACAGTCGCATTGTCTCGCAGATCGTCGTCTGAGAGCCTTCCATCGACCTTGACACTGCGAAAAGCGGACTGGTAGAAATCCGACCGGTCTGAAACAGCAGATCGCGCGAACCCCGGGCCCCAGGCACCATCCACCCTTTTCTTCCGGTCCTACTGGATGAGGTTGACGTTGGCAGTGAAGTCCTCTTCCAGAGCATTCCGAGCCCTCCGAATTCGTTCGCTAGTCGCGGCGGTGACAGGTGTAATTCTTAGCCTTTCGTTCGGGTTCGCCACTCCGGCCCACGCCCAGGATGAGGATGAACCGGGCCAGATCGTCGAGACCCGAGCGCCCGAGGACAAGCGCCCCATCAAGGTGCGCAACAAGTTCTTCATCAAGCGCAAGCGCTTTGAGATCACACCTCAAGTTGGCTTCATTACCAACAACGCGCTCAATGACGAGATCAACCTCGGAGCATCTCTCACCTATCACTTCACAGACCGCGTCGGCGTCGAGCTCCACGGCAGCTACGCCTTGTTGGGTGGGACAGGCAACACCAAGTCGTTGGCCCTAGCGGTCCTGCGGCTCTTGGACCCAAGCTTCCGACTGGAGTCTGTCGATCCGGGGGTCGTAACCACCTTGTCGTTCGTGTGGTCTCCCATGTACGGGAAGATCAATCCCTTTGGCATGGCCGTGATCAACCTCGACTTCTACTTCCTCCTCGGGGTCGGGTACGGCAATGAGACTGTCGAGATGCTCAGCTATGCGATCGACGGAGCCGGTCAGGAAACAGCAGAGTTGGCGACGGACCCTGCCATCAATCACCAGTTCCTGTTCAACATCGGCATGGGGGTCAACGTCTTCGCCACGAAGTGGCTGAGCCTTCGGTTCGACGTTCGTATTCTGCTGACATGGGACGAAGTGCTCAACTACGACGATGACACAGCCGCGGCTACAAACAGGGCCCTAGGCCCACTGGCCAACCGGCTGACCTGCGACAACCCGGACATTAGTGATAAGGCCTGCAAGGTCGTCTTCCCGTCTGCCTTCACCCTGAATGTGGGGGGTAGCTTCTGGGTGCCTGGTGACCGAGCCGTTCGCGAAAAAGCTTCTGTTTTTTAGGCCTGAGGGACGACGATGAACCGAGCTTTCCTTCTGTGGTTGGTGATCGCGGCTCTGCTAGCCGCTCCCTTGACATCGGTCTATGCGGCCCCTGGTGACTCCGCCCCTCCGATGGGTGATGACGACGACGACGACGACGACGACGATGACGACGACATGGGAGACGAGGACGATGAGCCCGCGCCCATCACCGACGAAGAAGAAGGCGACGAGAGCCTAGAAGACCGCTATCGCGTCGACGTCCCGGGCGCCGTGGAGGCGGCTCCTCCGGCCGAGGAAGAGGAAGAATTCCAGGTGCCTGATGAGCGGAAACGCCGAGAAGTCATCAAGGTCATCCAGAAGAAATTCTTCCTGAAGTATCGGCGTCTAGAGGTCACCCCGCAGGTTGGCTATGTGGGCAACGACAACTTCATCCGACGATTCTCGCTCGGAGCCGGCATCGCGTACCACATCAATGACCTTCTCTCGTTTGAGGTAAGCGTCAACTACCTGCCCAACCTGGGTGAGACCGACTACAAGCCACTGACCAAGCGCTTCCAGAATGAAGATGAGGTGGTTCCAGACATCAGTCGAGTCGTGATGCTGTCCTCGCTCAACGTCGGCCTGGCCCCCATCTACGGGAAGGTCGAGCTCGGCACGCTGCGCATCATCAACTATGACCTGTACTTCACTGCGGGCATGGGCATTGCCTACTCGGTGGACGACACCGAGATCATTCGTCAGGACGAGTGCACTGGAAACACTCCGCAACAAAACAAGCAGATCGAGTCCTGCCGTTTCGTCAACCAAGTCCACTTGACCACCAACGCCGGTGGTGGATTCAGGATTGTGTTTAACGAATGGATCGGAGTCCGGATCGACGCGCGCCAGTACACCCATATCGAGCAGGTGTACCGTGAGGGCGACATCGGACTGGAGATGAAGCAGAACTTCATGATCAGTCTTGGGGCGTCTTTCTTCCTGCCGCCCCGGACTAGACCCCTCAACTAGTGTCCTGCCTTGAACTTGCTCTCTATGGAGACGTGCGCGACGGAAGATGAATGACCTCTCTCGGGTTTGTCACAATGTGCCGCGCTTGCCGTTCTCGGCTCAATTGAGGTCCACAATGATTCGACGCCTCCTACTCGTAGCTCTCCTAGCCTTCTCCTCTGCGACCCTGTTGCCCGCAGCCGCCCAGGCGCTGACCCTGGACGACGTAAAAGAGATGGCCTCCGTCGGTGTACCCGACAACATCATTGTCGCCACGGTCAACAACAGTGAGGCGGTCTTCAACCTGACCGCGCAGCAGATCATCGAGCTGAAGTCTCTTGGCATCTCTGACGCCGTGATTGAGGCGCTCCAGGGCACCTCGGGCAACGTCACCCGGACTGCGCCACCACCACGCGACGACGAGCAGCCAAGGCGCCGCGATCAGGAGCTAGAAGAGGACCGCCCCCAGGAGCGGCGACGGCAACTGGACGATGACCGAATGCGGGACGACGATGAGCCGCGTCGGCGACGACAAACTGACGAGGAGGAGGACAGCATTCTTCGTCGTCGGCGGGGAGGTGATGTCGACGATCGCGACGACGACCGTCGCAGACGAGACGACGTCTCTACGAGCCGCGTTCAGCGGACGCCCAAGGAGATCAAGTCCGCCATCGCCAACTACAAAGAGAAGAAGTACCTGACGGCTTCCCTCAAGCTGTACCGGTTGCTCGAATCGCAGAAGTACCCAGAGCACGAGGCCAAGATCAACTACTACCTGGGGGCCTCGCTCAACAAGAATGGCCTGCTCCACTCTGCCCAGTATTACTTCCAGAAAGTGGTGAAAGAGGGACCCTCAAGTGGCACCTTCTTCTCGGGTGCATTGGCCAAGATGGTGGAGATCTCGGACAAGACCAAAGACCCCATCTACCTAATCCGAACCATCGGCAAGATTCACCCGGACGATTATCCGGGCAAGGTGAAGGACGACCTCTACTACTATCAGGGAGTCCGCGACTTCGAGAAGAACGACTTCAACCGGGCCAAGCGCAACTTCGCCAAGCTGGGACGCTCCAGCACACACTTCGTCCAGGCTCGGTACTTCCTGGGCACCATCTACGCTCAACAGAAGCGGGAATCGAAGGCCTACAAGGTCTTTGGCGACATCGTCAATCGCGACTTCCGAGGAGACCCGGAGGAGATCGCAGCGGTCAAGCAGCTGTCCATCATCAACATGGCCCGCATCAACTATGCGGGGGAGAATTACACTCAGGCTGCAAAGATCTACGACTACCTGCTGCGCCTGACGAAGCACTGGCCCACAGCCACATACGAAGAGGCATGGGCCCACTTCATGGCCGAGGGCAAAGAAGCGCAAGCACTGGGCAACCTGTTGACTCTGAGCTCGCCCTTCTTCCGCAGCGTTTGGCTGCCAGAAGCCACCATTCTCGAGGCGCTGACCTTCTACAGAATTTGCGAGTACGAGACGGTCGAAGACATCCTCAACGGATTCCGGGCCAATTATGAGCCGCTCCAAACCACGATCGAAGAGATGCTGTTGCCCTACACCGAGGGCGAGAAGCCGCTGGAGAAGCTCTACGAGAGCCTCTACAGCGCCGATAGCCGCGATTTCCGCAAGCTACCGCCCGCTCTTTACCGCCGGGTAGAGAGTGACAGAAGGTTCGGCGGCCCCCACAACCGTGTCATCCAGATTCAAAAAGAGTTGGAGCGTATCAAGGGGCAAAAGGCCACCTGGCGCAACAGCGAGGTGGGCAAAGCTCTCGTCGAGTTGCTGAAGCAGCAGAAGAGAATCTATATGCGCATAGCGGGGCGGAACTTGGGGGTCGAGTTGGGCAAGGTTCGCGATCAGTTGGGCGAACTCATGGGTCAGGAAGCCCTCATTCGTTTCGAAGTTGTGTCGGGAGAATATCGAAAGTATGAGAGCCGATTCCGCAACCCGGAAGCTGCCGATGTTCAAGAGGGCATTGAGTTCGACTATGCAACCAACCCTGAGGTCGCATATTGGCCGTTCAATGACGAGTTCTGGGAGGACGAGCTCGGCTACTACGTGCGCGACGCAAAAGGCGACTGCAAGGAGTAATGAGCATGAAGCTATCTAGACGATCCTTGTCCATCCTCAGCCTGTGCCTGTGGATGGTCGGCAGCATCCTCGGTCCCTCCATCATGGGGGCATCGGATGCTGAAGCTCAGAGCCGCAAGGAGGAACGCCGAAAGAAGGTTCTGGATTACAAGGCCTACGAAAGAGAAAAGAACCGCGCCGCCTACGGCGAGCTCGCAAATCAGAAGCGACAAGAGGCCATCGTTCAGCTCAAGCAGATTCTAGGCGACCAGAAGCGCCTCCCGGCCAACACCAAGGCCGAGATGTTGATGCGTCTCGCCGAGCTGTACTTCGAGCAGAGCAAGTACGAGTACAACCGGGAGATGGATACATACGATGACTTGTACGAGAAGTGGTTCAATCTGCCGGCCGCCCAACAAAAGAGCAATCCGGAACCCCAGCCCGTAACCACTCGCTCTAAGGCCTTCACGCACAAAGCCATCGAGAACTATCGGGTCATCCTCAAGAACTACCCGAGCTTCGATCGGGTGGACGAGGCCTTGTTCTTTCTTGCCTTCATGCTGAACGACATCGGTGAAGAGAAGGAAGCGGTCGACCGGTATCAGGAATTGGTCAAGACCCACTCGGACAGCGCCTTCGTGCCTGATGCATACAACGCCATTGGCGAGTACTACTTCAACAACAACAACGCCTACAAGGCGCTGCAGAACTACAAGCGAGCGGCCCGCTTCAAGGACAGCAAGATCTACACGTTTGCTCTCTACAAGATGGGGTGGTGCTACTACAACGTGGGCGAGT
>MDTE01116641.1_pt1 | contig 30842 bp, 30 predicted proteins | sample 811231 | NCBI WGS metagenome assembly MDTE01 (sample SAMN05326651, study PRJNA326480) | marine metagenome | isolation source: seawater | place: Indian Ocean: Red Sea | collected 2010 | reverse complement strand
TTCCTTCCGCCTGAGAGACCTTGATGTAGTCTATTTGTAGAAGAGTCATCAAATCCCTAGTCGGAGGGGTACAGTATACTGGACCCTTGTACCCATATCTGAATAATACAGGCAGCATCCCTATGTGGTCTACGTGAGCATGTGTGATAACAACGGCATCGAGATTGTCTAGTGGAAGCAGCTCAGGAGCGGCAAAAAATGGCTGCACCTCATTCTGGTTGTTCGTAGGTTTAGCACCGACATCAACCAGGATCTTTGACTCGTTTGTTGTCACCAGATGCATTGCCCGTCCAACCTCCCTGTATGAACCAAGTGCAGAAACCCTTACCCAAGGCTCTCCGGGTCTCTGATGACGATAAATTCGTGTACCAAACTTCCTCAGTAGATTGCTTCTCTCTTCAGCAAGCTCCTTCCTGTATCTCCTAATGTCGTGCTGGGTCCTACTCTCTCGGGCAGGAGCCCTTTCTACCTTAACGAGCCAACCGATCTCATCACGAAGGGAGTTAATGTTAGTGCCCTTGGGCCCTACCGCAGATGCAGGGTCGTCGCACTCCAGAATCACTTCACATAGGGCAGGATCTAGCCAAACGTTTCTGACTTGGGCTTCAGGCGGGATAATTCGATTGACGGCGTCGTGTACTTCCTTCTCGTCTGAGAGTATGTCTTTGTGAGGCCTTACTACGATTCTTCTTTTGATTGACTTAGCAATCTTAACAGTAAGATTTTCCGCCCCTCCAGAGAACTCGCCCGGTGTCTTGGTGATTATCGAAATGGAACCAGCCTCTAATGAGACGTCGTAATCTATCCCTGATGGGACTAATGTCGAGACCTTCTTCTTAATTTCAGGTAGGGTCAATCTCATGGTATACCTCTAGCATCCGCGGAAGGGCCATTGTGAGGCTCTAGGCCGGGAATGCGTTCATAATGAAGAGAGAAGTTCCGTGACTTCGTCTTCAGAGAGTTGTGAATATCCTGTTTCGGGGGTGATGGATGCTAGATCCATACCATTTCCGCTTGCTGCGTCTCTTTGAGCGGACGCTAGAAGGGATTTTGCAGCTAGCGCAAGTGCCTGATCTTTACTCATGCCATTCTTAAATTGATCCTCTAGGACCCCATACATGAATGGGCTACCAGATCCAGTAGCGCAATAAACGTCAGGTATGGAACCACCAGCGGAGTCAATACTGTAGACACTTGGACCGTTATCGTCGACCCCCACAATCAAGAGTTGGACGTAATGGGGACGTCCAGAAAGGATATTTGCAGTTAGTGTAGCTGCTCCCTTAACTGTCATTGGCTGGTCACGCTTAAGCTCAAAAAGCTTCAACTCGGCTGCAAGGACACGAGATAAAGACTGAGCATGGCCAACTAGTCCTGCTGTGGTCAGCGCAATATTGTCTGAAATGCGAAAGAGCTTCTGGACTGACTTGTTTGCTATGAAGTGCCCCATCGTGGCCCTATGGTCAGCCCCCACAACAACGCCGCCTTTGTAGGTAATACCTACAGTACTGGTTCCGGTCTTTACCGCGTCTGTTGAAGCGTCCATAGAAATCACCGGCGGAGTGGCCGAGTAAATATTTGTCAAAATCGACCCCTTATCAATGCGACGGGGATTAGGCCTGCATCTTATTAGATTGATAATAGCATATTGAGCCCCGACATGTAGAAGATATCAAGGTGCTAATGTGCCCCCAACAATCGTGAGTAGCTCAGATGAGGGGCCAAAGTGGGTAGACATGCCTAGTGTATCCAAACACGGAATTGGAGTTCTAGAGGCGGGTGAGTCGTACCATGACTTAGGCATGAAATACCCTGATGCACCCGTCCCGAGAGACAGTTCCGATGTAATCGTCCACAGGGGAGTGCTCGACGACGTTACTGGAATAACTCAGCTGATGGATTGGGTAGCAGATGGGGATATTGTGGTCGTAGAAATGACGGGCCTGATGTCCCGTGACATGGAATTACGTATCGCAGTCGGGAAAATTCAGGATTTCGTAGAGGGCGACATGAGCGGTCAACTAGTAAGGCTTGGAAATTCTAGGCTCCTCCTCCTACCCCCAAGTTTTGAGAGTGTTAGAGTTCAGTGAGAGTATATGCAGAGCAGGATTGAGATCCCCTGTGCTCATTGCGGAGCCGAAGGTTCCCTGACGATGCTCGCCCTCTCGTCAGAAATACCATATTTCGGCGAGCACACACAAATAACCATACTCTGCGATGACTGTGGATGGAAGCACACAGATTTCATTCCATGTGAAGGAATGAAGCCTGGTTACTGGTCTATAGAACTAGACTCCATTGACAAACTCATTTCAAGAGTCGTTAGGTCTTCATCTTGCACAATACGAATTCCACAATTGGATCTAGAAGTCACCCCTGGTGGTTCATCTAGCGGATTTATTTCAAATATCGAGGGGGTAATAAATAGGTTCGAAAACGTAGTGGGGACAATAATCAGGGGCACCTCGGACTCAGATGAGTTGATTCGTAAGGCAAACCAGATACTGGAAGATCTCGACATAGCAAAGTCCGGGCAAAGTGATTTCCATATTGTCCTCCTTGACCCCAGAGGAAGGAGCCAGATTATTCACGATGAAGCCGAGTCTAGAGAATTGACGAAAGAGGAATTGGCTGAGCTAGATACTGGTCCCGATTTGCCCGTTTTCAGCAACTAGATTGAATCGTTTGCGATGAACTCGCCCAACCTGTCTTCCCACTGGTCCCTCTTTTCCTTCAGATCTGTCAGCCACTCAGATGCACGGTCTATGCATATCTGCTTCACTTGTCCTGCAAGCAGCCTCCCACTCTGGTACTCTTTCTTCACCTCTTCTAGAGCATTATCGTCCTTCTCAAAGAAGAACTGGAGGTACTGAAAAGCTACGTCTCTTGAAACGTCCCCTCCTAGCCTTCTGTGCTCCTCAACCGTAGGCTGTCCACCGCTGAACGCCCTCTTGACCTTCCTACTCATCTCTTCTATACTGTCATCCATGAAAATAGTGGTCTCAGGCTTTGAAGAGGACATTTTGTCCCCGGTCATTCCTACTGCAAATCTATGATATGTCGAGCAAGGGGGCATCAGCCCCATCCCACCCAATTTCCTCTCTATAGCAAGCATGGCCATTCTGAATCGTGGCCTGTCATCTGCCGTGGCGGCTGGAACTTCCAAAGTCCCATGTTTTGGATTGGCCTTAATGTCAGAGAACCCAAGGTCGGCTACTGCTTTCTCGAGCTCAGTAAATAGCGTCATCCTAGAGCCCATATGCACCTTTCCACCATCGGATACTCCGAACTGAGACATGTTACCTTCCTGCAGAGAAAGTGCTACGGTGAGCCCGCCGTCCTTTCTTGCCTTTACATTGAACCAGTTCGTCTTTTGGACGATGTCTCTAGTTAGCCTCAAGTGAGGATCTTGGTCAACACCAACGGGGACAACTATGGGGCGAAGACCTCCATATTCGTCCAACTGAGGGTGAATAATGTCTCCCACCTGTACCAACGGTGCCTGAACGTGAGCTAGGTTTGTCTCCCCATGGAACCCGTATATCGATTCGAACTCTGAAAGGTTCGTCCTGCGCCCTAACGTGAATGCTAGACGCTGAACGGCAGGACGTGAGCTCTGAAAGTATACATTGGTGTTGTCCGGGTCCAATCCGAGTGCAGCGTAGTTGTGCACGTACTCGTTTATGGCCGTCTTCCTCCCCTCCGATAGAGAGGTCCCTCGTGTTGCAAGGGCCTCTAAATCTGCTACAGTTACGGTGATATCCCCCCCTTGCTCCTGGAACCACCTAACTTGGTCAATTACCATGCTATGCCCGAGGTGCATCCGACCACTAGGCATCAAACCGGTTAGTACGCCGAAAGGATCAGATCTAGTCATGCAGCCAACAGCGACATCTAGGTCCCTATGTGCGAATACTATTCCCCTTCGATGGAGCATTCCTGGGTTTGGAAGAGTGCTCGGATCAACAGATGATAGCCCGAACTGATCCACAATCCTAGCATAGTCCGTTGACTGGTCCGAGGACCATGGGTCTATCCTGCCGTCATTTGCCATGTTTTGCCGCCATTAATGCACCCAATCAAACCATCGATAGATTTCAACGAAATATTGCTGGACCGTCAGTCCGATTAAGGAGGCCGCATACGGAGCGTCATGTCTGCCGTACACTGTTTTGGAGTTGGTCTGGTAGGGTCATACGTAGCCAAGAAGATTGCAGAATCTGGTCACGAGGTACATGCATACGATCCACAGCCTCACAGAGTGATGGGGATGCCCGGAATTATTGTACACCACTTGGAACCCGATGAAGACCCGATTGATGTTTTGTCAGAGAAAGTAACCCATGAAGACGACTTCAAGTTCGATAGGAACGAGGACATCGTAGTGAATATGCTTCCGGGGGACATTGGTCACGCTAGCACAACAATTCTAGCAGAATACCCATGGAGGACTGTAGACCTAAGTTTCAGTGAGTTCACCCCAGACAGAGACGCTGACAAGGCCCTAGAATATGGGGCATCAATTCTATGGGATACAGGTATCGCTCCCGGACTTTCGAATATGCTCCTTTCGGAGTCTTACCGGGTGATGGGGCCGCTCAATTTCGGCCATGTACGCGTTGGTGGAAACCCTACAGGACCAACATCCGGTTGGAACTACATGGCCCCATTCTCACCCATCGATGTAGTTGCCGAATATACGAGGCCTGCGAGGGTTGTGAGGGATTCTCAGCTCGTAACCCTGCCAGCTCTATCGGAGAGGCACATGATTCACGTGGATGACAAGGGGGAGATGGAGGCCTTCCTAACTGACGGACTCAGGAGCGTTCTGAATTCTATTCCCGCGATTGAGCTTTCTGAGTATACTGTCAGGTGGCCAGGCCACATCCAGAGATTCATTGATGAGCGTGATTCCGGTACGATCGACGAAGAATTGCTGGCCATAGAGTGGCAGTATGATCACAAAATGCCCGAGTTTACTTGGATGCAAGTCGTTGCAGAAGGAAGAGACGGCACCCAGATGTCATGGACTGTAGAGGATCACGGAGGTGAAGACGGTCACTCCATGGCCAGGTGCACAGGATTGGTGACTGTATGCTGTATCGAAGAGTGGCTCAGAGACCCACAAATGCTCCCACCTGGGGTGCATGCCCCTGAGTCACTCTCTTCGGCGGTTTTATCGAGAATATTGCAAAGGATGGCTGACGAAGGAGTGGATATTGTAGGGCCTGTCATCACTCCTCCTGATGAGTGAATTTCATGGCCTGGTCGCTCCTTAATAGATACGAAATTGATACCGGTACTGCTACTAAAACAGATACTGCAACAGTTGGAATGACCCAACCTACACCGTCTTTTGCTGGCCTCTCCACCAGCCATGTAAATACAAGGTCAGAATCCTGAAAATCCGAACTCCATCTGAATAGATTGGAAGTATGGTGGCCTACGACCGTTACCCCATGATGTAGCCCATTGAATGTAGCAAGCGGGTAGTATGGTGCTGAATCGCTGATAATGTCCAGCTCAATTGTAACAGATGTGCCCGGGGGCTGGGTGAGGATTATGCCGTCGGACGTCTTCCTCCACCCATGAGTCAATTTTCTTACATCCGAGTCTAATTCGGGATACTCCTCGCCGGAGGAGCCAGCTACAGATATTACTGATCCGTTGATTTCAATAAAGATCGTTCCTGGAACGGACCATATGTCTGTGGAGCTAGAAACTGATGTCAATGTTGATCCTTCCATAGTTATGTTAGTGGAGAATCCAGAGACCTGGTGAAGGTGCCACTCCGCCCACGTGGTGAACCATACATCCTGATCCTCCAGCCATGCTATGACATCCGTGTCCTCCCTAACCCTGAGATCGTCTATCCTCGCCCTCCAGTAAATGCTGACGAGTGAGTGCTCTTCGGCGGACTCTAGCAGCTCCTTGTCGGCAACCCCCTTCTCAAGGCTCGCGCCATTCGTATGAAAGGATACGAGCCCGTCGGGAACGTCCCCCTGATTGTCCCCTACAATCAGGAATCCCGATTCGAGCATTGCGTCGGCCGTGCCCTGATCCAAAACGTCCCCAGTTAAACCAAATGTGAGGGGTTCATCGCCCCACCTTGAAGCATCTGTAAGTCTCATTAGGTAATCCCTACAAGACTCGATAACCCAGTTTTCGCTGATTGTGCTTATCCCTTCGAAACCATGACAGCCGAATTCGTCCCCGTTTTCTAGACGCTCTGGTCCTATTACATTTGAAAGCCATGTGTCTGTCTCCCACTCACCGATTACAGGTGGTGCCAACAACGGGATACCGAGCAGAGTGGCCATGGCTAGGGCAAACCATCTGCCTGCCATGACTTTCAAAAATGGCGATGTCTATTCAACGTTTCAACTGGAAAGTATGAAACAGACATCTAGTCACGAATGTATGTGGCGTTGTCCGCTAGATCACTTGAATTCATTTCCTCCTCAGTTGGCTTGCAAGGAACTGGAGAGATTTTCAAGACGCCCCCACTATACTGTTTCCTAGAAAGATACGTGCCAGCATTGTTGAGGAGCCTGACAAACGTGCATATTATGGGGGCAAACAAGGTCCCTGTTAGCGGTCCAGCGATATTCTGCGGTAATCACCTTTCAAACCTTGACCCATTCATCAAGATCCTAGCGGCCCGGAGACCAATTCACTTCATGGCAAAGGAGGGTCATTTCCAGAAACAGCCCAACAGATTCGTGATGATTTCCACAGGCCAGATTGAGACTTTCAGAGAAACAGGAGGTAAGGACGCCCTTGCAAGAGCAGTAGATGTTATCCTCCAGGGCGGATGCCTAGGTATTTTCCCAGAGGGAACTAGATCAAGAAGGACTGAAGCCCCATTCCTACAACCTGGAAAGACTGGATTCGCGAGGCTAGCTGCAAAATTCCCAAACGTTCCCGTGGTTCCAATCACCCTTAGTCTCGGTGCAAGGGAGTTCATGCCACCTGGGTCAAAGCTTCCTAGGCCATGGAAGAAGATAGTGGCAATCGTAGACGATCCGATAACATTCGCTGAGTGGGCTTCAAACGAGAATGGGGGTTCCATTGACGATGATTACGTGGATTCACTAGTTGAAATGGACGATGATAGCATTGGAGTCGAGTTGCGCAAGCTTTACCGCAGATTTTCCGATCAACTCATCGAAACTCTGCGCCATAGGGGGGCACCTTAGCAACGCATCCTTGATGGACTACCTTCTCACAGCATAGAGGGCCCATGCAGCAATATCTCGATTTCCTAAGGCGAATCCTTGCCGAAGGCGAACAGAAAGGGGACAGGACGGGGACCGGTACCATCTCTGTTTTCGGTCACCAGATGAGGTTCGATATCTCAGAGGGGTTCCCCGCGGTAACTACCAAGAAGGTTCACTGGCCGAGTGTTGTCCACGAGTTGCTATGGTTCCTCTCCGGAGATACTAACGTTGGTTACCTCCAGGAGAACAATGTAAGGATCTGGAACGAGTGGGCTGATGAAGAAGGCAACCTTGGTCCTGTCTATGGGAAGCAATGGAGAAAGTGGGAGTCATCAGACGGACGCGTGATTGACCAGATCGACTCCGCAATCGAGATGATTGTCAACAACCCAAAGAGTCGAAGGATAATCGTATCAGCCTGGAATGTGGCGGAGCTCGATGACATGGCCCTCATGCCCTGCCATGCATTCTTCCAGTTCTACGTCAATGGCGGAAGGCTTTCATGCCAACTTTACCAGAGGAGCGCGGATGCATTCCTTGGGGTCCCATTCAACATATCATCATACAGCCTCCTAACATGCATGATGGCACAGGTTTGTGGCCTAGAGCCTGGGGAGTTCGTGTGGACAGGGGGCGACTGTCACCTATACCAAAATCACCTAGACCAGGCCAGGCTTCAGATTTCGAGGACCCCCCTAGAACTCCCAGTTCTTCGACTCGACCCCTCTGTTAAATCGATTGACGAATTCCGATACGAGCATATCTCGATAGATGACTACAACCACCACCCTCACATTTCAGCGCCGATCTCGGTATAGTGATAACATGAAGATCGCAATGATCGTTGCTATGGACGAGGACGGGTGCATCGGCAGGGGCAACGTCCTGCCATGGAGGCTGACTAGTGATATGGCTCGATTCAAGACCCTGACAGAGGCTGACGGATTCAACTCTGTCATAATGGGGAGGAGGACGTGGGATTCCCTTCCAGATGCTTTCAGACCCCTACCAGAGAGGGTGAACATCGTGATGTCCAGAGACACGGAGTGGACCGACGATGGGGCTATCACGGCCTTGTACGTGGGGCGTGCAATCGAGATAGCATTCGCCGAGGGTAGTGAAGAGTGCTGGATAATTGGTGGAGCCCAGATATACGAGATGTTCCTGGACAGGGTTGGTGAGATCCATGTCACCGAGGTACACACCAATGGTAGTGGAGACGTCTATTTCCCCGAATGGGACAGGAACGGTTGGACCCAGAGTGTAATTGATTCTATGGAGCCGAACGATGATAACGAGTTTGGATATACCTACTCTGTATGGACCAAGGATTGATTTGTAATATTTCATCCGGCATGCCATGAGAGCATGGATGATAATCTCCCTACTTGTTGTTCCAAGCCTGATTGCAGGATGTACAGATTCAGAAATTGAATCGGCAGATGAGGCACTCGGTTGCACCTACTCTGATGCTATCAACTACAACTCATCATCACTTGTTGACGATGGATCTTGCATATATCCGGACCCTCCTGATACAGTAATGGGGTGCACGTATACTGATGCTCTAAACCACAACCCATCTGCTACAGAGGACGACGGCTCATGCAGGTACCCAGTAGTTGACGACCCGGTGCCCGGATGCACTTACTCTAATGCACACAACTACGAGATGAACGCCACCGAAGACGATGGCTCGTGCGTATACGACAAAGACGGAGATGGCATTATCGATGACTTCGAAGAGGGTGGTTGTACAGATGTCGATGCGAACAACTACAACTCATCTTCAACGGACGATGACGGCTCATGTGACTACGACGAGGACGAAGATGGAGTATACGATTGGGCAGAAAAGGAGGGATGTGTGGATGCGAATGCAACCAATTACGATCCGAGCGCCACAGAAAGCAACCATACAATGTGCCAATACCCTTACGTAATTACTGTTGAAGATTTGGAGGCCTTATTAGATGACCCGGAGCATGGGTTGGATACGTTTCTTGAAGGCCTCGGAAACGTGACTGCTTTCATCAGAGTAGTTGAAGTCATGGAAAGTAATGAAGAAGAAGGACTGGATGGTGAAACCAATGCCAATACGACAGCATTAGAGATCATCATGGGGCACGACCCCATAAACGAGATCGTGTACCGAAGCTGGGCCTTTAGATTCATGGGGGACATTTCCTTAGAGCAAACTACTGTTCAGGGCCCGGATGGGATAAACTACCGGATTGGTAGCTCTGGTTCGGGGTCTTGGTACTATGCTAGGGATGAGGTCTACCAGTACGTGAACCCATTCATAGAAGAGGAGGGGGGCGACGATGGTGGGACCTCAGAGGACGATGATGAAGAAGAAGGGTCCCTCTGCGACGATTTCTTCGATAATGACCCATTCAATTGGACAGACAATTGGACACTATCACACGATAATGGAGTCAATACTGCCGAAGGAAGAAACGAGACACTAGGAATGGATACTAGACTAGAATTTGTAGGAAACCCACCACACCTGAGTCATTTCGAAATTGCGCAAATCAGCGGCATGGCTAGGTGCTCTATGGAGATATTAGATTCCTCGCTGATCGATATTGCAATTGACACCGGGCTCCCAAGAACCTCGATGACCATGATGGAAGAGAACGAGGTCGTGGAGGAGTCAGGCAGCACGAAGACCTGGTCGGCCGATCTCTCAGACGAGCACTTCGAGGAAGTGAGCCTTACTGAGATAGAGATTTGGGTGACCTATACTGAAGGTAATGATGAGGGAGACGAAGTAACCCATATTGTTGAAATCATGAAGCTCAGCGAGCAAACGTCCACCCACACGGACCAGTGCTACCAATGGACGCTTTCTTGGGCCGACAACGACAACGACGGGTACACCTCCGCTGGGGACGCATATTCTGTAACCAGGACTGATAGGGTAATCGACCCCTGCTCCGACGATGACGAGTACAGGAACAAGGACTTCCAGATTATGTTCTACGACTTGTGGGCTGACATGCCTACTGGTGGGGTGTTCACACCTGGATTCGGCTACATCGTAGCGATCATGGCACTTTTGGCCTCATCGATGATTACGGGAAGGCGAGATTTATTTTGATCGGATCCAGACTACCTGACCCTAGACCCAGAAGAGACCTTGCCCTCGGTTGTCAGTACCTTGACACCGCCCTCACCGTCATCTGCAGCTAGGATCATTCCCTCGGACATCACTCCCCTGAGCTTCCTAGGCTCGAGGTTGGCAACGAAGACAACGTCCAATCCCTCCAATTCCGATGCCTCGTAATGGCCCTTCAGCCCTGCGCATACAGTTCTGGTAGAGCCGTCGCCTTCGTCTATGGTGATCACGAATAGCTTGTCGGCGTTGGGGTGGTCCTCGACGGACACGACCCTCCCAGTCCTCATCTCAACTTTCATGAAGTCCTCGAAGTCGATGTACCCGCCCCCGTCATCGGGACTGGTATCATCATCATTGTCCTTACTGTCTGCAAGAGATGACTCGCGAGCAAGAATCTCATCGAGATCGAGCCTCGAGAATAGGGGCTCAGGCTTTTCTGGGTTCCACGAAAGATCTGATTCTACGTCAATAGAATCTTCCCAGAGGACGTGGTCTATGTCTGACTGGATTCCCATCATCCTCCAGAGCCTGTCTGAGGAGAAGGGGATGAATGGGCGCATGCAAACCGCAAGGCATCCACAGATCCTCCATGATAGCGCCAACGATGATAGCGATTTCGTCCTATCATCGGACTCATCCTCGTCGAGGTACTTCCAGGGTGCAGCGTTCTGTAGAATCGAGTTGCCGATTTGGGCAATTCCCATGATGCTCCTGAGAGCCTCCTTGAACCTCTGCTTCTCCATCGAATCTATCGCACTAGAGATTAATTCCTTGACCTGGTCTATGGTTTCGCCATGATTACTGGGGGAGTCGTATTGAGAAAGGGGGTTTTCGAATTGTGAGTCAAGACGGTGCACGAGAGTCATGACCCTGTGAACAAAGTTGCCGTACGTACCGATCAGCTCGTTGTTTACTCTGTCAACGTATTCGTCCCACCTGAAGTCGGTATCGTGAGTCTCTGGCATGTTAATTGACAGGTAGTACCTTAGCGCGTCAGCATCGTACTGCTCCAGGTAGGAAGGGAGCCAGACGGCATGCCTCCTGCTCTTGCTGAACTGACCGCCCTGTAGCATCAGGTACTCGTTTGCTGAGACGTTTTCTTCCAGAACTAGGTCGCCTATCCCTGGCCTGTGAGAGACTGATGATGAGTGTGATGCATTTAGGCCCATAATGATGGCAGGCCAGATTATGGTGTGGAATGGGATGTTGTCCTTGCCCATGAAATAGATGTGTTTCGGAGACTCACCGTTGTCAGAAACCTTCCACCACCTCTCCCATGCTGCATCACCGTCAGGATGGCCTGCATTGGATGCATACCTAGATGCCCAAATCCTAGCGCATGTGTAGTAACCCTGTACCGCCTCAAACCAGACATACACCCTCTTGGAATCCCACTCTTCACCTTCCAGGGGGATAGTGATCCCCCATTCGATGTCCCTTGTAACAGCACGTGGTCGAAGTCCCATATCCAGCCAGTTCTTCGTCATGGCCCTAACGTTGGGCTTCCAGACACTATGCCTCTCAGATGCATGCTTCTCAAGGGCATCCTGGAAGTCGTTTAGCCGAAGGAAGAAGTGGTCGGTGTCACGAACCTCAATTCCAGAATCATGGTTGATCTTGGATCGGGGATTGACCAGCTCGTGTGCCTCGTATGTCGCACCGCATGAGTCGCACTGATCCCCACGAGCGCCCTCAGATGAGCATTCGGGGCACTCTCCCTCTACGTACCTGTCCGGCAGGAACCTGACGAGGCCGTCGGGGCTGACAGAGCAGTACTGCTGCATTGTCTTACGCTCAAGGAATTTCGAGTCGAGTAGTTTAGTGAATACCTCTCGAACGATCTCCTTATGCATCTCGTCTGATGTCCTGTTGTACAGGGCACCTCCGAACTCGATGCCCCTGGGATCTACAGGTTGTACCCAAGAGCACCCTAAGTCTGCTAGTGCCTTCGAATTTATCTCATGGAACTTGTCCACAACCTCTTGAGGATGAACTCCCATCTCCTCAGCAGTAATGGTAATCGGTGTGCCGTGCTCGTCAGAACCGCTGCACATCAATACCCTCCTCCCACGGGCTCGCTCATACCGGTACTGGATGTCGGCCGGTAGGCTGTTTCCAGCCACGTGACCTAGGTGCAATGGCCCATTTGCATATGGCCATGCCATGAAAATCGCGACGTACTCCATGATATGTTCCCCTCATCGCGTCAAGTTAGATATTTATGTCATGTTCGCCCGCGAGAGGCTGGAGCCAATCGCTGTGGAGATTCTTTCTGGAGTTTTCTCACGTTCCCCATCGGACTCAGAGGGGCATCAAAATTGACTGATTACACCTTGATGATTGCCTACGCGGTTCTGGCTTTGGGTGCATCGTTTCTGTGCAGCATTCTGGAGGCGGTTTTGTTATCGACGTCTCATGGGCATATAGTAGCACTAAAAGACACGCATAGTAAGGTCAGCGCAACTTGGTCGAACTGGAAAGAGGATCCTGAGGGCCCACTAACAGCGATTCTTACTCTAAACACAATTGCCCACACAGTTGGGGCCTTGGGTGTAGGGTCAGAAGTAGAGAATAATTTCGAGGGGGAGTATGTTATTGCTGGTTCAGCGGCCATACTAACAATCGCCATACTGCTCCTAAGCGAGATACTTCCCAAGACCATCGGCGCTCTCTATTGGAGGAAGCTGACAGTACCCTCATACCACGTTCTGAATGGGCTCATGTGGATGCTATGGCCCATAGTCAAGATGATTGAGCTGATGAGGGCCCCATTTCCACAAGTAGAGACCGAGACAGTAACGAGAGACGAGCTTTCGGTACTGGCAGATATAGCAGAGGAATCCGACGTGATTGAGGAGGACGAGGAGGCTGTGATTCAGAACCTGCTTAAGCTCAGGGAAATGCAGGTGAGTGCCATAATGACGCCTAGGGTGGTCATGACCACAGTCAATGAGTCTGAGACGGTCAGAGAGGTGGTTGATAGAATCCCAATAATGATTCATGGCAGGATGCCAGTTTACTCGGACAACGTTGACGAGATGACTGGCCTGGTACTCAGGAGCGAGATTCTAAGAAGAGCCGCTGACGACGACTTCGAAGCTACAATGGGTGACCTCTGCAGGGAACTCGTCACATGCACAGTTGACACCTCTGTCGACAAGGCTCTGGACATACTACTTGAGAGAAAGGAGCAGCTTCTGGTTGCCAAGGACCAGTTCGGAGGAACCGCTGGAATTGTCACAATGGAGGACATTATTGAGACTCTACTTGGAGTAGAAATCGTTGACGAGTCGGACCAAGACGCAATAGACGATGGCGTACTACACGAGGACATGAGGGAACTGGCAAAGATCAGATACGATTCCGATGTTGAGGAATGAGTGTATTCTCGCGCCTATTCAGAAGCATCGGGGGAGTCTTCTTCTTTCTCCTTGAACCATCCCTGTGAGTCCGAGTAATCTCCTAGTTGCTCCAACCTCTTCAGCCATCCCTTGGCTTCAGCTGTCTTGGTAGTCCTGACCATCCACACGCCCCCGTATAGCGTGTCCCATAGTCCCAGATCGTCCTTCTTGAACCGGTAGAACAAGTAGTCCAGGAAAGGCGGTATCACCATAACAAGACCGAAGGCAAGCAATACCTGTCCTTTTGTCTCCCCGAGACCGGTTGAAGTCGCAGTAAGGAGGAGCATTATGCCAATAAGGACTAGCGGGAAGGTGAGTCCCTTGAAGAGAAGATACGACTGATGGGGCCTTTCCGACTTTGAGTTAACGTATGTTGTCCTGCTAATCCAGTTGCCTACTGTCCTGCCCGTACTGTAGGGCATGAATCCTAGATTGAACCCTATCAGCAAAAGTCCTAGCACTACGAAGTATGTTGGGTCGAAGTAGGAACCCCATGCGCTTACGACGACAAGGGGGACGCACCAACCCCACGATACCGCGAAGTCTGAGAGCCTCCTAACTGCGATCTGGCCTTTTGTTCCGGCCTCGAATCCTGCAGGCAGCTCCTTTGGTGCCCTCGTCCTCCTCTGCTTGGATTTCTTCTGTCGCCTTTCCTTCCTCCTGGATTTCTTGGGCTTTACTGGCTCTGGAGCTACTGGCTCTGGATCTGCGACAGTCAAGGGCTCTGGTGCCGCCACTTCAGGGGGTTTCTGGGAGTCTATTTGTCCTGCCTTCTCTAGAAGCCCCATATCAACCACCGTACCTCTCAGCTATTTGCTTGTAGAGATCGAAGTCCTGGGACTCTGTGAAGCTCTTCATCACTGGATCTGGCAAGTCGACAAGCAGTTCATTAACCATCTTGAAGAACACGCCCCTAGTTTCTAGTTCGGTTGCCTCTGGGCTCTCACCGACTTCCTTGAACATCTCGAATCCCTCCGATTCAATGAATACGTTTGCCTTATCATCAGGGAGCTCACCCAACAATCCGTTCACGACAGTAAAGAAGTGGGAGAAGTCCTCATCTCGACTCCTGAAGCTCTGAATGATTCCGTTAACGAACTCGTCGAAGTCCAGAGTTCCGGAGTTGTCAGAGTCGGCTTTCTCGAAGAATGACTTCATCGAGTCGATGTCGAGCTCGTCAATCTTGTCCACGGACACGCCAGTCTTCATTGCCACCCTTTTCACGAAGTCGGCGTCGTCCATAGCCTCCATGAACTCATTGAGGGACATTTCCGTATTGCTAGGTGATGAAATGAGCTCAACTGTTGGCTTTATGGATGTGAGATCCTCCTGCTCCTTCTTCCTCAATACGATTATCTCCCTGTCCAAGTCTGAGCCGAACCTGTCAGCATACCTGTCCATCAGGCTGTCGCCCTTGCCCGAAGAAATCCTGTTAATCCTGTTGTATATGTTGTCCCTTGAGCTTCCTGCAATGGAAGGGTCTGTACTCTTTCTCCTGTCCCAAACTGACTTGAAGTCATTAGGGGAGTCCGAATTATCGAGTTTAGTTGACGGGGACAATGAGCCTGCTGCGTCTAGTAAATCTGAATCGCTAGCGGATTCCGGAGAGAAGCCAAACTGCGGTGAAGCTATCTCGGGTGGTGGTAGATTGAATTCAGGTGGTGGAAGGTCAATCTCCGAAGGAGGGACGAGGATTCCTGGAGGAGGGGGTGGTAGTGGTTTATCATCCTCATCTGAGACTGAATCTTGTTCGTCAAGCGGGTCAATCACGCATAGGTTCCGTAGTCCACCACTATTCAATATTCTGTGGCTTCGTAAACAAGATGATTCGATTATACCCGGATTTTGCAATATCGGGCTATTTTACGATCTCGGCCCACCCCTTTAGGCACAGAAACATAGCCATTGACTCGTCGACTTCGATTTCATCGCCAACAGAAGGATCTAGCCTGACGCCCGAAATCTCGGCCGTTACGTCTTCGGCCGTAATTCTTACCCTGGAATTTCCACCTTTGAATACGACTGCCTCATTTAGCGGATCGAACGGCCTACTACCCTCAGGATCTAGCCTCTCGAGAGGGAATTCAGTGACCCTGAGTCCAGATTTCCCGTGAAGACTGCCGACCCACCTGATTACGCGCTTGGTATCAACGGTTACAGCTTCGTCGGTCTCTCCAGCACTTCCCATTACTACGGAAGAGTCCCCCTTCACTAGTTCCCAAAACATGGGTGTGCATACATCACCGAATACCGTAAGTGTTTGGTCCTCTCTGAGCCTAGAAATCCTATCTTCCGAAGTGGCCAGATTCGCCAATTCCTGAATTTTTGGTTTGCTTGAGGATTTTAGTTTGGTAGAAGGCGACTTCGCGCGCGACCGAAGAATGTCGTGGTATCTGGCCAGAATCTGCTTCCCATTTTTATCGCCCTGATTTATTTCCCTAAGGCCCTGGATTACTGTGTCCATACCATTCATAGCTCTAGCCCCCCAACCAATATTGTGTCCAGTAAGTACTGATTGGACATCAATTCCCTCTCCCCTGATGTAGTTGACAATCTCCCTCCTAGCATTGGAGTCGATTTGCAGAAGTTTTGGATCCCTAACGTGTATGTGGAACCCCCTGTGTCCAGAAAATGTGGTTTGTGTGTGCTCCGGTTTAAATCCGAACTCGGGCTCTAGGAACTCATTCCAAAGCCTCCATGCTTGTTCCTGTATGACTTCAATCATGCCAGGGAAATCGTTGTCGGAAATACCTGGCAGGTGATCGCCGTCCAAATCGAATATTAGGTCAGCTCCGAGCCAACCCTTTTCGGACATTTTCCTGTTTGATGGATCCTCGTAATAGGCCGTACTATGAAAACAAGAGTGCGGTGCTCTGCTCCTTAGGTATGAATGTAGCGAACCCCTGTCAGAAAAGTTTCGGTGCCTATCAGGATATCCCCCTCCCCAAGGGATGAACATCCACTCCCTATTTCTTAGCCTTGGAGGGGCCCAGAGTGATTCGGTAGAGACGGAGTCGTAGTATTCCGAGAACCTCAGAGCGAACCTGCTCCAGCCTTCCGCCATGAGCCATCAAGATAGAGGGGGGAAATAAGGTTTCAATTAGCTGAGTTTCAGTCCACCGACTTCTTTTCCATCGGTGGATGGGTTGGCCCCAGTCGCCTCAATGTAGGCCTCCCAGCAAACGTACTCATTGTCTAATACTATCGCCTCCGAGAACTTCAACGCCTTTCCAGTAATGGCGCATACTGGCCCTAGTTGCCCAGATGCGGTCGAGAGCTTATCTGGGTCTGGCATGAATTGGCCAATTTGGAAGTGCACTTCATTATTGCGTGGCAGGAATCTGGAAGCAAATGCATTTCAACTAATGTTCCGCCGTAAGTACGTGAATGACACCGATATGAAGATCAGGGTTGGTCACTCTCCTGACCCAGATGACGCGTTCATGTTCTATGCTTTGACCACGGGGGCAATAGATACCCCTGGAAGGGTTTACGAACATGTGCTGGTAGACATTGACACTCTGAACCGAGAGGCTAGGAGAGGGACATACGAAGTATCAGCAGTAAGCATCCGTTCATTCCCAGAGATTTCCGAGTCATACTATCTAATGAACTGTGGAGCATCAATGGGTGAGGGGTACGGCCCCATCGTTGTTTCAAATTCTAAGATGAGCATCGAAGAGGCGAGAGGCTGTGAAATCGCAGTTCCCGGTAACAGCACTAGTTCATACATGGCTCTGGTCATGGCTTTGGGTGATGTGGCAACAATAGAGGTACCGTTCGATAGGATACTCCCAGGAGTCATTAGTGGGGAGTATGATGCTGGCGTAATCATTCACGAGGGTCAGCTAACTTGGAATATCGAGGGCGCTAACCTGGTTGTTGATCTTGGGGTTTGGTGGAATGATGATACTAGCCTACCACTACCCCTCGGTGGCAATGTAGTGAGGAAGGACCTAGGGGGCGAAATGTGCGATCTGATTTCAAGTGATATTAGGGATAGTATCCAGTACGCACTTACCAACCCCGAATTGGCATTAGAATTTGCGAGACAATGGGGAAGAGGAATAGATGAGGGCACCAACGAGGAATTTGTAAGAATGTACGTAAATGAACGAACGTTAGACTATGGGCCGGAAGGTCGGGAAGCGGTAAGAATTTTCCTAGAAAGGGGAAAGGAAATAGGACTGGTTAGGGCAGACTTCGACCCGAGGTCAATGTATTTCATTGGAGCTGACAGAGATGAGTGATAAGAGACCCGAAGTCAGCGAGTTCGGTTCGGTAGACCCTGCCCCCGCTAGTGACAATTCGGAGGTGAGGAGCCTAGGGGAGGCCCTATGTAACGAAGAGGAAAGGATGTTCCAGAGGATGAGGGCACTATTCGCCCTAAGGAATATCGGTGGCAAAGATGCAGTAGACTATCTGGCTAAGGCATTCAGCTCGTCATCTGCACTACTCAAGCACGAGATTGCATACGTTTTGGGTCAGATGCAGGACGATCACGCAGTACCCCACCTGATAGATAGGCTAGAGGACCACAACGAGGACGTGATGGTCAGGCATGAGGCGGCTGAGGCTCTAGGAGCTATTGGCAACAGAGTAGCAATGTCTACTCTTGAGAAGTTCGTCGATGACGATCAAGTAGTTATTGCTGAGTCTTGTGAGGTTGCTATCGATTTACTTAATTGGGTTTCAAGCGACAATCTCGATTATGCAGATTGATTGCCGATCCAAGCAATCTCGGAGTCCGAACCGCATACGTCCTTCAGAAAAGCCTCAAGACCATTTATGGAGTCTGCATCAAGAATGTTACTGACTTCATCTTCGAAGTAGGCAGAAACTCTCTCTGAGGGCAGGCCAATCTTCAGGGAAGCTGTGGAAATAACAGACTTCCTGACCTGTTCATCCTCCAAGAACGAAGAGTACTGTTCTAGCATCGCTTCTCGGGCATCGTTGACTAAACTGTATTGTGAATCTCTCCGTGCTGCGAATACGCCGAAAACCATTGGAAATCCAGTAATTTCCGTCCACTCTCTTGCCAAATCCATTAGCGCTAACGACGGAGCAGAGCTCGCAGCGGATATTGCCCTGTCACCAATAATCAATGCACCGTCACACTCTTCGAGCATGGAGTCTAAATCTGGACCCATCTCTACGAATTTGGGGTCTAAGCCCCTTTGTCCCATAATCCACCTTAGCAGCATGGACGATGTGGATGAATCGGAGGGCAGAGCGATGTCCCGCATCGAATCTATCGGTCTGTTCCCGAACAATATAACAGACCCAACTTTCTCCCTGCCTACGATGCCGATATCTGATAGTAGGACCAGTTCGTCTTGTTGATTTGCGTAGTCGGCAGTTGGAATTGGTGCTGTAATGCAATCCCTTCGAATAAGATGGCCAGTCAGCCATGATGGAGGTGCAGAAAGTACGTCCCATGGTTCTTCGATCGAATGGAATATTGGATCGCAGTTGATGAACGAGACCCTCCCTAGAACCCGTTCCCAGGACATTCTACTCACTGTCCGGAGACTGGAAGGCTCAGAGCTTGCCTCGTGGGTTGGAAGCTGTTTGTGTTGAATGATGAGTATGTGGAGTTCCTCTTAATAGGAGTCAAGCCGGACGACTCGACAAGTTGGGATAATCGATGGCTATCGTAGTCAACCCTGGTATTGCTTCCCGCCTCATGCATTATTTCCTCGTGGCCAACCGTTCCGTCGATGTCGTCAGCCCCAGAATTTATCGCTACTGCAGATAGATGGTCTCCGATATTCATCCTATAGGCCTTGATGTGGGGGATGTTGTCAAGCATTATCCTGGATATGGCAATTACTCTAATCACCTCGCTTGGTGATGCTATCTTTGCCTCAGGAAGTCTAGTGTTGTCCTTTAGAAACGGGTAAGGCACGAAACACTGGAAACCGTGTGACGAGTCTTGCTGGGATCTTAGCTTATGCAGATGTAGGATCCGATCATCGATAGTTTCTATCGTTCCGAATAGCATCGTACAGTTTGTTGGTATTCCTAGAGAGTGAGCAATACCATGGATCTCAAGGTATTCGTCTGATTTTTCCTTGCCTCTACAAATACGATCTCTGATTGAATCCACAAGGATCTCTGCCCCCCCACCGGGAAGGGAGTCAAGACCCGATTCTATTAGTATTCGAAGTGTTTCAGCAATGGAAATTCCGGATCGGGAAGCTATGTGCTTTACTTCGACAGCAGTTAGTGACTTGATGCTAATATGAGGGAACTTCGCCTTGGAGAGCCTATACATCTCAGAGTAATGGTTTACGGTCCACGTGGGATGAAGACCACCTACCGCATGGACCTCGTCAATTTGGTTGCTGTAAGGGCCAATTCTAGAAATGAAATCCTCAGGAGAAAGCGCATATGCATCTTCACTTCGCGAACCTCGTCGAAATGCGCAGAACCGGCATGCAAGGGTGCAAACATTGGTAGTGTTGACGTGAAGATTCTCGTTATAGAATACATTTTCTCCGAATCTTGATCGCTTGATGCAGTCGGCGAGAGCTGCTATCCCGCTTAGGTTTGAACTCCTGTGCAATTGCACTCCATGTTCGGTGCTAATTCTTCTCCCTCCAATGGTCAATTCCAAAATATCTCTTAGCAGTACGTCGTTTTTGACTGACAATGGAACATCCATCTGAGATAGATTTTCCCTCCAATTGGGATCGGTATCATACATGCCGCACATCAGTTGGTTGCTCGGACTACAACCAAGATTTGAAACATTGTCATTGAAAACTATCAATAGCCCGCACGTGCGAATGATATTTGTGGGCGGAGACTCTGGGAAAAGCGTCTCTGAGTTAACTGAAATGGCAAAGCAATGCAGAATCGACATAGTGAGGATGACTCATGCTGCAAAATCTGGCCATCCGGGGGGTTCTCTATCTGCAATTGACTGCATGGTTGCGCTTTACGGATCTACTCTAAGGTTCGATACTAGCAATCCGGATTGGGAAGACCGAGACAGGTTCATCATGAGCAAAGGGCATGCAAGTCCGGCCATGTATGCGCTACTGCACCAGATGGGGGTGTTGAATGAAGAAGACATAATGGGATTCAGGTCGATGGGTTCGACATGTCAGGGTCACGTTGACATGAACTGGACCAAAGGGGTAGACTTCTCTGCTGGGAGTCTGGGAATGGGACTATCCTTCGGCCTCGGGTGCGCCATTGCTGCGAAAATGGACTCTAGTGAGAGGTCGATTTGGGTTATGATCGGCGATGGCGAGACTCAGGAAGGGCAGGTTTGGGAGGCTGCTATGGCCGCTTCATATCACGGTGCTTCTAACCTCAGAGTCATAGTAGATAGAAATCGCATACAAAATGACGACTTCATGGAGGTCCAGATGGAAGTTGGAGACATAGGGGAGAAATTTTCTTCATTTGGTTGGACGGTCAAGGAGGTTGACGGACATGACATGGCAGCCTTGCTGGATGCATTCATATGGGCAGATTCCAAAGAGTCCCCAATTGCGATAATTGCCCATACTACCAAAGGTAAGGGTGTTTCATTCATGGAGGACAACCCATCATTTCATGGAAAGGCACCAAGTGATGAGGAACTCGCGTTGGCATTGGAGGAGTTATCGTGAGTGCGCCATCAGCGGGAGGGGCATCCAGGGACGGGTATGGCAAGGGGCTGCTGATATTGGCAGACGACCCTAGAGTCGTAGCATTGGAAGCTGATCTTGGAAAGTCAACGAAATCATGCCACTTCAGGGATCAATACCCAGAAAGAACCGTCTCCCTAGGCATTGCCGAACAGAATATGATGCTCGTGGCAGCAGGAATGGCTTCTTCTGGTAAGATTCCATTTGCAAGCACATTCGCTATATTCACAGAGCGCGCATTCGAGCAAGTGAGGAATGGAATTGCAAGACCTGGGCTAAATGTGCATATATGCGGAAGCCACGGCGGGATCCACACAGGAACTGATGGAAGCAGCGCCCAGTCAATTGAGGACTTAGCGATTTACAGAACCATTCCCAAAATGACAGTAATTCATCCATGCGACGATATCTCAGCCGAGAAATTGACTGTACAATTATTGGACCATGATGGTCCATCATACATGAGGACTGCGAGGAACAAAACCCCCAGGATCTATGACGAAGATAGTGTCTCTGGCCTCTGTATTGGTTCTGGGAGCACTATTAGGCAAGGAACGGATGTTGCAATTATCGCATGCGGTGTGATGGTCGAGCAGGCAGTTATTGCTTGCCAGGAGCTTTCTTCCGAAGGTATCGATGCTGCGGTTATAGATATGCATACAATCAAACCACTTGATGTGGAATTACTCCGGGAGCTTGCGGAGACCTGTGGTTGCTTTGTTTCGGCCGAGGACCATTCTGTAATTGGAGGGCTAGGGAGTGCAATATCCGAATGGCTCACCACTAACCACCCTTCCCCACTTGAGATGGTGGGTGTAAGAGACAGGTTCGGTGAAAGTGGAAGCTCGAATGAACTTATGTCAAAGCTAGGATTGACCGCTGAACAAGTCTGTGCCGCCGCGCGAAAGGCCATTCAGCGTAAAAACACGACATAAGCAAGCTCATTGTGGGGTTCATTTGATAGGGGTCGGGATTGCCAGATTCTAACATAATGCCTGACGCTGATGCTGTTAAGAGGCTACTCTCGGGTGAGATAAATCCTACAGAGATAGAGGATGATGTTGCCCTTTATTCCATGGCAGAGAGAATTTACGGGAGCGAAGCACTAGAGGAGATGGGGGTTTCGGCCCCTGAGATCGCCCCTGTAGAGGCCCCTATGGAAACTGCGCCTATTTCAAGCGACGTCAGCCTACCAGAATTTGTTCCCGAGTTGGGAGATTCGAAATCTTACGAAAATGGGGCTAAAGGGTCTCGTAGGTATTTTGTAATGCTAACTGGATTATTGGGCATGGTTGCAGTTGTGTACAATATGGCAATTGGCTTGGGAACAGTACTTTGCTCATCAGGAATTGCTCACATGAGGGAGATTTGCAGTGACGAATGGGGACAGACCAAGGTCGACTGGACTAAAGGATACACCTATGAAAATCTCCACGAAATTGACACTTGGGTGAAGCCTATGACCGACCCACTAATGGGTGATGTGGCCCTCCTGGCTGTATTCCTCTCAATCACTCTTCTGGGATTAATTCGCAAAAAGAGCTCAATACATCCTGGCGATGTGCTGCCTCTTAGTAGTTGATTTACCCGTAACTACACAAGGTCTGGGTTCTTCGAATTGATTATCGCACTCACCCAATAGAGTGAGTCCGGTCTTCTTCTCCAATGTCTCGGCATCTGAGTCGTTCCCATCGAAGGCAATTTCGTATACCATACCTTCAGGAAGATCAGCTATCAACTCAATGTCTGACTTGCCTTTTATAGTTGGTAAGGGGGAAACCAACTGAGAAGATATCGATTGTGAACGTCTTCTCAGCTCATCGGAAACGGACTCTAGGAGAATGCGTATATTTTCTGATGCACCATCTAGAGAAATTTCCTTCTTACCCCCAGTCCTCAATGAAACTACGCATTTACCAGCTGAGAGATCTCTTGGACCGAGTTCTACCCTAATTGGAACGCCCTTGATCTCCCAGTCGTAGTGCTTGACTCCCAGTCGGACATCCCTGTCGTCTAACTTCACCCTCAGGCCAGAGGAAGAGAGCTCTTCTGCTAGCCGTTGAACTGCGGGCATCACATTGTCATTTGAATGGGAGGCTACAGGCATCAATACTACTTGGAATGGCGCTATAGATGGCGGCATGATTAGCCCGTAATCATCACCATGCATCCCAACTACTGCGCCTAGTAGTCTCTCAGACATCCCGAATGTTGTTTGGTGGCACATCTTCGTGTCGCCATTCCTATCTTCGTATGATAGGTCGAATGCTCCGGCCCATTGGTCTCTGTAGTGGTGATAAGTAGCAACTTGAAGAGTACGGCCATTCGGCATTACGACATCCGCGGCCTTGGTGTACCAAGCCCCAGGGAAAGTGTCCCATACAGGCCTTTTCGAGACTATGGATGGAAGGCACAGATCGTGTAGAATCCGCCTCACCATCTCAGCGTCTTCCTCTATCTGAAGGTCGGCACCCTCTTTGTCAGCGTGTGCTGTATGGGCTTCGAAAAAATGGATCTCCCTCACCCTGATGAACGAGCGTGTTTGCTTTGTCTCGTACCTGAAGGTGTTTACAATTTGAAAGGTCTTCAGGGGTAGGTCCGCGTGACTCCTCACCCATAGAGAGAACATCGTATACATGGGAGTCTCAGAGGTTGGTCTGAGAAACATTGGGATTTCGAGCTTGTTTTCCCCTCCATGGGTGACCCAATAGACCTCTTTCTTGAAGCCTGACTCCTCTTCATCGATCCTGAGCTCAGAGGGGTCGACTCCCGCTTCTCTAGCAGCCTTAAGCCTAGAAACCAGCTTATTTTCCTTGTCTAGCAGATCCTCCGGGACGAGTAGCGGGAAGCGATATTCCTGATGCCCCGTTCTAGACATCTCAGAACGTGCGATAGAGTCTATGTTGCTCATGGCAGATAGCCCATAGGGCTTCCATACATCCATTCCCTTTATCGGATACCGCTTGTCAACCAAGTCTGAAATTTCAACTATCGAAGGGTACCATGCGTTGAAATCGGATTTTGGCGGGATTCCCCGCTTGGCCTTTTCTGGCTCTGACACGTGTCAATGCCCAATGGCATTTCGCTTCAATCATTCGTTTCAATTCGGATCAATATGTCGAAATGAGTTCTTCTAATGACCTGCACAATTCTGCCAAATCTTCAATCTCAGTTGTCTTACCGTTGGGGAATACTATCCGACACCTCATCTCACCTTCCTCCGAGGACTCAATGAGTAGGTTTGCGACTACAGCGTCTAGATCATTTTCAACCAATAAATCCATTGCTCTGCCAATCAAATATTCCCCGGATTCAACTTCTAGCTTGAATCCAATCCTCTTTGACCCTGCTACATGAGTAGAAAGCTCTGCTATGTGTTTCTTGGACGGTGAAAGGTTGACCTGCCAATTCTGATCTTCGCTAGGGTGCTTACCTTCACTAAATTCTGGAACATAGTCCAATACTGCTGCGACATGAATCCAGGAGTCAGGTTTTTGTTCTGAGAGAGCTAGCTCCATTGATAGTTCAAGCATTCCATCGGGCGTAGGATCATACCTAACATCGGGTAAATCGAAAACGGGTTCTGTAGTTGTATGGCCTGCAATGCAAACAACTGTGTGGCCCATTCGGTGGAGATACTCAGAAATTGACCAACCTGTCTTGCCGGACGAGGTATTCTGGACATAACGGATTGAGTCGATGGGTGCCCTATTTCCTCCAAGCGTTACTGCTACAGATTTCCTACCAGGCAAACTGCAATTCAACAAATGGCAGAAGTTTCCAACAATTGAAACTGGGTCTGGTTGCTTTCTCCTTCCTTCCTTGGAGTCAGAAACAAATGCATTAACCCCCATTTCTGTAACGGAGTCCAATAATTCAGAAGTTACTCTATCGTCGAATAGGTCGTCGTGCATTGAAGGAACGAACATCATTGGGGTATTATTACCCGAGGCTGCAGAGAGCGCCATCATTGCTGGAGAGTCGATAATTCCGTGTACGAACTTTGCAATAGTATTCCTAGTAGCCGGAGCTAGCAACAAACCATCGAATCCGCCTAGTTGCGACATCTTGGGGTCCCAGTCCGTTAGTACATCAAATCCTGATCCCCACGATACAGCCAGAGGGGTAATGACTTGCTCCGCTGATTTTGTCATTACTGAGTAAACTCTGGCTCCATGCCTCCTTAATTCTCTGGCGAGTTTGATTGACTCCGTTGCGGCTATGCCTCCAGAAATTACCAAGACGATATTCTTGCCGAGTAAACATTCACTGAGAGTTCGTACTCCAGTATCCCCACCCATGGTCATGCCAGATAAAGCTCATTCATCAGTTCGTCGGATGAATGATTATCAAAGAGCTTCAAGGGCGATAGCAATCCCCATCCCACCGCCTATGCACATTGTTGCCAGAGCCTTCTTTCCACCGGTTCGTTTCAATATGCTGGCTGCCTTGCAAGCAATCCTAGCTCCTGAGGCCCCAAGAGGATGGCCTATTGCCAATGCTCCGCCATCGATATTGACCTTGTGCGAATCTATGCCAAGGTCGTTAATGCATGCAATGCTCTGTGATGAGAATGCCTCATTCAATTCGAAAACATCTACTTCCCCGATTTCCCAACCTGCTCTGTCCAAGGCGATATTAGTTGCAGAAATGGGACCTAGCCCCATTAGTTCAGGAGGGCATCCCGAAACAGCCCCTGTTACTATCGTGGCTATTGGCGATAGGGAGTGAGATTCTGCGAAGTCCTCACTACATACTAGAGCAAATACTGCACCGTCGGTCAATGGCGATGAAGTCGCTGCAGTAACGGAGCCATTCTTTACAAAGGCGGGATTCAGCATAGACATGGACTCTAGTGATGTATCAGGGCGGATGCATCCATCAGACGAAACCTCAGAGCCATTAACTGAAATGGGAGCTATCTCATTCATGAATCTGCCCTCTGAATGAGACATTGAAGCCTTTCTATGAGACTCAAGAGAGAATGACTCCTGCTCCAATCTTGAAATTCCAAGAAGAGAAGCTACATTCTCGGCTGTAACCCCCATGTTCACATATGCCTCGGGGTATTCTTCTTCTAGCCTGGGATGGGGACTCCAATTGAATCCCCTTCTCTTAATTCTGGACATTGACTCTACCCCTCCGCAAAGGAAGCAATCGCCATATCCTGCTGAGATGTTAGCAGATGCGCTAAGGATTGCCTGCATAGAGGATCCGCATAGTCGGTTTACGGTGGACCCAGGAATTTCATTAGGGAGGCCGGCAAGAAGTGCCAATATTCTCCCAATATTGTATCCCTGCTCGCCCTCAGGATAAGCACATCCTACAATGATGTCATCTATTAGGCGCGGGTCTACGGCTGATCCGCTCATGAGTGATCGAATAACTTGGGCACCCAACTCATCGGGCCTGATGTTCGAAAGCTCGCCCTTGTGAGCCCTAGTGAATGGCGAGCGGCGCCAATCAGCAATTACAGCCCTCACATGCTCTCGTCAAGTGACGAGCCCATAACGGTTCCCAGAACAATAAATTCGAGACCGCTGGGTTCTTCAATAATCGACGTTGGGAGAGTGGCATGATTAGGGAATGCTCAATGCACGGATATTTTTCTGACGACGACCTGTGTCCGGCATGCAATTCAGAAGGCAAGTTCGTGATGAGTACAAGGGAAAGAGATAGCATGGCAAGGAAGCTTGCTTTGGTACTTAGGCACGCACCAGAGAAATTTGATCTTGAGATGGATATTAATGGCTGGATAGATGTTAGGGACATAGTAAGGAAGTTCAAGGATGGGAGGAGGAGGCAACATTGGCTAAGACCTCATCATCTTTCAGCAATTTCTGAGACTGACCCCAAGGGTAGGTACGAAGTGCGTGGCAATATGATGAGGGCAACATACGGCCATACTGTTGAGATTGAGTTGGATCTACCTTCTAACAACATTCCCGACTCCCTATTCTATCCTTGTGACCCCAACGAGTCCGAAAACCTGTTAGAAATAGGCATCAGTCCAGGAGACAGGTCTCATGTTCACCTGTCAGCAACAATTCGGTCAGCAGCAGAGGCTGGACGCTTTCATCACAGCGACCCCACAATTATCGAGGTAGATTCGGCAAGAATGGCTGCATCGGGCGAGACAATATGGCATGCCGGAGTAACTGTATTCCTGACTGACAGGGTAGCAGGTGAGTTTCTGAGCATTGTAGATAGTGAGGATCCTGAGTTGTCACTACTACGTGAGTCGTGGGACGAAGAGGAGTAACTAGAACTCCCCGCAAACAGGGCAGAATTCTATGTCATTACTCTTGGAAGCCCCACAAACATGACATTCCCCCAATATTGTGTTTGGTTTTACTTCAGTGTTGCTAGGATCCCTGACAGTACTCTCCCGTTCTACAAATGGAGAAGAGACGAGGGCTAGGCTGCTAACGAGTTCCCGGTATCTAATTATCTCGGAAATGGCTATCTGGATCTGGATCTGTCTCCTCTCCCGCTCCTTCTTATCCTCGATAATAGAGGCCTCGGACAACTCGGATTGGAGCCACCTTTGCAGCCTTTCCAACTCTGATCCACCTTCCATGGTTGAACCACCTAGTGTTACTGATTAAACTGTACGCATTAGTTTGAAAATATTAGAATACAAGTCCATTGACAATTGGATATGATGGGCCCGAGGGTTGTAATTAAGTTGGGCGGGGGGCTAATAACTGAGAAGGCCTCCATGAGGACATTCGATGCCGTGAGCATGGAATCGGTTTCTATTGCAATCTCTGAGTTATCTGCTCTGGGTGCCTCGATTGTTTTAGTCCACGGTGCGGGTTCGTTTGGACACATTCTTGCAAAAGAGTGGTCAATTGCTGATGGTCTAGTTCCCGAAATTTCTTCCAATCAGAGAGATGCAGTTAGACAAATACGATCCGATATGAAGGAGTTGAATGCATTCGTCGTATCGAGTTTAGCTGAAATGGGCCTAGAATGCGAAAGCTACCCCCCATCTGAGTGGGTTACTGGGACTGGCAGGGATTTCGATGGTAATCTGGAAAAATTCAATCGCATGGCTGATCAGCCTATTCCTATTACGTTTGGTGACGTAGTAAAAATGGAAGATGATTCAGAATTTGGGATTCTTTCAGGTGATGATCTGATGCTTCGCTTGTCCAAGGAAATCCCCGAGGTTACTCACTCAATATTCTTGATGACGGACGCTGATGGAATAATGGACAGACCCCCCAATGAAAGGGGTTCTAGACTTCTGCCTACATGGAGCCCTAGAGCTGATTTCAAGTCAGAACACAAATCTCAGATAGACGTAACAGGGGGAATTAGGCTTAAGATTGAGAGGGCTGCCGAGATCTCGGAATCTGTAGAACAGGTCTGGATTTTGGATGGGAGGGAGCCTAGCAGAATCATAGAGCTAGTGCAGACAGGAAAAACTCTGGGGACCAAGATATTACCCGGTTGAGTGTTCATATACATATCTCCCCCCCATCTGGCTAGAATGTTCCCAGACACGGACTCCCTAGAAAACCACGATCCAGATCAGTCTCTGATGATGAAGGAGATGTGCATACTGGTCGATGAGGAGGACAATATGTTGGGGACAATGTCCAAATTAGGATGCCATAAGGGTAAGGGAGAACGCCATAGGGCGTTCAGTGTTCTTATTTTTGATACTGAGGGTCGTCTACTGATTCAGAAGAGGTCTGCTGAGAAAATTACCTTCCCAGGGGTCTGGGCAAACAGTTGCTGTAGTCATCCACTTGACTTGGAGGGTGAGTTAGATGGTGAAGAGGGGGCAATAAATGCGGCAAAAAGAAAGCTCGAACATGAGCTAGGCATATCAAGTGAGTCTACTGATTCATGGGACTTCCGCCACATTGGACTGATGGAGTATTCCTGTAGGTGGAATGAGGAGTGGATAGAACGGGAAATCGACCATATTCTTGTAGTAATAAATAACGCAGAAGTGAGGCATAATCAGAACGAGATCTCAGAGGTCATGTGGGCGGATTCTGCTACAATTGAGCGTATGATGTCTGGAGAAGGGGACTGGGGTGACGAGACCGTTGCACCTTGGTTCAGACTAATCTGGCAGAATTTCGCCAGGCCGAACAACTGTGAACCTGATACTATAGCAAACTCGAAGAATACCGAGATTGTGTATTGTGGCGAAGTCGACATGAATGGTGATTCTGTCAGTCCGGCCCCAAGTCTTCTTGATGGTCTTGCAAAACACCGAGATAGAGTCGAGGAGGTAATTATGGATAGCTTGAGTAAAATGGGTCAAGAAACACTCTATTCAGCCATGACTCACTTATTCAAGGGCGGGGGGAAGAGGCTCCGTGCAATATTGCCTAGGCTAGTAGCTGAGGCTACTGGTGGGGAGAACGAAGGCCACTACATCCTAGGGGCATCTATAGAGATCATCCATAACTTCACCCTTATACATGACGACATAATTGATCAGGACCCTATCAGAAGGGGTCTTGATGCAGTACACATCGCATATGATGATGCTACTGCAATAAATGCAGGAGACGCGATGCTTGCTGTAGGGTTCGAGATTTTAGCTGAATCTGAACATATTCCAAGAAGTAGCCTTGGACAACTAATCACTTCTATTGGCGAGATGGTGAGGAAGGTTGCAGAAGGACAGCAAGAAGATATCGAGTTTGAAAGTCGCTCTTCAGTAACTGAAGACGAATACATAGCTATGATTGCTGGTAAGACAAGTGCAATGTTCGAAACTTGCGCTAGGACTGGGGCGATTCTGGCAGGAGCCGATGACTCTGTGGTAAGCAACATGGCAGATTGGGGGTTGAACCTAGGCCTTTGTTTCCAACTAATGGATGATCTGATTGACATTACAGTAGATACGAAGACTCTGGGTAAGCCTGCTGGCTCCGATATAGTGCAAGGGAAGAGGACGCTTATTGCCATTCATGCATTACAGTTTAGTGAAGAGTTGCCATTCTTCAACAGGGTTTACGGTTCTGGGAATTGTAGTGAAGAGGACCTTGCGATGGCTGTTGAGGAATTGAAGGGTGCTGGCTCTATCGATTATGCTAGAGGAAGGGCCCTCCATCATCATTCACTTGCTCACCAATGCCTGGACAAATTGGTCGAGGGGCCGGCTGTGGATGTTTTGAGGGAATTGACCGACTTTCAGATGACAAGGGTGAACTAATCAATCGGTGTATTGCGATTCCCCGGGAATTTCTTCCTTCAGACCCTTCCTCTGTCGGATTTCTCCAACTGTCTTGTGGAAAAGATCGGGAGGAACTTGCTCGTAACCGGCATTTTCAGTATTCCAGACTGCCCTGCCCTGAGTGGCGGCTCTGATATCGTTAGAGAACCCGAATGATTCGGCTACTGGCATTTTGCCTATCACGCAAGTAACATCTCCGTCAACAGGCATGTCCTCAATGACTCCCCTCCTGGTAATCAGTTGACG